>WNGB01000797.1_pt1 | contig 71867 bp, 67 predicted proteins | sample 5400681 | NCBI WGS metagenome assembly WNGB01 (sample SAMN13153367, study PRJNA577476) | soil metagenome | isolation source: 115 cm soil or saprolite under grassland replicate 2 | place: USA:California | collected 2016-06-15 | reverse complement strand
CGGCGAGGAGCCGTCGGCGGCGGTCGGGGCGGAGCAGAGGCCGGACGTAGGCGCGCGCCGCGTAGCCGGCGAGCCCGCGCGGCGAACGGCTGAAGGCGGCGAAGGAGAGACGAACGCGCACGGTCCGGGCCCACTCGAGCTTCCAGCGCTCGAGGTCGCCGAGCAGCTCGTACCGGTCCAGCCCCCGCTCGCGAGCGCGGCCCAGCGTCTCGTGTAGCAGCAGCTTGCCCGGCGAGAAGGCGTGGTAGTCGGGGTCGTACCCGCCCTTGATGAAGTAATGGGCTCCGCCGTGCTCGAGCGCGAACTGGAAGGCGAGGGCGCGGCCGTCCAGGCGCAGGAAGCAGAGGCGCAGCCATCCGCGGACGGCGGCCCAGGCCGCGAGCTCCCGGTAGAAGCGGCCGGTCTCCGGCCGGGAGAGGATCGCCGTCCGCTCGGCGTCCTTCCAGCCGGAGCCCTCGAGGCGGAGACCTTCCTCGAGCCGCTCGGTGCCTTCGTCGATCTCGAGCGAGATCTCGCCTTGCTGCTCGAGCCGCCTCCGGCGGCGCTGCACGTCCCGCACGAGGCGGCCCGGCAAGTTCGGGTCACCCTGCAGCCGGATGAAGAGGTTGTAGGCGAGGGGTCGTGCGACGACTCGGTAGCCGGCCGCCTCGGCTGCGTCGCGGCAGATCGGAAAGTCAGGCGCCGACGCGTCCAGGTAGTCGAGCGACACCCGTGCCGCTCCGGCCGAGAAGAGCGCGCGGGCGACTTCGCTCGCGGCGTCCTCGTCCTCCGCGAGCAGGCCGAAGTGGTGCGTGTGGTCGTTTGTGGGGGAGCGGAGCGCTCGACCTGCAGGGAGATACGGGAGCACGCCGGCGAGCCGATCCCCGCGCTGCACCGTGAGCACTTCCAGCCCCCCGGCGGCGAACGCGCCGGCCCAGGCGGCGAACCACCCCGGCCGGAGAAAGGGCGTCGCGCCGACGCGGTCGGCCAGCGCCTCCCAGTCGGGCGCTAGGGCCTCGAGGTCACGCTCGCTGGCTGGCGGGGGCACCGGGGGCGCGAGGATACGATGCCCGGGTTCGCGTGCGCGCACTGATCGTCGAGGACGGGTTCCAGCGAGGCGCGCTCGCCGCGTGTCGCGCACTCGGCAGGGCGGGCTGGAAGGTCGGCATCGCCTCCCCCGAGCCCGGCGGCTTCGCCGCTTCGTCCCGCTGGGCCGATCGTTGGCACCACGTGCCGTCGCCCGAGGCCGGGAGGGAGGCGTTCCTCGAGGCGGCGCAAGCCACGGTCGACGCCGGCGGCTACGACCTCGTGTTCGGGGCCGGCGACGGCGAGGTGTTGGCGATCTCGTCCGGGCGTGACCGGCTGGGCGCGATCGTTCCCTACCCGGCGCACGAGGACCTCGTGCGGGCCCTGGACAAGCTCCGGCTCGCCGACGCGGCCCGGAGAGTGGGCCTCGCGGTTCCGGAAACGCTTGCAGAGGCCCTCGATGGCCCGGTCGTCGTGAAGCCCCGCCTGACGACGACGGCCGGAGAGGAAGGCGGGGCGCTTCGCCTGCGGGCCGTCCTGGCGCAGACTGCGGAGGAGGCTCAGGAGCGAGTCGACTTCCTCCGCTCGGTCGGCGCCGAGCCGCTGCTTCAGCGTTACGTTCCCGGAGAGCTGACGGCTCTCATCGTCGTCACGGACCGCGAGGGCAGGCTGGTCGTCTCAGTACAGCAAGCGGCGGACGTGATCTGGCCGCTCGAGGCCGGCGGCAGCGTGCGGGCGCGAACCGTCCCCGTCGACGAGGGTCTCGAGGAGCGGGTCGGCGCGCTCCTCGCCGAGCTGCGCTGGTTCGGTCTCGCCCAGGTCCAGTTCCAGCCCGGCGAGAAGGGAGAGCCGCTGCTCATCGACCTGAATGCCCGCTTCTACGGCTCGATGTCGCTCGCCCTCTCGGCCGGCCCGAACCTGCCCGCGATCTGGGCCGCGCTCGCGATCGGGGACGGGCCGCCGATCGTCCAACTGCCTTCGGCCGGAGCCCGCTACCACTGGCTGGAGGCTGACCTCAGACGCGCGCTCGCCCAGCGGCGCGGCGGGCTGCTTCGGGATATCGGCGGCTCCCTGCGGTACGCGCGGCGCTCGACACACGGCCTCTGGGATCGTCGAGATCCGGTCCCGGCCGTTCGGCACGTTGGGCGGCTCGCCCTCCGCGGGCTACGCAAGTTGCGCCGGAAATAGCCGTCCCGCGGCTCTCCGCAACGCACGCCGGGCGCCGCGCGCGACAAGGGCGGCCCGACCGAGCGGGGTCGTCGCGCGCGCGACGCTGACGACACCGGGATCATCGGTGGCGAAGCGGAACTTGTAGCCCTCGGCCCCGCGCAGGAATCGGTACTCGTCCATGTGGTCCTCGAGCGCAGACCGGATCGTGTGCGCGAGAAGCACGCCGCCGACCGAGAACTTGTCCCAGGCCGGGTCGCGCCCGGCCTGGTAGTAGGACTCGACACCGGCGAACCGGTAGCCGAGCCACGCGGCTGCGGGCTTGCCCTCCAGCTCCATCAGCCAGAGGCGGAGCCAGCCCCGCCCCAACGCCGTCGCGGCGAATTCCCGATGGAAGGGCTTGGCCGAGACGAACCACGGGCTGCCGCGCCAGCGAGCCTCGTGCAGGGCGAACAAGTTGTCGAGGTCCTCGTCGAGCCGCCCGGGGTCGGTCGCCAGGCGGTAGCTGAGCCCTTGCTCGCTCAGGCGCCGTTCGAGGCGGCCCAGCTGCCGCCGGTTGCTCACGCTGCGCACGGCCATGAACTCGTCCCAGCCCTGCTCCTGGAAGCGCACGAGAGGGCTCGCCATGCGGTCGGTCACCCTGGCGCCGAGCTGCTCGGCCCAGCCGAAGTCACCCGCGAGGTCGTCGCCGAGGAAGAGGTCGCAGCCGGCGCTCTCGATCGTCCTCCGCAGCGCGTCGGCGGCGGACTGACGGTCGCCGGGCGCGCAGACCGGCCCGAGCTCGTCTCCCTGGCCGCGGCCGAGGAACCCCAAGACCCGCACCGGCCGCGTCCCCGCCACGTAGAGCGGGAGCACCGCGACTAGCTCCCCGCCTGGTGCCCGGCAGCCGACGATGCGGAGGCGGCGATCGTCGGCGAACTGGCGGCGCCAGAGAGAGAGCCACTCCCACGTCGCGAAGATGTTCCGGCTGCGGACGGCGAGAGCGTCCCACTCGTCGCGGAACGCGTCGAGCTCTTCGGCTTCCTCCAGCCGGAGCTCAGCCGGGCTCATCCCGTGGTCGCCCCTTGCGGGCCGCGCAGGGCCCCCGGCAGGCGCCGGAGCTCGTCCGGCGCAAGCAGGGCGGCCGAGAGCACGAGCGCCGGTGGATAGGCCAGAGCGGCCGCGAGCAGCGCGTGGGGCCCGTCGAGGCCGGCCCCGAGCAGGAGCGCGCCCAGCCCGGCGGTGGCGACGAGCGGGACGAGGACCGGCCGCAGGCGGACGACGGCGCCGTTCGTGCGGAAGAAGAATGCGGTCAGGAGCCCCGCCTCGAGCGCCTCGGTCGCGAGCGTCGTCCACGCGGCTCCCTCGAATCCGTAGCGTGGGATCGCGAACGCGTTCATCGCCACGTTGGCGGCCAGCGCGACGGCGGCGATCGCGACTATCTGCTTCGTCTGGCCGAGGGCGATTCCGGTCATGCGCCCCGCATAGGCGAGGGCGTAGAGGAGGGCGGCCCCGGTGAGAACGCCGACGACCGACGACGCGTCCGCGTAGCGCTCCGAGAAGAGGGTCGTCACGAGCCAGTGCGAGGCGAACGGCACGGTGAGCGCAAGCGGCAGGTAGAAGGCGAGCGAAAGGACTCCGGTGAGCTCGTACGTGCGCCCGACCTCGGCGCCCCGCCGCTCGCGCGCCATCCGCGGCAGCGCGGCGTTGCCAAGGCTCCAGGCGACGAAGAGCAGCGACTCGAAGAATCGGTAGGCCGCGCCGTAGAGCCCGACCTCGACGGGGCCGCGGATCGCCTGCAGCATCACGGTGTCGATCCGGAAGACGGCCGTGTTCAGGACTCCGGCGAGGCCGAGGGGGATGCCGGTGCGGAGGAGACTGCGCGCCACGGAGCGGCGGATCTGCCCGAAATGGATCGGCGGGAAGTAGCGCCGCAGTGCGATCGCGCCGAAGAGAAGGGCGCCCGCGGAGCCGACCAGGTAGGTCGTGCAGACGACGACCAGGCCGGCGCCGAGCGAGACGGCGAGGACGGCGAGCGCGGTGGAGAGGATCCGGTTCGTGAGCACGACCAGGGCGTGGAACTTCATCCGCTCGAACGCACGGAAGACGGTGCCGAGGAACGCCGAGAGCTCGTCGAGGAGCAGCGCAGTCCCGACGACGGCGAGGGCTGCGTAGGCCTGCCCTCCGTGCAGGAAGAGCGGCCCTGAGACAAGAGCGAGCCCGAGGCCGCCGAGCCCGAGCGAGGCCCGCAGCGCGATCCCCGTTGCGAAGACCTCGGAGAGTCGGTTCCGGTCGCGCGCGATCTCCCGGATGACCGTGCTCGCCAGGCCCCAACCGCCGAAGACAAGGAAGAGCGGGACGAACGAGAGGGCGAACGTGAAGTAGCCGAAGTCACGGGCGCCGAGGCTCCGGGCGACGACGATGACGAACACGAAGCTCGCCACCTTGCCCGCCACTTCCGCGACGACCATCCAGGCCGTGTTGGCCGCGTAGCGGCGGAGGCCGCTGCTCTCGGGCGCGTCCGGCTCAGGCACTAGCTCAGCTCTTCGCGCGCCGGGGGACGAGGGGGCGCGCGAGCGCGTAGCCGGCGGAGCCGAGGCGCGACCGCCGCCAGCGGAGGTAGCGGCCGGAAGTCTTCACGGCGAAGAGCAGCATCCCGTCGAGCCTCGTGATTCCCACGCGCTCGAACGCATGCCGTCCCCCGTGGGGCATGTCGATCGAGAACGACGCCTCGAAGTACCGCTCGGCCGTGCACTCAGCGGTCTCGGAATACCGTCCGTAGGGGTAGGCCAGGTAGCGTGGCTTCCGGCCGAGCACTTCCTGTAGCACCTGGAACGACGCGCCGAGGTCCGCGTCCGCGTCGGCCGGGCCGGCGGTGCCGAGGTCGATGTGGCTGTGCCCGTGGGACTCGACGCTGATCCCAATCCGTTCCGCCTGACGGAGCTCATCCGCGGTCATGATCACCGTGTCGCAGCTCTTCGGCTGGTACCAGTCGCTTCGCCGTCCGATCCACTTCGTGGGAACGAAGACCGTCGCCGGGAATCCGAACCGCTCCAGGCACGGACCGGCCTCGGTGAGAACGCTCCGGTAGCCGTCGTCAAACGTGATCGCTACGGCGGGCTTGCCGAGCGGCGGAAGCGTCTCTCGGACGACGTCGTCGAGCGGAACGACGGTGCGATTGCGAGCGAGGTAGTCCATGTGCTGCTCGAACACGCGCGTCGGCATGAAGAGGTTGCCTGGATCCTCGGCGGGGGCGCAGGAGCCGACGGCGTGGTAGGCGATGATCGTCCCCGCGCGCGCGGGACGTCTTCGTCGGCTGGGAAAGCGCCGGGCCCGCCGTCCCTCGTCACGCTGGACGAGCTCCCTGAGCATGCGCACGTCATCGGCAGCGAGCACGTACGCGGTGAGCGCCAGCAGCGCCGGATAGGTGACGAGCGCCAGGAGGATCGCCTGCGCGTCGCGCGCCCCGGTAACGAGCAAGATGCCCGCCATCGCGAGCGACGCGGTTGCCGGGACGGTGACGATCTTCCCGGCGCGGGGCGCTTCCTGGATCCGGACGAAGAGACCCAGCAGCAGGATCGCACCGAGAATCTCCGTCGCGAGCGTCGTCCATGCCGCCCCGCGGAACCCGTAGAGAGGAATCGCGACCGCGTTCGCCGCGACGTTGACGACAAGCGTCACGCCCGTGATCCAGAGGATCTCCTTGCGGTGCCCGAGCGCGATCGCGGTCATCCGTCCCAACACCTCGATCGCGTAGAAGAGCGCGGCGGCCGTCAGCACCGGCACGACCGAGGCGGCGGCGGCGTACTTCGACGAGAAGAGCGTGACGACGATCCAGTCGGCGGCGAACGGTGCCCCGAACGCGATCGGCAGATAGAAGGCGAGGAGCGCCACGGAGGCGAGCTCGACGATGCGGGTCGTCTCTGAGCGATCGCGCGCGAGCGCCATCCGAGGCAGCGCGACGTTGGCGAGCGCCCACGAGACGAAGAGCAGCGACTCGAAGAAGCGGTACGCGACGCCGTAGATCGCGAGGGGGATCGGCCCCTTGATCACGCCGAGCATTACCGCGTCGACGCGGTAGACGGCTGTGCTCAGGAACCCGGCGAACCCGAGCGGAAGGCCGATCCCAAAGAGCCCGGCGACGGTCGAGCGGTTCGCCGAGCGCAGCCTGACAGGCGGGAAGTAGCGCTTGAGCGCGGCGAGCCCGAAGAGGAGACCGCCGACCGAGCCCGCGAGGTAGGCGAAGCAGATCGGGACCAGGCCCGCGCCCGCGAGCAGGGCCGCCGCCGAGAGGGCCGTCGAGAGCAGCCGGTTCGTGAAGACGGCGAGCGCGAAGAACTCCATCCGCTCGAACCCCTTGAAGATCGTCCCGATGAAAGACGAGACCTCGTCGCAAAAGAGCGCGATGCCGATGATGACCACGGCGTCGTAGGCGCCCCCGCGGTCGACGAACAGGAGCGCGGACGCGAACGACACTGCGAGCCCGGCCACGCCGAGCCCGGCGAGCAGGACGAGGCCGCTTGCGAACAGCTCCGAGACACGTTCGCGGTCCCGAGCCACCTCTCGGACGAACGCGCTGTCCAGGCCCCAGTTGGCGAAGATCAGGAACAGCGGGATGAAGGAGATGGCGAACGTGAAGTGGCCGAACTCCGCCGCGCCGAGCGCGCGCGCCACGATCACGAAGAAGACGAGGCCGGCTCCCTTGCCCGCGACTTCGGCGATCAGCATCCACAGCGCGTTGCCGGCCGAGCGTCGGAGGCTCGGTTGCGCTGCGATCATCCCCTCGCTCGCCACCCGCCCGGGGCGGATGCGGCCGCTGCTCATCCACTCTTTGTACCCGGTCGGCCAGTCGTGCGCCTCATGACGGCCGCCTGCCGACGGAATCGCCATCATGTCGAGCGGGGGATGCAGGAGCGTTATTGCGAAGTGGCGAAGGGGGCGAGATGACCACGCTCGAGGCGGTGCTCGAGATCCCGCAGGCGCGACGCGCCCTCAACGTCGCCGTGGCGCTCGGGGCCGGTGCGCTCGCCTTCGGGCTCGGCGCCGCCCTCGCCGCCGTCGCGTCGAAGGTCGGCGGGGACGCGTCACCCGCCGTCCTCGTCGCCATCCCGCTCGTGCCCCTCGTCGCGCTGGGCGTCCTGGTTGCACCAACCTTCGCCGCGATCGCGGTCTTCTTGACCTTCCCGATCGGTGCCGTCGAGGTCCCGACCGGGATCATCCCGCTGCAAACGGTGGAGTTGGCCGTGCTCGCAATCGTCATGGTCGTCGTCGTGCGCAGACTCGCCCGCGCGCAGATGCCGCTGCCCTGGCAGCCGCCGCTCTACTGGGCCCTTGGCCTGCTCGTGTGGACGATCGTCGCGCTCCAGTCGGCGATCGACAACACGCTCGCCCTGAAGCAGGTGGGCTCGCTGTTCGGGGGGATCATCTTCGCCGCCTCGATCCTCGCGGCCTGCCGGAACATGGATGACCTGCGCCTGATTCTCGGCGCGTTCGTGGCCGTAACGTCCGGCATCGCGATGGCCTCCTTCGCCGGGGGCGTCCGGCTGCACCCCGTCTACGGCGCGGCGGCCGTCGGGGGACGCCTGCAGGGGGCTTTCGACCATCCGAACCAGCTCGGCGCCCTGTGCGCGCTGGGCATCTCGATTGCCGTCGGTCTTGCGTTCGGCGCCCGTAGGAGGCTCGCCCGCGTCGCCGCGGGCACCGCGGGCGTGGTCATCTCCGCGGCGCTGATGTTCACGCTCTCGCGCGGGGCGTGGATCGGCACGGCGCTCGCGCTGCTCTTCCTGCTCGTGGCCTTGAGCGAGGCGCGCCGAGCGCTCGTGCTGCTGGTCGTCCCGGGGATCCTCGTCGCGGTGCTCGTCGCGCCCCTTGTTCCTGTCGGCCAGACCGAGATCAACGTCGTCGGCGAGCGGGCGCGCGCGCTGACCGCGCTCAGCCCCTACGACAACCGGCGGCAGATCTACGCCGAAGCCTGGCGCGAGATTCGCGCGGATCCGGTCACGGGCGTCGGGCCTGGCGGCTTCCCCATCGCAAGTGCGCGCGCGGGCTCGCGGACGAGCACCTACGCGGTCGTCCATGCCCACAACCTCCTCCTCACGTGGGGAGCCGAGGCGGGATTCCCGGCCGTCCTGTTCATCCTCGGCCTGGCGCTCTCGCTCGCCCTTGCGGCGCGCGAGGCGGGCCGTCGCTTCCGGCGTCTCGGTCAAACACGAGACCGCGCGATCGTCGCAGGCGTCGCCGCCGCGCTCCTGGCCATCTTCGGGCAGGGCCTCTTCGACTACGTGCTGCGCAACGCGGTCGCGAACATCGCCACCTGGGCGATGATAGGCGCCCTCCTCGTCTGCCTGCGGGAGGCGCGCCGCGCCCGCAGCGGTTAGCCGGGTTAGCCGGTCAGGAAGCTCTTCAGGCGGGTGTAGACGGGCCGCTCGGTGAGGTCGTCGTTCAGCAGGGCGTAGCCCTCCTCGTGCAGGTTGGCGCTACCCGGTTGCGCGCGCTCCTTGTACCAGAACATGACAGGCACGTTGGGATAGTTGGCCATCGTGTACTGAATGGCGCGAACGAAGTAGTCGGCCTGCTGCTCGGCGGTGACCCCGCGCTGCCAGTTCGGCGTGTTCGGGCCATTCGTGTGGTTCGACCAGCCGAACTCCGTGAACCAGATCGGCTTGGTCGCGTCGCCGTAGGCGGCCATCACGTTGCGCACCGCCGGTAGGTGCGTGAACCACCAGCGGTGCCCGTCGTCCGCGTACTCCGGGGGAGCGTCGGCGACGCCCTGGTACGGGTGGGTCGCGACGACGTCGAACGAGTCCCGGCCGCCGAGGGCGTAGACCTGGCCGATCCAGCCGTCGTCGTTGGAGGCGGGTCCGCCGAGGATGACCTTCGCTGCGGGGTCGCCGGTCTCGAAGCCGGGGTAGGCGGCGCGGAGGAGCGAGACGTACTGCTGCACGGTTCCCTGCCAGAAGGACTGGCTCGGGTCGGGCTCGTTCCAGACCTCCCAGGCGGCGACGCGGCCGTTCCAGTAGCTCGCGGCCCAGCGGGCGAAGTCGGCGTAGTCCTGGGGATTCGTCGGCGGCACCTTGTTCGACTGGCCCCCGTTCGCCCAGGCGGGGGTCAGCCAGAGGGTGACGAGGACGTTGAGGCCGCGCGCCCGGGCCTGGTTGACGCAGTAGTCGACCATGCCGATGTACCAGGAGTTGCGCGCGCCCTTGACGCTGTCCTCGATCCCGTCCCAGGCGACGTCGATGCGAACCCAGCGAACGCCGGCAGCCGCCAGCTCGTCGAGCACGGCCAGACGGGAGGGATCGGAGTAGAAGGCCCACGTGCAGTGGAACTGCGCGCCGATCCCGGGCACCGCACCGGGGGGAGGTGGAGGTGGCGGTGGTGGCGGTGGTGGCGGTGGAGGCGGAGGCGGCGGAGGCGGCGGCGGTGGCGGTGGCGGCGGCGGTGGCGGAGGCGGAGGTGGCGGTGGCGGTGGCGGTGGCGGCGGTGGTGGAGGCGGCGGTGGTGGAGGCGGCGGTGGTGGAGGCGGCGGTGGTGGAGGCGGCGGCGTGCAGCTGTGCCTACGGCAGGGGTTCCGGGCCGGAGCAAGGCGCATCGAGCTGACGCGGACGTGTCTCGTGACCGCGACGCGCAGGGTGCTGCCGCCGCGGCGGCTTCGGTAGGCGAGGGGGATGAGCCGCTGCCAGCTTCCGGTCGAGCGCAGACAGCTGTGGGCTCGACCGACGACGGAGCGGCCGGCCGTCTCTCGAACGTGCAGGCAGACGCGCCGGCTGGGGGTCGCGGCGCGCACGCGCGCGCTCGCGACGAACTGCTCGCCCGAGCGCGTCGTGACGAGCGTTCGCGGCGTGGACGCCGCATCGGCCTGCGCGGCCAGGCCTGCGCACGAGAGCAACGCTCCGGCGACGAGCAACGCTGTGATCTTCCCGTTCGGGCGGCGAATCGGGTCCATGACTTGTTCGTCGGAAGCCCGCTCTCGCCACGCGATCACTCGGCGGAGTGCCCCTCGATCGAGGAAGGGCTGCGGCCCTGCGTCCGAGCGGGAGGAGGCCTCCGTGGCCGGTGGCTAGGATGGGCAGGGCGCGCCTCGATGACGACGAACTTCCGACTATGGGGATGACCGACCTCGGGAGCGAGCGCCCAGCCCGGGAGAGCCGCCGCGGGCTGATCCAGGAAGGTGGGCTGCCCGAGCTCTTCGACGCGTTGCGTTGGCGCTGGCAGCCGACCGCGCTGATCGCGCTCGTGTTCATGCTGGGCGCGACCGTCTACGTCGAGTCTCTGCAGTCCCAGTACGACGGTCAGGCGCTCGTCGCGGTCGGCCCGAGGCCGAACCAGCCGACCGCCGGCGCGGACACCGTCCGCGTGATCGCGCCGAAGTACGTGGAGTACGTCACGGCGCGCTCGACGGTCGAGAAGGTGGCGCCGGAGATCGGCGAGGATCCGGACGTCCTGGAAGAGGCCATCAGCGCACGCGTCGCCACCGACACGGGCAACGTCACGATCACCGTTCGGCTGCCCGATCCCGAGCGCGCGGCGGACGCAGCCAACGCGTTCGCCCGTGAGACGGTGGCGTTCTCGAAGACCGACCCGTTGCTCGTCGCGCAGCAGGTGACCGAGGCCCTGCCGCCGAAGAAGCCTGCCGCGCCGCCGCGGCGGCTGCTCGAGGCCGCCGCCCTCCTTGTCGGCATCCTCCTCGGGGTCGTAGCTTCACTGCTGCTCGAGCGAGGCCGGCCGAGGCTGCGGTCCTGGCGCGACCTCGCGCGCTCGACCGGGTATCCGGTCGTCGGCAGGATCCCGCCCTCACGCGCGCTCCGGCAAGGGCCGCTCGCCGCCTTCTCCGATCTGCGCACGGCGTCGGCGTTCCGGATCCTGCGCGCGAACCTCGAGCCGCAGCTGCGTGAGGGGGCGATCGACGTCATCGTCGTCACGTCGCCGGCTCCCGCGGACGGCAAGACGACGGTCACGACGCTGCTCGGAGAGGCGCTCGGCCGGCTCGGCATGCGCACGCTGCTGATCGACGGCGACCTGCGCCGGCCGGGCTTCGCGCGCGTCGCCCAGATCGACCCGTATCCGGGCCTCTCGGAAGTGCTGCGCGGCGAGGCCACCGTCACCGCGGCCGCCCGGGAAGGTTGGGCGGAGAACGTCTGGATCCTGCCCACGACGCACGATCCAGAGGCGGGCGACCTCCTCTCACGCCGTCTGACCGACGTCCTCGAGGAGGCTCGCGAGCACTTCGACCTCATCGTGATCGATACGCCTCCGCTCCTCAGCACCGACGATGCGCGCTCGATCGCCACGATTGCGAAGGGGATCCTCCTCGTCGTCACGCGCGGGGAGCTCACCCGCTCGGTGACCGAGGCGGTGCTGGCGATCGAGGCGCTTCAGGCGCCGCTGATGGGGATCGTGGCGAACCGGTTCAAGGAGTCGTCAGTCCCGTACTACTACTGAGGAGCTCCTCCGAGAGCTCGGCGACTGCGGCCGCCGCCGCGCGCAGGTCGTGCAAGCGCTCGGCGCGCCGCCGCGCCGTCCGGCCCTCCGCCTCGGTTCTGGCCGGGTCGAGCAGGCGCTCGGCGATCGCCCCGGCGAGTGCGGCCGGTTGCTCGGGCGGGACGACCGCGCCCGCATCGGCGTCGATCGCCTCTTCCGCGCCGGGCACCTCGGTGGCGACGACGCTGCGGCCCCGGGCCATCGCCTCGAGCATCGCGACCGACATCCCCTCCCAGCGGGATGGTGCCGCGACGACGTCGGCCGCGGCCAGCCAGTCCGGCACGTCGGCCCGCCGGCCGACGAAGCTCACGCCGACACCCGCCCGGCGTCGCAGGGCTTCGTCGTCCGGCCCGTCGCCGATCAGGAAGAGCTGCGCGTCGGGAACCCGCGCGAGGACGGCCGGCCAGGCGTCCAGCAGCACGTCTTGACCCTTCTGGCGGCAGAGGCGCCCGACGCAGACGACCGTCGGCCCCTCGCCCAGTTCGAGCCGGCGGCGTGCGGCGGAGCGATCCCCCGCCGAGGCCTCCCGGAGCGCGTCGACGTCGACACCGTTCGGAATGACACGCCACCTCGCCTCGATGCCGTGCTCCTCTCCGCGGCGGCGTTCGGCCTCGCTCACGCACAGGATCACCGTCGCCCAGCGCGCCGAGCGCCGCTCCCAGGCGAGCGCGCCCAGCCGCGCCGGGCCTCGGACCGCCTCGAACGACCACGCGTGCGGCTGGAAGATCGTCGGGAGCCGCCCGCGGATCGCAAGCCGCCCGGCGAGCCCGGCCTTCGAGGAGTGCAGGTGCACGAGGTCCGGCCGATCCTCGTCGAGGATCCGTCGGAGCCGCAGCGCGTCGAGCAGCGAGCCGGGGCCGGGTGCCCGCTTCGCTGTCCAGCGGACGTGTCTTGCTCCCGTGGCCGCGACGACGTCGGCGAGCTGGCCGTACTCGGGACAGGCGACTTTGACCTGCCAGCCCCGCCGGGCCTGGTCGGCGGCCACCTCGGCGACGTAGCCGGCAACGCCGCCGTCGCTCGGCTGGGAGACGTGAAGAATCGAGAGCGGGCCGCGTGCCGTCATCTACGGCTCATCTTGCACGCGCGGGGCGACGCGCCAAGAGGTTCGCGCCGAGAATGCTGCTCTATGGTTCGGGCGTGATCGATCTCCACACCCACATCCTCCCGGGGATCGACGACGGGGCCAGGTCGCTCGACGACTCGCGCATGCTGGCCCTCGAGGCGGCCGCTGACGGGATCTCCGCGCTGGCCGCCACGCCGCACGTGCGGGCCGATTTCCCGACGACCGCAGACCTGATGGAGCAGGCGGTCGGTGAGCTGCGCCTGGACTTCTTCGAAGAGCGGATCCCGGTCGAGGTGCTCTTTGGCGCGGAGGTCGACGTGGGTCTCCTGTGGGCGATTCCGCGCGACGAGCTGCCGCGGCTGACGATTGCGCAGACAGGGCGCTACCTTCTCCTCGAGTTCCCGTACCGCGGCTGGCCCCTCGCGCTCGACTCGGCGGTGACGGGCCTGGTCCAGCTCGGGATCACACCGCTGCTCGCGCATCCGGAGCGCAATCCGGAGGTGCAGGACCGGCCTGACCGCCTGCGCGGGCTCGTCGACTCCGGCGCGCTCGTACAGGTGACCTCGGCTTCGCTCGACGGCCGCCTCGACCGGGCCTCGCAGGGCGCCGCCGAGCGCCTGCTCGGGCTCGGCCTCGTCCACGTCCTTGCGAGCGACGCGCATGGTCCGCACATCCGTGGGGGCGGGCTCAGCGCTGCGGCTCGCGCGGTCGGCGACTCCGGCCTCGCCCGCTACCTCACGGTGGAGGCTCCGGGTGCGATCGCCGCGGGAGAGCCGGTGCCCGAGGCGCCTCAGGTCCGGCTTGGTGCCTGAGCTCTCGCCAGCCCGTCTGTACTGACTGGTCGAGCCGCTGACGGGCAAGGAGGTCGACGCTGATGCTCCAGCCGACGGAACCGTCCCTCGCACTACAGCGGATCGCTAGGGCCGTGCCGGCGATCCGACCCGTTGCTTAGCCAGAGGTCCAGTGTCAGGTCTTGGAGGTCCAGGCAGGGGCCCAGTGCCAGGTCTTGCATTCCGGCAGCTTGAGGTCCAGTGTCAGGTCTTGCATTCCGGCAGGGTCCAGACAGGGGCCCAGTGCCAGGTCTTGCATTCCGGCAGGGCCAGTGCAGTGTCTGCTACGAGAACATGGGTCTTGCGCAACCGAGACGGGCGAGGATCTGCGGCGAACCTGCGCGAATGCAAGACCTGACACCGTTCCCCCCGTTCCCCCTTCTGCGCGAGAGTTCGTCGCCAAGAGATTGCCGGACGATCCGCGTAGCCGTGGCGATCCCGACCCACTGAACGTCGCATTGCCGGTCAAACCGAAGCCGTCTCTGATCGGATCACGTCGGTGAGAATGCCGTCGAGATCGATGGTGGGCCGCCAGCCGATCTCCGCGGCGATCTTCTCGATCGAGGGCGCACGGTGGAACATCTCTTCGGCGATGCCCCCCTCGTAGACCTCCGCGTAGGGGACGAAGACGAGCTCGGAGCTCGATCCGGTCGCCTCGAGAACGCGCGCGGCCAGGTCGACGATGCGGATCCGGTCGGTCGAGCCGACGTTGTAGATCTCGCCCGCAGCCGCCCGCGAGTCGACGAGGCCGGTCAGCGCGCGCACCGCGTCCGCGACGTGGCAGAAGCAGCGCGTCTGAGCGCCGTCGCCGTGGATCTCGAGCGGCTCGCCTGCCAGCGCGCGCTGTACGAAGCGTGGGACGACGTTCCCGTACTGGCTGTTCTGGCGCGGACCGACCGTGTTGAAGAGGCGCGCGATCACGCAGTGGAGGCCTCGTTCGTGGCGCAGGGCGAGCGCGAGGAACTCGTCGAGCGCCTTCGTGTCCGCGTACGCCCAGCGCTTCGCCGTCGTCGGGCCGTAGATGCGCTGGGCGTCCTCCTCGAGCGACACGTCCTTCGGATGGTTCCCGTAGACCTCCGAGCTGGAGGCGACGAGCACCGGCTTCTCGAAGCGAGCGCAGTACTCGAGCACGTTCTCGGCGCCCTGGACGTTCGTGAGCAGCGTGCGGCCGGGCTGCTCGACGATCAGGCGCACCCCCACCACGGCGGCGAGGTGGTAGACGGCGTCGCAGCGGTGCACGAGCTCGCTGACGACGGCGGGCGAGAGCACGGAGTCGACCACGAGGTGGAAGCCGTCGCGCTCGCGAAGATGGAAGATGTTCGCCTCCGAGCCCGTCGAGAGGTCATCGAGCGCGAACACCTCCAAGCCCTGGTCCAGGAGGCGCTCGCAGAGATGCGAGCCGATGAAGCCGGCGCCGCCCGTGACGAAGGCCTTCCCGGTCACCGGCGCCGAAGCCTAGATGCTCCGCCTCCGTCACGCATCGCACCGCTCGGAGCCCCAGCCGGTCGCTCCGAGGCGGCGTAGAAGACCTATCTCACCCTTGCGGATTCTTTCCATCGCAGCCAAGATGAGTTTGGAGTTTGTCGGGGAGCGGTAGATTGTCCGGGGGAAAGGAGATCGGATGCGTCGCGGGGCATTCACCGCGCTCGCGATAGGGGTCCTGCTCGGCCTCGTCGGGCCGGCCGCAGGGGCGACACCGCCGCAGATCTACAAGGATCTCGCGGACAACGGCCGGCTGGACCGACACTACTCGAAGGCCGACATCGACCGCGCCCTCCACGCCCCGTCCCTCAAGGGCTACGAGCGGCCGGTCCCTGTGCGCCGCCCGAGTGGAGCCCTGCCTCCCGCCGCGGACGCTCGCGGCCCGCTGCCGTTCAGCGGGCTCGATCTCGCGCTGCTCGGCGGCGTCGGCGCACCGCTGCTCCTCCTCGGGGCGACCATGGGCCGACTTACCCGCGTCAGGGCGGGAGAGAGGGTCTAGGTGGCCGACCGCGCTGTCCCGACGACTCTCCCCGGCGCCTCTTCGGCGCTGGGGACGGTCGACAACCTGCGACGGCGCGCGCAGGGGCTGACCAGGAGCGGCGCCCGCTCCGGGCGTCGCTGGGCCCTCGCGCGCTTCTCGCTCGACTCCGCCATGGTCGTCACGGCCGGGGTCGCCGCGACGCTGGGCTCGAGCGCGGCCGACGTGCCCGCGCCCCACGCGCTCTGGCTCGCCGTCTTCGCGGTTGTGGTGCTCGCTCTCTTCGCCGCCCGCGGCATGTATGCATCGCGCCTCCGCTTCGACCTCCTCGAAGAGCTGCGTGCCGTCGTCGTGGCGACCTCGCTCGCGGCGATGGCCTTTCTCTCGCTCGGCGAGCTCATCTCCGCGCCTCCGGGGCTCGCTGCCCAGGTGATCCGGACGTGGGCGTTTGCCGCCGCGTACGTCGCCGCCGGGCGTGTGGCCCTGCACTGGTCGCGCACGCAGGCCTACCGCCAGGGCGAATCGGTTCGGCCGACGCTGGTCATCGGCGCCGGCAAGATCGGGCGGCTGACGGCCAGTCGCCTGCTCGCGCATCCCGAGCTCGGCCTCAAGCCCGTCGGCTTCCTCGACAAGGACCCGCTGGTCGAGGAGGACGGCTCGCTGCCGATCCCGGTCCTCGGAGCGAGCTGGGACCTCGACCGCATCGCGGCCCAGTACCAGGTCGAGCACGTGATCATCACGTTCTCGCGCGCGCCCCACGAAGTCCTGCTCCGGCTCGTCAAGCGCTGCGAGGAGCTGGGCCTGCAGGTCGCGTTCGTGCCGCGACTGTTCGAGAAGATGACCAGCCGCCTCACGGTCGAGCATTTCGGCGGGCTTCCATTCATCTCGGCGCGGCCGGTGAACCCGAAGGGGATCCAGTTCGCGATCAAGTACGCGGCTGATCGCCTGGTCGCGGCCTTGCTGCTGCTGCTCACGCTTCCGCTCATGATCCCGGCGGCGCTCGCGATCCTGCTCACTCTCGGCCGGCCGCTCTTCTTCCGCCAGGTCCGCGTCGGCCGGGACGGCCGGACGTTCGAGATGTTGAAGTTCCGGACGATGAAGCGAGCGTCCGAGGAGGAGGTCGCGGCGGAGGCGATGGAGCTGCCGCCGGACACGGCGCCCGGCGGTGTCGAGGGCGGCGACCGCAGGACGCGGGTCGGGACGTTCATGCGCCGGACCTCGCTCGACGAGCTGCCGCAGCTGGTCAACGTCCTCAAGGGCGAGATGAGCCTGATCGGGCCGAGGCCCGAGCGGCCGGGGTTCGTGGGCCTCTTCGAGCAGAGCGTCTACCGCTACAGCGACCGGCACCGCGTGAAGTCGGGGATCACGGGCTGGGCGCAGGTGCACGGGCTCCGCGGCAAGACGTCGTTGTCCGACCGGGTCGAGTGGGACAATTATTACATCGAGAACTGGTCGCTCTGGCTCGACCTCAAGGTACTGCTCCTGACCTTCCTGGCCGTTACACATTCCCCCCGACACGTCGAGTAGGCCTCGGCCACTCGACGTCCTTCCCCCGAGGCTCGCGACCCGAACGGGTCGTGAGCCTCTGCCGTCAGCCGGAGCGCATCAGCAGCGCGCCGGCCGCCGCGAACGTCGCGAGGGCAGGCACAGCGGCCACGCCGAGCGAGAGCGACGCGAGGGCGCTCTCGCCGATCACGACCAGTACGAACGCGAAAAACCGGGTCACCCTTCCCCTCCCCCTTGAAACCCCCTCTCAGCGTAAGCGGTCACCCCGGTCTCGTAAAGCCTTTGTGAATGTCCGTCACGACCCGGGCCGCCCAGTCGGCAGCACCCGGGGTGTGAGCTAACATGAGACTTCTGTCGTTCGATCTGCGGGAGCGTTGACCCCGGTGTTTGAAAGGTTCACAGAGAGAGCGCGTCAAGTTGTCGTCCTTGCACAGGACGAGGCAAGGGCGCTCAAGCACAACTACATCGGCACCGAGCACATCCTCCTCGGCCTGCTGCGCGAGGAGGAGGGGCTCGCCGCGCGAGTCCTCGAGTCGCTCGACATCACGGTCGAGGAGGTGCGGGCGCAGATCGCCCGCATCGTCGGCCAGGGCGACGAGGTGACGACGGGGCAGATCCCGTTCACCCCACGCGCGAAGAAGGTGCTGGAGCTCGCCCTCCGCGAGGCGCTCTCGCTCGGCCACAACTACATCGGCACCGAGCACATCCTGCTCGGGCTCGTCCGCGAGAACGAGGGCGTCGCCGCACGAATCCTGCTCGACTTCGACGCCGACGCGGAGAAGATCCGGAACGAGATCATCCGCATGCTCTCCGGCCCGGGACGCCGCCAGCAGGGCGGAGGCGGGGCGCCTGGGGAGAAGACGAAGAGCTCGAAGCTCCTCGACCAGTTCGGCCGCAACCTGACGCGCCAGGCTGCTGAGGGCAAGTCCGACCCCGTCGTCGGCCGCCAGACCGAGATCGAGCGCGTGATGCAGATCCTCTCGCGCCGGACTAAGAACAACCCGGTGCTGATCGGGGAGCCCGGCGTCGGCAAGACGGCCGTCGTCGAGGGGCTCGCCGCACGCATCGCCGCCGGCCAGGTGCCCGAGCTGCTCAAGGGCAAGCAGATCTACACGCTCGACCTCGCGGCGCTCGTCGCCGGCTCGAAGTACCGCGGCGAGTTCGAGGAGCGCCTGAAGAAGGTCATGAAGGAGATCATGCAGCGGGGCGACATCATCCTCTTCATCGACGAGCTGCATAACCTCGTCGGCGCCGGCGCGGCCGAAGGCGCGATCGACGCGGCCTCGATCCTCAAGCCCGCGCTCGCGCGCGGCGAGATGCAGACGATCGGCGCGACGACGCTCGACGAGTACCGCAAGTACCTCGAGCGCGACGCCGCTCTCGAACGCCGGTTCCAGCAGATCCGCGTCGACGAGCCGTCCGTGGACGACACGGTCGAGATCCTCCGCGGCCTGCGCGACCGCTACGAGGCGCACCACCGCTGCAAGATCTCGGACGACGCCCTGCGTGCTGCCGCGGTGCTCGCCGACCGCTACATCCAGGATCGCCATCTGCCCGACAAGGCCATCGATCTCATCGATGAGGCCGCTTCGCGCATGCGCATCAGGAACATGACTGCGCCGCCGCACTACCGCGAGCTCGAGGAGGAGATCACGAAGGTTCGCGGTGAGAAGGAGGACGCGATCGAGGCCCAGGAGTTCGAGAAGGCCGCGAGCCTCCGCGACAAGGAGCGCAAGCTGACGCAGAAGAAGCGCGAGCTCGAGGACAGCTGGCAGGCGGAGGAGTCGGCCGACCAGCCGCAGATCGGTGAGGACGAGATCGCCGACATCGTGTCGATGTGGACGGGCATCCCTGTCTTCAAGCTGACGGAGGCCGAGTCGCAGAAGCTCATCCGGATGGAGGACGAGCTCCACAAGCGCGTCGTCGGCCAGGACGAGGCGATCGTCGCCGTCTCAAAGTCGATCCGCCGGGCCCGGGCCGGCATCAAGGATCCAAAGCGCCCGACCGGCTCTTTCATCTTCCTCGGCCCGTCAGGGGTGGGGAAGACCGAGCTCGCGCGCACCCTCGCCGAGTTCCTGTTCGGCGACGAGGACGCGATGATCCAGGTCGACATGTCGGAGTACATGGAGAAGCACTCCGTGTCCCGACTCGTCGGCTCGCCGCCCGGCTACATCGGCTACGACGAGGGCGGCCAGCTCACCGAGGCCGTCCGTCGCAAGGCCTACGCGGTCGTGCTCCTCGACGAGGTCGAGAAAGCGCATCCGGACGTCTTCAACATCCTTCTCCAGATCCTCGAGGACGGGAAGCTGACCGACGCGCAGGGGCGCAAGGTCGACTTCCGCAACACGATCGTGATCATGACCTCGAACATCGGCGCCTCGACGATCTCGAAGAACCAGACGCTCGGCTTCGGGATCGGCGATGACTCCGGCCTCTCCTACGACGAGATGAAGGACCGGATCACGGGCGAGCTGAAGAAGGTCTTCCGGCCCGAGCTCCTCAACCGGATCGACGAGGTGATCGTCTTCCACAAGCTTTCGCGCGAGGAGATCAAGACGATCGTCGACCTGCTGCTGAAGCGCCTGCGCGACCAGATGGGCGTGCACTCGGCCGAGATCTCCCTCACCGAGGAGGCGAAGGATCTCCTCGTCGAGAAGGGCTACGACCCGACGATGGGAGCACGGCCGCTTCGTCGCGCGATTCAGCGCTTCATCGAGGACCCGCTCGCCGACTTTGTGCTCGGGCGCGAGGTGAAGCCCGGCTCGACGATTCTCGTCGACAAGAAGCGCGACGCTGAGGACGAGGTCGAGATCACGATCATCCCGGGCGCGCCGCCTGAGGACATGGACAAGGTCACCGTGCCGCCCGAGGAGCCGGTCGGCGAGGGTGACGGCGACTCGGACGAGACCGGCGAGTAGCAGCTAAGCGTTCGGCGGCGGAGCGTCGGGGTAACGCGGCAGCCCGTCGTCCGGGAGTTCGTCCCACGGCGCCTTCGAGTCGACGTACGAGTGGCGCTCCGGGCGGATCTGCGGATCTCCGTCGAGCGCACCCAGGCGCACGGAGATGTGCTCGCCCTCCGGCCACCAGTTGCCGAAGAGGCTCGAGCCGCACTCCGAGCAGAACGCTTTGACGCGGCCGCCTTCGGGGCGATAGACGCGGATCAGCTCCTCGCCCTCGAGGAGCCGGAACTGCTCGCGTGGAATGTGCCCGACCGTGAGCCCGAAGGCGCCCGAGTGCTTGCGGCACCGCGAACAGTGGCAGTGGATCGCGCGCGTGAAGGGCAGCGTCACCTCGAAGCGGACGCCTCCGCAGAGGCAGCTGCCGCCGACTGTCTCAGCCATACAACAAACTCTACGTAGGCTGCGGGGGTGAGGCGAACCCTCACCGATCGCCCAGCGCTGGGCGTGCTCGCGGGCGCGCTCGCGATCGCGTTCTCGGGGATCCTCTACCGGCTGGCCGAGGTCTCCCCTTCGACGGGCGCCTTTTTCCGCTGCCTCTACGCGCTTCCACCTCTCTGGCTGCTCGCCGCTCGAGAGGACCGCAAGCTCGGGCCCCGCCCGTGGCCGCTCCGGCGGGCCGCCTGGCTTGCCGGAGCGTTCTTCGCAGCCGACCTCATCCTCTGGCACCACTCGATCGAAGAGGTCGGCGCCGGGCTCGCGACCGTGCTCGGCAACACGCAAGTCCTGTTGGTGGGACTGCTGGCCTGGCTGATCTTCCGCGAGCGGCCGGCAAGAAGCTCGGTGCTGGCAATCCCCGTTGCGATGCTCGGCATCGTCCTCATATCCGGCGTGTTCGAGAAGGGCGCGTACGGCGAGAACCCCGCGCTCGGCGCCTTCTACGGCGTCGTCACCGGGATCGCTTATTCGGGATTTCTGCTCGCGCTCCGGCACGGCTCGAGCGACCTGCGCCGGATCGCCGGTCCGCTCTACGACGCGACGCTCGCCAGCGCGCTCTTCCTCGTCCCGGCGGGCCTCCTCCTCGGCGAGCTCGACTTCTCGCCCTCGCTCGAGGCGACCGCTTGGCTCGTCCTGCTCGCACTCAGCTCCCAGGTCGTCGGCTGGTTGCTGATCACCGTCTCGCTGGCGAGGCTCCCGGCCGCGCTGACCTCTGTGCTGCTGACCTTCCACCGCGCTGCTGATCGACGAGAGTCCATCGGCGCTCCAGCTCGTCGGCGCGGCGGCGATCCTAGCCGGGCTCCTGATCGCCTCCGTGAGCCGGCGCGCGCGAGTGCGCGCCGAGCCCGCTTTCGAAGGAGTTCCCGAGCACTAGTAGGCACACATCCGGCACAGTCGGCGTCGGACCGCCCTCGTAGACTCGACGGCATGGCGAAAGTGGCCGCCCTCCACTACTCCTGCGCCGAGTGCGGCTACTCGACCGGCCGCTGGCTCGGCCGCTGCCCGGGGTGCGGCAGCTTCGGCACGCTCACCGAGCAGACGCCCTCGCCGGCGAACGGTCAGGCAGAGGCGAAGCCGCTGCTGCGCCTCGCCGAGGTCGAGGTCGAGGAAGCCGCCCGCATCTCGACCGGTGTCCCCGAGCTCGATCGTGTGCTCGGCGGAGGCCTCGTCCCCGCCTCGCTCGTCCTGGTCGGGGGCGAGCCCGGCGTCGGGAAGTCGACACTCCTCCTCATGGCCCTCGCTGCGATCTCGCGCGAGTGGCGAGCGCTGCTCGTCACAGGCGAGGAGTCGACGGCGCAGGTGAAGCTTCGTGCCGCTCGGCTCGGCGGCGCGGAGAACGTCGAGATCCTTGCCGAGACCGACCTTCAGGCAATCTGCGCGACGCTCGAGCGCGAGCGGCCCGCGGTCTGCGTGATCGATTCCGTGCAGACGCTCTACTCGGGGGAGATCGGCTCGGCGCCGGGCTCGGTGGCGCAGGTGCGCGAGGCCGCGGCCCGCCTGCTGCGCCTGGGCAAGGAGGCGGGCGTCGCACTCTTCCTGGTGGGCCACGTGACGAAGGACGGCTCGGTCGCGGGCCCCCGCGTCCTCGAGCACCTCGTCGACTGCGTCCTCCAGTTCGAGGGCGACCGCTACCACGCGCACCGCATCCTCCGCGCGGCGAAGAATCGCTTCGGCTCGACCAACGAGCTCGGCGTCTTCGAGATGACGGGCACAGGCCTCCAGGGCGTTCCCGACCCGTCGGCGATCTTCGGGCGAACCGCGGGCGAGGTTGGCGCGGCCGTCGCGTGCGCGCTCGAGGGGACGCGGCCGCTGCTCCTCGAGATCCAGGCACTCGTGTCACCCACCGACCTGGCGATGCCGAGGCGCGTCGCTACCGGCGTCGACCCGAAGCGGCTCGCGATGATCGTCGCCGTCCTCTCCCGCCACGCAGGCCTCGTCCTCGGCCAGGCCGACGTCTTCGTCAACGTCGCGGGGGGCGTGCGCATCGACGAGCCGGGCGCCGATCTCGCCGTCGGTCTCGCGATCGCGTCTGCGGCGCGCGGCGCGACCGTGCGGGCGGGCACGGCGGCCTTTGGCGAGATCGGCCTCACCGGCCGGCTTCGGCCGGCGACCCAGGCCGAGAGGCGCGCTCAGGAGTGCGCGAAGCTGGGGCTGGAGGCCGTCCTTGTGCCCGCCGGGACGGAGGCGCGCGCGAAGCTCACGCTCGTCGAGGCCGAGACGCTCCGCCAGGCCGTCTCGGCGGCGCTGGAGAAGGCCGATCCCAAGGCGGCGTAGTCCTGTCTGAGCAGGGCTTTTTCGGACGCGTCGCAGAAAAACCCTGGAAAACCTGGCATTTTTGGCCAACTTCCGATATACTGGCTTCCGTTCGCCGGCGGTCGCTCAGCCGCCGGCGGTTTGGTGATGTCGCACAGAAAGGGGAGGTCGGGCTTGTACAAGGTCGGCGATAAGGTCGTGTATCCGCATCACGGGGCAGGCACCGTGGTCAAGAAGGAGAAGCGGAAGGTGCTCGGCGAGGAGCGTGAGTACCTGACGATCCAGATCCTGCACAACGACATGACGGTGAACGTGCCGGCCGAGAACGCCGACCGCGTTGGGCTCCGCAAGGTAATCGACGCCACAACCGTCGAGCACGTGCTGAAGGCGCTCCGGGGGAGCGGCACGACGATGCCGAAGAACTGGAACCGCCGCTTCAAGCACAACCGCGACAAGATGAAGACGGGCGACATCTTCGAGCTCGCCGAGGTCGTCCGGAACCTCTCGCTGCGCGACCACGAGAAGGGCCTTTCCACCGGCGAGAAGCAGATGTTCGTCAAGGCCAAGAAGATCCTCGTCAGTGAGCTCATGTACGCGAAGGGCATGGACGAGGAAGAGGCCGCCGAGTGGCTCGACGACATCCTCGCGGGTGTCGGCAGCAAGCGCAGCAGACCGAAGGTCGCAGCCAAGGCCTAGTACGCTCGGTCGCCCATGAGCGTGTGGGCGATCGTGGCTGCAGCCGGACGAGGTAACCGTCTCGGGCTGGACCGGCCCAAGGCCTTCGCCCGACTCAATGACAGGCCTCTGCTCGCCGAGAGCCTCGAGCGGCTCGACGGCTCGGAGTGGATCGATGGGCTCGTCGTGGCCGCCCCGCCCGAGTGGGAGGAGCCGTGCATCCTCCTCGCGGAGGAGGTGGCCGCGGGGAAGGTCGCCGAGACCGTGACGGGGGGCGAAAGCCGCGCCGAGTCGGTGCGGCGCGCGCTGGCCGAGGTGCCCGAGGACGCTACGGTAGTCCTCGTCCATGACGCGGCCCGGCCGCTCGTCACAGACGAGGTGATCGAGCGCGTAGTGACGGCCCTCGGCGAGGGCTGGGACGGGGCCGTTCCGGCCTTGTCCATCGCGGACACGGTGAAGCGGGTCGAGGGGGAGACGGTCACCGAGACGCTCGATCGCGACGGCCTCGTTGCCGCCCAGACGCCGCAAGCATTCGTCGCCTCGGCTCTCCGCGAGGCCTTCTCGACTTTGCAACAGTCTGTTGCAAAGTCGGATTGCGCCGGACTCGTCGAGGCGCGCGGCGGCCGAGTCCGCGTGGTGCCGGGCGACCGGCGACTCTTGAAGGTGACCGAGCCCGCCGATCTCGAGCAGCTGGCGAGCTGGCTTTGAAAGCCGTCGTCTTCGACTTCGGCTACACCCTCGTCAACGAGGACCGTGTCTGGAAGACGATCGCAGCGCAGTACGGTTGGCCGGAATCGACCTTCTTCGCGACGCTCGGGGCCGTGATCGAGCGCCGGGGTCGACACCGAGACGTCTTCAAGCTACTCGGAGCTCCGGAGCCGCCAAAGGCCGTTCCGTTCGAGCCGCGGGATTTCGACGACGACGCCATTCCCTGCCTGCGAGAGGCCAAGCGGAAGGGAGACGTCATCGGGATCGCCGGGAATTTCAGTGTCGAGATCGAGCTGTTCCTCTCAGAGCAGGCCGATGTCGACTTCGTGGCCTCGTCGGAGCGGTGGGGGGTCGAGAAGCCCGACCCGGAGTTCTTCGCGCGGGTCGCGGCCGAGACGAACCGCGCGCCCGAGGAGGTCGTATACGTCGGCGACCGGATCGACAACGACGTCTTGCCTGCGGCCGGGGCCGGCATGGTCGCCGTGTTCCTCGTTCGAGGGCCGTGGGCTGCAGTCAAAAAGGACTGGCGCGAGGCCCAGGCGGCCTGGGCGACGATCCTCGACCTCGGCTCGGAGCTTCCGGTGTGAGCGAGCTTCGGATCGGCCTCGGGGTCGACGCGCACCGCTTCGCGGCCGGGATCCCGCTCGTTCTCGCCGGCGTCGACTTCCCCGGCGAGCCCGGCCTCGCGGGCCACTCGGACGGCGACGTCATCTCGCACGCGCTGATCGATGCGATCCTCGGCGCGGCCGGAAAGGGCGACATCGGCGAGCTCTTCCCCTCGGTCGACCCGCAGTGGCGCGACGTCTCCTCGATTCGCCTGCTCCAGCGGACGTACGAGGTCGTTCGGGCCGCCGGCTTCGAGCTCGTCAACGCGGACGGCGTCCTGATCGGCGAGCGGCCGCGCATCGCCGAGCTGCGAGTGGCCATGGGCGCCCGGCTCGCAGGCGCCATGGGCGTCGACATCGACCGCGTGACCGTGCGCGCGACGACGACCGACGAGCTCGGCTTCAGCGGCCGGGGCGAGGGCCTCGCCGCATTGGCTGTCGCGCTCCTCCGTCGGGCATGAACCTCGTTCGCTACGCCGACCGGCCCGACCTTCGGGAAATCCGCTACGACCGCCTATCGCAGCGAACTTTCCCGGAGTACATGCATCACAACCAGTCGGGACCCCTCTACTGGAGCCGCCTCTACGAGAAGTACCCGGACTTCCAGCTCGCGCTACTGGACGGCGACGAGCTCGTCGCCGAGCTGCACTCCCTGCCGGCGGCGTGGGACGGGAGCCTCGACGACCTCCCGCCCGGCTGGGACGACATCTTCCCGCGCGCATTCGAGAGCCGGCGTGCGCCGACTGCGCTCTTCGCGCTGGCGATCTCGGTCCTGCCCGAGCGGCAGGGGGCACGGCTCTCCTCGCGGATGATCAACGCGATGCGCGACGCCGGCCGGCAGGCGGGCCTGGACCGGCTGGCCGCGCCCGTCCGCCCGACGCTGAAGGCGCAGTATCCGCTGATCCCGATCGAGCGCTACATGGACTGGCGGCGCGACGACGGGTCGCACGTCGATCCGTGGCTCCGTATCCACGAGCGCGTGGGCGGGCGGATCTTCGCCGCGGCTCCGGAGTCGATGACGATCGAGGCTCCGGTCGCGGACTGGGAGGAGTGGACGGGGATGCGCCTACCGGAGGACGGCCTCTACGTCATCCCCGGCGCCCTTGCTCCGGTCGACGTTCGCAACGGGATCGGCCGGCACGTCGAGCCGAACGTCTGGGTGGTGCACGACCTGGATTAGGAGAGCTTGGCGAAACGCCAGCTATGCCGCCGGGCTAGGCGGCGGCCGGCAGCGTGAACGAGACCCGGGTGCCGCCCTCGGGCCGGCTCTCCGCCCAGATCCGGCCCCCGTGCGCCTCCACGAGACCACGCGCGATCGCGAGCCCGAGCCCCGCGCCGGCCTCTCCGCTCGTGCGCGCCGGATCCCCGCGCCAGAAGCGCTCGAACATGCGGGAGGCTGCCTCCGGCGTAAGGCCCTCGCCGCTGTCCTCGACCGTGACCTGCACCTCGTCCGGCCGCGGTTCGACCAGGACGGCGACCGACCCGTCCGAGGGTGTGTGTCGCAGGGCGTTCGTGAGCAGGTTGTAGAGGACGCGCTCCACCTTCTGGGGCTCGCAGCGCGCACGGGCGCCGTTCTCCACCTGGGCTTCGACCTGAACGTGACGGGCCTGCGCCTCCGCCTCGAGGCCCCGGACGCACGACTCGACAAGCCCTGCGAGCTCCGCCTCGCGCAGCTCGAGCGTCAACACGCCCGCGTCGATGCGGGCGAGCTCGAACAGGTCTTCGACGAGCCGTCCGAGGACCCGTACCTGCTCGTGCATCGCGGGCAGGTACCGCGCGGGCTCGGCAAGCCCGTCCTCGACGGCCTCGAGCATCGCCTGGAGCGCCGCGATCGGCGTCCGCAGGTCGTGGCTCGCCCACGCGACGAGCTCGCGCCGTGCGTCGAACAGTCGTGCGAGGTTCGCCGCCATCTCGTTGAACGAGCGAGCGAGCTCGGCCAGCTCGGCCGGGCCGTGCTCGGAGGCTCGAGCGCCGAGGTCGCCGGCGGCGAGCGCGGCGGATGAGGCCCGCAGCCGATCGATCCCCCGTGCGATCGAGTGCGCGAGGACGAGGGCCGCGATCACTGCGGCCGATGCGGACGCCGCCGCGACGGCCAGGATCTTCACGTCGTCGCCCATGTGGAACATGACCCACCCGGATAAGAGGACGGCGGATAAGGGCAGGACGACCGCGAGGAATGCGAGCCCGGCGAGCTGGAGCCGAACGGTTGGCAGCAGCCTCAGCCCGAGTGCGACGGTGAGGCCGACGCAGAGCGTCGCGAGCGTCACGAGGAGGGCGAGCAGGATCACGGCGTGAACCGGTAGCCGACGCCCCAGACCGTCTCCAGGCGGCGTGGGCGGGAGGGGTCGTCCTCGATCTTCTCGCGCAGCCGCCGCATGTGGACCGTGACGGTGCCGGTGTCGAGCGCGGCCGAGTAGCCCCAGACGCGACGCATCAGGTGGTCGCGCGAGAAGACGCGGCGCGGGTGGCTGGCGAGGAACCACAGCAGGTCGAACTCGCGTGCCGTCAGGCGCAGCGGCTCGCGGCCCCTCGTCACCTCGCGGGTGGCGGAGTCGATCTCGAGCCCGTCGAATGAGAGGCGCTCCTGTGTGCCGGACTCCGGTTCGGCCCGGCGGAGCACCGTGCGAACGCGTGCGACCAGCTCCCGCGGCGAGAACGGCTTCGTGACGTAATCGTCGGCGCCGAGCTCGAGCCCGACGATGCGGTCGGACTCCTCGCCGCGAGCAGTCAGCATGATCACGGGAAGGCGGGAGCTCGAACGGATCCAGCGGCAGAGCTCGAGGCCGTCCGTACCGGGCAGCATCACGTCGAGGACAACGAGGTCCGGGCGGTCACGCTCGAGCAGCTCGCGAGCGCGGTCGCCGTCGGCCGCTTCGAGCGTGCGGTATCCCTCACGCGCGAGGTAACCGACGACGATCTCGCGGATCGTCGGCTCGTCGTCGACTACGAGGACCGTGGTCATGCGCTCATTCTCGTGCAGAAGGCGTTAAGAGAGCCTGAATTCGGCACAAGGGCGGGCGGAGGGTGCCCGCCCTTGTGCCGTGAAGATCACCCGCGCGCGACCTGGATGCGGGCGACGGGCCCAGTCCAGCCGTAGACGGCCGGGTTGAGGTCGCCGCGACCTGTGATCCCTTCGTGCATACGGATTACGGCTCCTTCCGGATCCCGCACGAACGGATGGTTGCAGCACGGGCCCGGGATGAAGGCGATGAGCTCGTTGTTGCGCTCGCTCCCCGCGTCGTAGGCGTTGGTCGACCGCGTCGAGCCGCGGCCGTGCATGTGGAGAGAATCGAGGCCGGTGAAGCCGTCGTTCGTGTTCACGAGCATGGTCAGCACGGTCAGCCGGTCGAAATGACCTCGCGTCTGGACGGCGTAGGTGCGGGTTGCGCCCGGCGGGATCGGGCCTCCGGCGCCGGTCCGCACGCTCAGCACGCCTGGATATCCGGTCAGGGCCGACTCGGCCGGCGCGTTGTTCGCGTCCTCGGCGATCGCCGCCACTGGGTGCGTTGCGATCGTGCCCGCGCTCCAGACGTCGGTCCGTCTGGAATGGACGACGAGAAGCGGCGGCGACAGCGGCTGGGATCCTGCCGGCGTCAGGTTGGTGATCGTGACCTGCCAGGTCCTGGAGCCCGTGGTGTTGCCGGACTCCGCGGCTGATGCGGTGAGCAGGGCTGCTCCGACGAGGATGAGGAGCGCGCCCTGGGCGATGCGACGCATATCTACTCCTTTCATTGGCTTGCCGACGACGCTACGCGCCCCGGGCTTAACAGCCGGTTACATGTCGTCAGGCAAGGCCGCGAAACCTCTCCGAACCTGCACCAACCCGTCGGCGGCGAGGGAGGAGAGGGCCTCGGCGTCGAGCTCGGCAGTTCGTCGCGGCCTGGCCGCGACCCAGCGCAGGGTGCGCGCACGGCGTTGCCGGAACGAGCCCTCGAAGCGCGACTGTCGACGCTGCGGCGGATACCGCCGGCCGCGCGAGGGGCAGCGGCGGGCGAGCGGACAGCCAGTACAGCGCGGCACGCGGGCGAGGCAGACCGTCGCCCCGAGGTCCATCAGCGCGTGCGCGCAATCCGGGCTGAAGCTGCCGCCCGTGCGCTCAAGAACGCGCATGACATTCGTGTCGGCGGGCAGCACGTCGCGCCCGAAGGCGAAGCGTGCGACAGCGTCCGCGGTGTAGCGCCCGACCCCGGGCAGGTCCGTCAAGTCTTCCGGCCAGCCGTCGGCGGCGATGAGACAGGCGGCGCGATGGAGGTTGAGGGCGCGCCGGTTGTAACCGAGGCCCTGCCACTCACGGATCACCTCGCCCGGGCTCGACGCTGCGAGCGTCTCGACGGTCGGCCAACGCGCGAGGAAGGCGAGGTAGCGCGGGACGACCCGCGCCACCTGCGTCTGCTGGAGCATGACCTCGGAGACGAGGATCGCGTAGGGGTCGCCCGTCCGCCGCCACGGCAGGTCACGGCCGTGCTCGGAGAACCAGGCCAGAAGCTCGCGTGATTAGCGGACGACCTTGATGTTGAAGTCGAGCGTGTCGACTGCGCGCATGAGCCGCAGCCACAGAACTGCGTACATCTCGGCCGCGCGCGCCCCGGAGATGTCCCCGAGATCGATGATCCGCTCCGCCCCCCACCCGAAGGCCTGGAGGAGCTCGCCCACCTCGGCCTTCGCCTCCTCGTCGTTGCCGGCGACGAAGACCTCGTGCTCGCCGGGAACTCTCGCCGGCTCGACCATGATCAGATGGTTCATCGTGTTCAGCGCCTTCACGACGCGCGCCTCGGGGAAGGCGGCCTGGATCTGCTCGCCGAGGCTGTCGGTGTTGCAGATGCCGAGCGTCGGCGGGAAGCCCTGGGAGAAGTCGAGCGGGTTGGCGACGTCGACCAGGGTCTTTCCCGCGAGGTTCTCCGCACCGGCCGCGCGCAGGGCCTCGAGCGAGGCCATCCCCGCCGTACAGTTGAAGACGAGCTCTCCGAAGGCCGACGCGTCGGCGAAGGTGCCCTGGCTCGCCCCGGCGCCCGTCGCCGCGACCCACTCCGCCGCCGGCTCGCTGTCAGCCGTCCGCGAGCCCATCGTCACCTCGTGCCCGACCCCGACGAGCCTCGTCGCGATCGCCTTCCCGACATTGCCGGTCCCGAGGACACCGATCCTCACGAGGTCGAGTGTAGATTCAGAGAGGAATGTCGCGCGTCCGCTTCGCACCTAGCCCGACGGGCTCGCTGCACGTCGGCAACGCGCTGAGCGCCGTCGCCAACCGGGGGCTCGGCGACTGGCTGTTGCTCCGGATCGACGACACCGATCTACTGCGCAACGTCCCGGGCGGCGAGGAGGAGATCGTGCGCGACCTCGAGTGGCTCGGAGTGAGCTGGGACGAGGGGCCGGTGCGGCAGAGCGAGCGGCAGAACGTCTACCGCGCGGCGGCCGAGCGGCTCGGCGGCGAGCGGTTCGGGAAGATCACGCTCATCCGAGAGGACGGCACCGCGACGTACCACCTGGCGAGTGTCGTCGACGACGTCGAGTTCGGGATCACGCACGTCGTTCGTGGCAACGACCACCGTCCGAACGAGCAGTTGCACCGCGAGCTGACCGAGGCGCTCGGAGCGAAGCCGCCCGAGTACGTCCACCACGGCCTCATCCTCGGCGACGACGGCCGCAAGCTGTCGAAGCGGGCCTTCGGCGCCACGGTCGCCTCGTTGCGCGAGGCAGGGATCCCCGCTGCTGCGGTGCGGACCTACCTGGAGGAGCTGGGCATTCCCAGGCACGACGTCCACTACGACCTCGCGCGGATCCGCCGCCTTGCGATCGAGGCGATCGCGGCCATGTCCGACGAGGAGCTAGCGGAGCGTGCCGGCGCACCGGTCGAGCTCGCCCCTGCTCTGCGGGGTGCGCGCGACCTGGCCGAGGCGCATGAGTACGCGCGGCAGGTGCTCGAGCCGGAGCCGGTCTCGCTCGGAGAGGACGCTCGCCCGACGCTCGAGCGCTTCAAGGAGCTGCGCACGAACAGCGCCAAGCCGAAGGAGATCGTGCGCGAGCTGAAGGCCGTCGGCGGCGACCTGCGGGCGCTCAGGCTAGCGCTGACCGGGCGCGAGCGGGGTCCCGAGCTCTGGGCGATCGTCGCCGCGCTGCCCCGCGACGAGGCCGTGCGGAGGATCGATGCGGCTCTATAACACCTTCACCCGAGGGCTCGAGGAGGTCCCGCCGCCGCCGGGCCCGATCCGCATGTACTTCTGCGGACCGACCGTCTACCAGCGGATTCACATCGGCAATGCGCGCCCGTTCGTGATCTCGATGTGGCTGCGCAACTGGCTCCTGCTGAGGGACTACGACGTGACGCTCGTCGAGAACATCACCGACATCAACGACAAGATCTACGCAGCGGCTCCGGGCGCGAGCGCGAAGCTGGCCGATGACGCGAGCCGCTGGTACGTCGAGGACACCGACGACCTCGGTCTCGGCCGGCCCGACTACGAGCCGAAGGCGACGGAGACGATCCCGGAGATCCTCGCTCTGATCGAGGAGCTTGTCGGGCGCGGCCTCGCGTACGAGGCGGGCGGCGACGTCTACTACCGTGTCGCCCGCTTTCCCGACTACGGCCGGCTCTCGGGCCGGCACGAGGACGAGGAGGCGATGCGGAACCCCTCCGAGGAGGCGGAGCCGAGCGCGCTCAAGGAGGATCCGCGCGACTTCGCCCTCTGGAAGGCGCACAAGGAGGGCGAGGACACGTGGTGGGAGTCGCCGTGGGGTCGAGGGCGGCCGGGTTGGCACATCGAATGCTCGGCAATGGCGGAGCGCTTCCTGGGGCCAGTGTTCGAGATCCACGGCGGCGGGCTCGACCTCGTCTTCCCGCACCACGAGAACGAGATCGCCCAGTCGCGCGGCGCCGGGCGCGAGTTCGCGCGCATCTGGATGCACAACGGGATGCTCCGGTTCGGCGGCGAGAAGATGTCGAAGTCGCTCGGCAACGTCGTCTCGCTGCGCGACGCGCTCGACCAGTGGGGCCCCGAGACGCTGCTCATGCTCTTTCTCGGAGCGCACTGGCGCAAGCCCATGGACTACACGGACGAGACGCTCGGCGCGGCGAAGGCGCGGGCGGACGGCTTCCGCGAGGTCTTTCGCAATCCGTCCGGGCCGGGAGGCTCCTGGGAGCGGCTCGTCGAGGCGCTCGAGGACGACTTCAACACACCCGACGCGCTCGCCGTCATGCACGAGTGGCGTGATCACGACCTGCTGCGACGCGCTCTCGACCTCTTCGGGCTCGGGTCGCTTGCGGAAGCCGAAGCGGCTCCGGCCGAGCTGGAGGAGCTGGCCAGGCAGCGGGCGGAGGTGCGGGCGAACGGGGACTTCGGCGCGGCCGACCGGCTGCGCGAGGAGATCGAGGCCACGGGCTGGCAGATCCGGGACGTGGACGAGGAGCCGGGCTACCGGCTCGTCCCGAAGCCGTGACCGCCGACCAGGTCTACGGCCGGCGGGCGGTGCGCGAGGCGCTGCGCGGTCAGCGCGCGGTGCGCGAGCTCTGGGCGAGCGAGCGAGCGCTCGCGGCCGAGCCGTGGCTTCGCGACGGCGGCCCCCGTGTCCACGTCAAGGCCGAGCGCGACCTGACCGATGCGGCCGGGACGCGGGATCACCAGGGTGTCCTCGCCTACTGCGAGCCGTATCGCTACGCCGACGGCTACGAGCTCGCCGCTGCCGAGCGGCCTCTGCTCGTCTGTCTCGACCGCGTCACCGACCCGCGCAACCTCGGCGCGGTCTGCCGGAGCGCGGAGGGGGCGGGCGCCACCGGCGTCGTCGTGCCGGCGCACAGCTCGGCCCGGGTGACGGCGGCGGTCTGCCGCGCGTCCGCCGGCGCGGTCGAGCACGTCCGGCTTGCGGTCGTGCAGAACCTCGCGCGGTACCTGACCGAGGTGAAGGGCGCCGACCTCTGGGTGTACGGCGCTGCCGGCGGGGCCGCGAAGCCGATGTGGGAGACCGATCTCTCGGGCGGGGTCGCCTTCGTCTTCGGTGCGGAGGGCAGGGGCCTGCGCCCCCTCGTGCGGCGGACCTGCGACGAGCTAATCTCGATTCCACTGGTCGGAAGCGTCGAGTCTCTGAACGTGAGCGTGGCCGCGGCGGTGTTGTTGTACGAGGCAAAGCGGCAGCGTGCCTGAACCGTCTCTCTACCTGTTCGACGGGTTCAACCTCTTGCACGCAAGCGGCTTCGACGATTCGCGCGAGCTCGTGGACAAGCTGGCTAGCTTCGTCGCGGAGCGCGGCGCCCGTGGCGTTCTCGTCTTCGACGGGAGCGGGGAGGACGTGAGCTACGGGCCGCTCGAGGTTCGCTTCGCGGAGAACGCCGACACGCTCCTCGAGCGGCTCGCCGCCGAGCACCGCGACCGGGAGCGCGTCTGCCTCGTCTCGTCTGACTCGGCGGTTCGCGGGACGTCCGGCCAGGAGGTGATGAAGCTCTCCTCGACGACCTTCGCCCGGGACTTCGAGCTCGCGGGCCACGAGGAGGGGCGGCCGATGCGCGTCGAGGACAAGCTCGACCCGGAGACGCGCGAACGGCTCGAGCGGCTACGGCGGGGCGAGCCCTGGCAGGGTCCATAAGAAACGGGACCTTTGCAGTTCGCTTGTAATCTCTTGCATTAGTTGCTATCTTGCCCTCAAGTTAAGGGTGAGATTGCAAGTCGGCCCCGCTGTACTCGACTCGCGGCTCCGCCCTCGGATTCTCTCGACATATGGCCGCCGTCCGCCCAGCCGCTGCTCCTCGCGCCCCACACAAGGCGCAGCGAGAGCTCGAGGATCTTCAGCTCGTCGTGCGGGCGCGGAACGGCGACGAGGCCGCACTCGACGCGCTCATTCGCCGCTACACCGGGTTCGTCCGGCTGAAGGCAAGCTCGTACTTCCTCGCGGGCGGAGACGCCGAGGACCTCGTGCAGGAGGGCCTGATCGGGCTCTACAAGGCGATGCGCGACTTCCGCTCCGACAAGGAGACGTCGTTCCGCAGCTTCGCCGAGCTCTGCGTGACGAGGCAGATCATCACCGCGATCAAGACGGCGACGCGCTTCAAGCACGCGCCGCTGAACACCTATGTCTCGTTCAGCCATACCCCCGCCGGACAGGACGGGGACGGCGACTGCACGCTGGGCGACGCGCTGCCGGGGCCGAGCGTCAACGACCCTTCCGTCTGCGTGATCTCGACCGAGGAGCTTCAGAGCCTCGTCTTCTGTCTCGGGACGGGCTTGTCGAAGCTCGAGGCGGATGCACTCCGGCTGTACCTGGAGGGCTCGTCCTACGAGGAGATGGCCGACGAGCTCGCTTGCGATACGAAGACGATCGACAACGCCCTTCAGCGCGTGAAGCGGAAGATCATCGCGCACCAGCGCTCGCGCCAGGTTCTGAACTAGCCTTTTCGCCTACGATGGGGCGAGCGCCGGAGTAGCTCAGGGGTAGAGCAGCGGCTTTGTAAGCCGCGTGTCGGGGGTTCGAATCCCTCCTCCGGCTCCTGGAGAAGCTACGATTCCGACTGGCGCCTCCCGGCGCCGTCTCATGACGGATCGCTGACCGACACAGGCAATCCCCGCGCAGAGCCGCAAGCTCTGCCAATCGGTCAGGAGGTCCTCAGGTGCATTCCGGCGGCACGCTCGCCGCAAACGAGATCACGATCCATCGCGGTGCCGACGCGATCCTCGAGCGCGTCTCGCTGACGGTGACGCCGGGCAGCCGCATCGGCGTCGTCGGGCCGAACGGGCGGGGCAAGACGACGCTGCTGCGGGCACTCGCCGGGCTGGAGCCGCTCGACCGCGGCACCGTCTCGCGGAACCCGCCGACGCTGCGCGTCGGCTATCTGCCGCAGGAGCGCGACCTCACGGCTGATGAGACGCTCCACTCGTATCTCGCCCGCCGTACCGGGATCGCGGACGCCGAGGCCGAGCTCGGTCGACTCGAGTCGGCCCTCGAGCACGAGGCGTCCCTGGCGGGGGCGCATGCCGAGGCCCTCGAACGCTTTCTCGCGCTCGGCGGCGCCGGCTTCGCGGCTCGGGCCCGCGGCGTCCTTGCCGAGGTCGCTCTCGACGCGTCCCTCGACCGGCCGGCCGGCGAGCTCTCCGGTGGCGAGAAGGGTCGAGCGGCGCTCGCCTCGATCCTGCTCGCACGCTTCGACGTCTTCCTCCTCGACGAGCCGACGAACGATCTCGACTTCGCCGGGCTCGAGCTGCTCGAGCGCTTTCTGCTGGGCATCGAGGGCGGCGTCGTGTTGGTCTCGCACGATCGAGCCCTGCTCGATCGGACGGCGAACCGGATCGTCGAGCTCGAGTCGGGCACGCAGCGCGTGCACGTGTACCCCGGCGGCTGGAGCGAGTACGAAGCGGCGCGGGCCGAGGCACGCGCCGAGCACGAGCAGGCCTACGCTCGCTGGACGGAGGAGCGGGGGCGGTTCGCCCGGCTCCACCACGAGCGCCGCGACCAGGCGCGCGCGGGCGGGAAGCAGGCCAACCGCCGTGGCACGCACGCGCTGATGTCGAAGACGCGCGCCGCTGCCCGCCGGGTCGAGCTGCTCGACCGCGACCGGATCGAGAAACCCTGGCAGCCGTGGGAGCTCCAGCTCGATCTCGCGCCGCGAGGCCGCTCGGGCGATCTCGTCGTCTCGCTCGAGGGTGCCGTGCTCGTCCGCGGCTTCTTCCGTCTCGGCCCCATCGACGTTCACGTGGGCTGGGGCGAGCGCATCTCGATCGCCGGCCCGAACGGGAGCGGAAAGACGACCCTGCTCGACGCGCTCCTCGGGCGGCTTCCGCTCGCCGCCGGCCGGAGGCGCGCCGGCCCCTCCGTCGTCTTCGGCGAGATCGGGCAGGCGCGCACGCTCTTTCCCCCCGACGAGCCGCTGCTCACGTGCTTCTGCTCGGAAACGGGGCTGCGGGAGGGTGAGGCGCGGACGCTGCTCGCGAAGTTCGACCTCTATGCGGCGCACCTCTTGCGGCGGGCCGGCAGCCTGTCGCCGGGGGAACGGACACGCGCAGAGCTCGCGGTCCAGGCGGCGCGCGGAGCCGGCTGCCTCGTCCTCGACGAGCCTACGAACCACCTCGACCTGCCCGCGGTCGAGGAGCTCGAGCGCGCTCTCAGCGTCTACAGCGGGACACTTCTCGTCGTTACGCACGACCGGCGCTTCCTCGAGCGAATCGGCGTGACGAGAGTGGTCGAGCTCAGCTCGAAAGCGCCTGCTCGAGATCGGCCCAGAGCTCCTCGACGTCCTCCAGGCCGACGCTGAGGCGGAGCAGGTTCTCCGGGACCCGGTCGCCCTCCCAGCGGTGGCGGGTCTCGATCAGCGACTCGACTCCGCCGAGGCTCGTCGCGTTCGTGATCAACCGTGTCGAGGTTTCGACCTTTCGCGCGTCGCCGGCGACGTCGAACGAGAGCAGGCCGCCGAAGCCGGCGTAACGAACCGTCTCGACTTTCGGGTGCGCCTCAAGGCGGCGGGCGAGCTCGGCCGCGGTCTCGGTCTGGCGGCGGACGCGCAGCTCGAGCGTCTTCAGCCCGCGGAGCAGGAGCCACGCCGCATCGGGTGCGGCGACGATCCCCGAGCGGCTTCGGAACTCGCGCAGCCGCTCGGCGGTCTGCGGGTCCCGGCAGACGACCGCCCCGAGCAGCACGTCCGCGTGGCCGCCGAGGTACTTCGTCGCACTGTGCAGGACGAGATCGGCGCCGCGCTCGAGCGGTCGCAGGTGGATCGGGGTGGCCGCGGTCGCATCGACCAGGACGGGCGCGGGGTGGGCAGCTGCGGCCTCGAAGTCGGGCATGGTCAGGAACGGGTTCGAGGGCGCTTCGAGCCAGACGAGCTGCGCTCCGTTCGGCGGCGGCCCGGTCTGGTCGAACTCGACGTGCCGCAGGCCCCACCGCTCGAGCTCGCGGAAGAGGACGCCGGTGCCGTAGTAGCACCCTTCGGCGAGGGCGATCGTGTCGCCGGGGTTGAGGAGCGCGAGCACGACCGCGGTCGTCGCCCCGGCTCCGGACGAGAAGAGCAGCGCCTCGCCGCCGTCGAGCTCGCCGAGCGCGCGCTCGGCCGCCACGCCGGTCGGGTGCGCGTAGCGCTGGTAGTAGAACTCGCCGGGCTCGCCGCGCACGTAAGGCCAGGTCGTCGAGCGGTCCAGCTGCACGCGGCGACTCTACCCGCCTGTCAGAATCGTCACGTGCGTCGCTATCCCGGCGACTTCGTGATCGGCGACTGGCCGATGGGCCGCACAGCCCGGTTCGAGGACGCAACCTGGTGTCCACCCGGCCGCTAGGCTCCGACGCCGTGGCGGCCACCGACGAATCGACCCGCGCGAAGCTCGAGCAGCTCGAGCGTCTGCGCGAGGAGGCGCGCCATGCGGGGAGCGAGCAGGCCGTCGAGCGGCAGCGCCAAGCGGGCAAGATGCTCGCTCGCGAGCGAATCGAGAAGCTGCTCGATCCGGGCTCGTTCGTCGAGCTCGACCGCTTCGTGCGCCACCGGAATCCGCTCTTCGGGATGATGGATCGGCGGCCCTACGGGGACGCTGTCGTCACGGGCTACGGGACGATCTTCGGCCGCAAGGTCTTCGTCTTCTCGCAGGACTTCACGATCTTCGGCGGCAGCCTCTCGGAGGCGTACGCCGAGAAGATCTGCAAGGTCATGGACCTGGCCGCGAAGTACGGCTGCCCGGTGATCGGGATCAATGATTCCGGCGGGGCGCGGATCCAGGAGGGCGTCGTCTCGCTCGCCGGCTACGCGGAGATCTTCTGGCGCAACGTGCAGAGCTCGGGCGTGATCCCGCAGATCAGCCTCGTCATGGGGCCCTGCGCGGGCGGAGCCGTCTACTCGCCGGCGATGACCGACTTCGTGCTCATGGTCGAGGAGAGCTCGTACATGTTCATCACCGGGCCCGACGTCGTGAAGACTGTCACCGGCGAGGAGGTGACCTTCGAGGAGCTGGGCGGCGCGGCGACCCACGCGGCGAAATCGGGTGTCGCGCACTTCATCGAACCGAGCGAGGAAGCGTGCCTCGAGGACGCGCGCTACCTGCTCTCGTTCCTGCCGCAGAACAACCTCGACCCACCACCCTGGAGCGAGCCCTCGGACCCCGTCGATCGGGCGGACGCCGAGCTCGACTCTCTCATCCCAGACAACCCGAACAAGCCGTACGACATGAAGGCGATCGTCGGACGGGTGGTCGACGACGGCGACTTCCTCGAGGTGCACGAGCGCTGGGCGGAGAACATCGTCTGCGGGTTCGCGCGGCTCGGCGGGCATCCGATCGGAGTGGTGGGCAACCAGCCGCGCGCGCTCGCGGGGGTGCTTGACATCGACTCGTCCGTGAAGGCGGCGCGCTTCGTGCGGACGTGTGACGCTTTCAACGTGCCTCTCGTCACCTTCGTCGACGTGCCCGGCTTCCTGCCGGGGACGGCGCAGGAATGGGGCGGGATCATTCGTCACGGTGCGAAGCTCCTCTATGCGTACTGCGAGGCGACGGTGCCGAAGCTCGCGGTGATCACCCGCAAGGCCTACGGAGGGGCGTACGACGTCATGAGCTCGAAGCACATCCGAGCCGACTTCAACTTCGCCTGGCCGACTGCGGAGGTCGCCGTCATGGGCCCCGAGGGAGCGGTGAACATCGTCTTTCGGAAGGAGCTGGAGGAGGCGGTCGATCCGGGGGTGCGACGGGAGGAGCTCGTCGCCGAGTATCGGGAGCAGTTCGCGAACCCGTACATCGCCGCCGAGCGCGGCTACGTGGACGAGGTGATCGAGCCGCGCAGCACGCGCCGGGCGCTGATCGACGCGCTGGAGACGGCGCTCACGAAGCGCGAGCCGCGCCCGCGCCGCAAGCACGGGAACATCCCGCTCTAGCGCTCCTTAAAAGCGGCACCCCCAACCTCCTCCCCAATGCAATCGTAGCGGGGAAATCTTCACGAGTGGGTCACCGCACCGTGCCGAATGTGAGTCGGCTGCGGAGGCGGCTAGGAGGCGAGTGCCGCGACCCGCCGCCCCGTCGCCAGCTCGTCCTCGGTCTCCATCTCGAGCTCCTCGGCGAGGGCCTCGACGACGGCCGGGTCGAACTGCGTGCCGGCGCAGCGATCGAGCTCGGAGAGCGCTGCCTCCGGGGTCAGCCGGCCGCGGTAGACCCGGTCGGAGGTCATCGCGTCGTACGCGTCGACGACGAAGATGATTCGCGCCCCGAGGGGGATCTCCGCCCCGGGCAGGCGATCCGGGTAGCCGGTCCCGTCCCAGCGCTCGTGGTGGTGGAGGATCCAGTCCGCCACCGGGTCGATGCCGAGGCTGTCGAGCATCCGGAAGCCGATCTGCGGGTGGCGCTCGAGCACGAGGCGTTCGGGGCCGGTCAGCGGGCCGGGTTTGCGGAGGATCTCCTCGGGAATGGCGAGCTTGCCGAGGTCGTGCAGGCTGCCCGCGAGCCGCGAGAGCTCGATCTGTTCCTGGTCGAGCCCGAGCCGGCAGGCGACCCTGGCGGCGAGCTCGGCGACCCGCGCGGAGTGGCTGCCGGTGTACGTGTCGCGGAGGTCGACCGCCTTCGCGAGGCTCGCGGCGGCCCGGAAGCGGGCTGCGCGATCGGCACCGTGCACGAGCCGCCTGAGCTCGGCGAGCTCGACGACGTCCGGACGGTAGACGTGGACGCGGTTCTTGCCGTTCTCCTTTGCCCAGTAGAGCGCGCTGTCGGCAAGGCGAATGAGCTCGCCGCGGTCGGGAGCCTGGCGCGGGAAGGTCGCGATACCGGCGCTCACCGTTACCGAGCCGACGTGGTCGAGCCGGAGCTGCCCGATGCGGTCGACGATCGCGTCGGCGGTCTCGACCGCCCCGCTCTCGTCGTAGTCGGGCAGTAGGAGCGCGAACTCGTCGCCGCCGAGCCGGAACGCCTCGCCGTTCTGGCGCAGGCTCGTGGCGAGCCGCGAGAGCACGCGGTCGCCGGCGGGATGTCCGAAGAGGTCGTTCACGCGCTTGAAGTCGTCGACGTCGATGAGGCAGAGACTGAAGTCGCGCCCGCCCCGCTCGGCCTCGACCAGCTCGCGCTCGAGTCGCTCGTGGAAGTGACGGTGATTTCCGAGACCGGTCAGAGGATCGGTGAGCGCGAGCCCCATCGCGCGCAGGGCGCGATACGTCGAGCGCTGGTAGAGAGCGATCGCGAGCAGCGGTCCGACGAGCGCGGCAGAGAGGAGCGGCGACCGCTGCCAGAGGACGACGAGCACGAGCGCCGCCGACGCCATCAGTCCGAAGATGATGATCGTCCAGCGCAGGCTGGCGTGGATCAGCTCGAGGAAGGGGCGCCGCGACGTAGCTGCCACCACGAGCGAGATGAGGACGAGGTTGATGCCGTACTGCGTCGATGCCGAGATCGCGACCTTGGCGATGAGAGCGTCGGTGCCTTCCCCGCTGATTCGGCTGACGAAGAATCCTCCGACGGCCGCGGCGGAGGCGAAGACCGAGCCGTTGTAGGCGATACGAATCGACGGACGGTGCTCGAGTAGCTGGATGAGGACTGGCGCAGCGAACGCGACGAGCACGCCCGCGGCCCAGCCGAAGAGGACGATCGCGCTGGCGGCGAAGACGAACGAGAGCGAGACGCCGCCGCTATTCGGCCCCTCGATCGGGACGGGATACCGGCTCGCGAGGGTCGACGCGGCGAGGAGCGCCGCAACGCCGAACAGCATGGAAGCGTCGTGACCCTCAGTCGCGAAAGCGAAGGCGGCAACGATCACGGAGCCCAGCCCGAACAGGCACACGATGGCGACGATCGGCGCTAGACGCTGCGACATCACACCACACTCCTCCTTCAGCTCAGCGGGTTTACCACTCCCAGTTCAGCGGACTGATATCCGATACGCCGGGCTCATCCGAGTACTCGTTGTCCGAGAAGCCGGCCGCGAAAGCGACGCCGACGAGGGCAAGCACGACGATGAGGCAGATCAGACGGACTCTCCACTCAAGCACTTGATTTCCTCCCAAGGATCGATGACTGCAACAGCGCGATTGTCGCGTGCCTCGGCGCGGCGGCCATCACCCGTTTGGGTGAACGTGCAAATCGGGAAAATCCTGTTCCCTACGGCCAAAAGGGGCGTAGCCGGGGCGGCACCGCAGCTGGTGCCTTAGAGGAGACCGACTTCGGCGAGTGGACGGCGGCCCCAGGCGAGTCGCTCCTCGTACCAGCCGCCGAGGGGCGTAAGCGCGACTCCGTAGCGCGAGGAGTGGACGATCCACCCGTTTCCCAGATAGATGCCCATGTGGTCGATCTGGGCGGGCTTCGCGCGCGGCCCGCCATGGCCGAAGAAGACGAGGTCGGCCGGAGCAAGCCTCTCGGCCTTGATGCGGAGGCGGCGCGGAACCTCGCCGGCCATCGCGGCGGCGGTCCGGCCGCGCAGGACGCCTGCGAGCAGCGGCGCGCCCGCATACGGCTGGAGCTTGTAGACCCGCCAGGCGAAGCCCGAGCAGTCGAACCCCCCGCTCGCCTGGATGCCGAACGGCGATTCCGGCCGCTCGCTCTCGCCGCCCCAGACATAGGGGAAGCCGACAAAGCGCACGGCGGTCGTGAGCACGCGGCGCTGCCAGGGGGTCAGGAGCGGGACCTCGAAGGAGGCGGCCGCGTCCTCGACGCTTTGCAGTTCGAAGCCGGAGAAGCGGAGAATCTGGGCGGCCGAGTACGCGGCCTCGGAGCGCGGCGCCGGATCCGAAGGAAGCCGCTCGAGGTCGTCCTGCGCCGCCGGATGGTTCGTGCGCAGCCCGAGCAGGCGGGCGACGACCTCGGTGCCGAACCGCGACGGCGGGCGCACGCCTGCCGCCGAGATGGCCTTCCTGAAACTCGAGGCTTCATCCCCGAGCCCCAACGCGCGGACGAGCCGTGCGTCGAGCTGCGCCATCGTCACCGGTGCTGCGGGGTCGCCGACCGTTTGCGGCGGTTGCTCCGTGAGGCCGGCCACCAGATCGCGAAGCTCGGCCTGGGTCAGCGCGTCGTTCGGGCGGAAGGCAGCGACGCTGCGAGCCATGAGGCCACGGCTGACGACGAGCCGGATCTGGGGCTGCGCCCAGGAGCGCGCCGATCGCGCCCCCGGGGCCGCGGGAGGCGCTGAGAGGGCCGCGAAGAGGCAAGCGAGCAGGGCAAGCAGGCGCAGGCGGCTCATCGATCCTCTCATCGTCGGCTTCGACCCCGGCCTTTAGATTGTGGGTCGTGGAACACGAGGTCACCCCCGAGCCGACCCCCCAGGAACGCAAGGCCCTCCTTGCGGCAATCGCATCCATGCCGCCGGCCGGTCCTTACAACAGCGTCTGGCGACTCGCCGGGCTGCTCGAAAACGTCGAGTCGGCGCGCGAAGAGCTACCGGCAGCTCCCGGCGCGGGATCGCCTCGAAGCAGCCGCGGGGCGAGCCGGATGTAGTCGAGGCCTGAGATCCAGGTCAGCGCAAGCGCGACGGCGAGCCCCCAGCGCGCGATCGAATCGTCCCAGGCTCCGGCGGCCGCGAGACCACCGAGACCGGCCGCCACCGCCTGCGTCCAGGTCTTCAGGCGTCCGAGCTCGCGCGCCTGGAGCACGACTCCGCGTTCGAGCGCCGCGAGTCTCAGCCCCGAGATGAGAAGCTCGCGGGCCACGATCGCGGCCACCATCCAGCCCGCGAAGACGCCCCGCCCGACGAGCACGACGAGCACCGTCAGCACGAGGAGCTTGTCTGCGACCGGATCGAGGAGCGAGCCGAGCGCCGAGGTGCGCCCGCTCCGGCGGGCGAGGCGACCGTCGAACCAGTCGGTTGCCATCGCGAAGGCGAAGATGGAGGTTGCCCAGTAGTCGTGGCCGCTGAAGCTCCAGACGTAGAGGACCACGACCAGGGGCACCGCGGCCGCGCGCGCGACTGTCAGCTGATCGGCGAAGGTCACGGCTGGAGAGAATACGCGGGAGATGGCGCCCTTCTCCAAGGTTCTCGTTGCGAACCGCGGCGAGATCGCGATCCGGATCTTCCGTACGCTCCGCGAGCTCGGCATCTCGCCCGTCGCCGTTTACTCCGAGGCGGACCGTGCGTCGCTGCACGTCGTGCTCGCGGACGAGGCCTACCTGCTCGGGCCGGGGCTGCCGGCCGAGAGCTACCTCAACCAGGAGCGGATCCTCGAGGTCGCTCGGGTTGCGGGCGCCGAGGCTGTCCATCCGGGCTACGGATTCCTCGCCGAGAACGCCGACTTCGCCCGCGCGTGTACCAGGGCCGGCCTCGTCTGGATTGGGCCGCCGCCGGAGGCAATCGAGCTCATGGGCTCGAAGACCGCCGCGCGCGAGACGATGCGCGCGGCCGGGTTGCCGATCATCCCGGGGTCGACCGAACCGGTCGAGTCCCCCGATGACGTGCGCCGGCTCGGCGAGGAGCTCGGTTGGCCACTCGCAATCAAGGCCTCGGCAGGAGGAGGCGGCAAGGGCCTCAGGGTGGCCGGCTCGCCGGCAGAGGTCGACCGCGCCTTCGAGGGCGCTCGTCGCGAGGGGCAGGGATACTTCTCGGATCCGACCGTCTACGTCGAGCGCTATCTCGACGACCCCCGCCACGTCGAGGTGCAGGTGCTCGCGGACGAGCACGGGAACGTCATCCACCTCGGGGAGCGGGACTGCACGATCCAGCGCCGCCACCAGAAGATCGTGGAGGAGACGCCCTCGCCCGTCGTCGACGACGCGCTTCGAGCCGAGATCGGGCGGATCGCGGTCGAGGCCGCTCGCGCCGTCGGCTACCGCTCTGCGGGCACGATCGAGGGTCTCCTCTCCCGGGGCGAGTACTTCTTCCTCGAGATGAACACCCGCATCCAGGTGGAGCACACCGTCACGGAGCTGGTGACAGGACTCGACCTCGTGCGCGAGCAGGTGCTGATCGCGGCCGGTGAGCCACTATGGCTGGGCCAGGAGGACGTCCGCCTAAACGGGCACGCAATCGAGTGCCGCATCAACGCGGAGGATCCGTCGAAAGGCTTTCTGCCAGCTCCCGGGAGGATCACGGGCTACCGGGAGCCGGCAGGACCGGGCGTGCGAGTGGACTCGGGCGTCCGCGCGGGAAGCGAGGTGGTCGGCCTGTACGACCCGCTGATCGCCAAGCTCTGCGTGCACGGCATCGATCGCGAGCACGCGCGCCGCCGGATGCTGCGCGCCCTCGAAGAGTTCGTGATCGAGGACGTGGCGACTCTCATCGGCTTCCATCGGGCGCTGCTCGCACACCCCTGTTTCGTGGCGGGCGAGACATGCCGCGGGATCACCGAGTCGGAAGAGCTCGCGGAGCGTGCGGATCAGTTGTCTCATGAGACAACAAGCATAGTGTCGGCGGCGGACGGAAGGGTGCGCGAGCGGGTCGTGGTGGCGGAGGTTGACGGCCGCCGGTTCGAGGTGAAGGTGCTCTCGCCGGAGCCGCCGCACGCTGAGCTCGCGCGCCGCCGCCGGGAGCGCGACGCCCGACATGCGCACCGCGGCGCCGCCCGTGACGCAATCGTGAGCCCGATGCAGGGGACCGTGCTCGCGGTCGAGGTAGCCGACGGCGACGAGGTCGAGCCGGGCCAGGTCGTGTGCGTCGTCGAGGCGATGAAGATGGAGAACGAGATCACCGCTGCGCGCGGCGGCACCGTCTCCGAGCTCTCGGTCGAGGCGGGCCAGCCGGTCTCGACCGGCCAGGTGATCTGTCTCGTCACGCAGGAATCCGATTGACGGAGCGCGGGCCCTATTGCGCGGAGCTCTCGAGCGACAACGGCGAGCCGCTCGCCGCGACAGCGAGCCGGATCGACCACTGGTTCCTCATCGAGTACCGCGGCCTCTGGACGCGCGACGCGCTTCCCGGCAGCGGGCTCTCCGACCAGGTGAAGAGACATCTTCGCCGGCAGGTCGCCGCCGTCCCGAACGGTCGGCTCCTCTTCGTCCGTCGGCCCGACCGGCGGCAGCGGCTCGAGCTGCTCGCATTCGCAGCCTCGTCACGGCCCGGCGAGGAGCGGCTGACGCGGCTCGTGTTCGAGGAGTACGACGATCTCCGTGGCCTGGACCTTCGCGCCGGCGAGCCCGCCGGTCACCCCCTCTTCCTCGTCTGCACTCACGGCAAGCACGACCCCTGCTGCGCGCGCCACGGCCGGCCTCTCTACGAGGCGCTCCGCGACGAGCTCGATCCCGACTGGGTCTGGCAGTCGACGCACGTCGGCGGCGACCGCTTCGCCGGAAATCTCGTCTGCCTCCCGGAAGGGCTGTACTACGGGCGGGTGGGCCGGGAGGCGGCGGTCTCGGTCCTGGACGAGCACCTCGCCGGCCGGATCCAGCTCGAGCGCTACCGCGGGCGGTCCTGCTACCCGTTCCCGGTGCAGGCGGCCGAGCGCGACATCCGCGAGGAGACCGGGCTGACCGGAATCGGCGACCTCGCGCTCGAAGCGGTCGAGCGGCGGAACGGCGCCTGGCGCGTGTCCTTTACGGCGGCAAGCGCGATGCACGCTCGTTCCATCGAACGCGAGCTCGGCGACCTGACGCTCCTCACCTGCAACGCGCAGACGCCGAAGCGGCCGCGTCGCTTCGTCGCGTCGGACCGTTCGGACGTTCCTAGTCGAAGCTGACCCTGAGGAAGCCCTCTCGGACGAGCCGCCGGGCGAGGACGAGCCGCCCTTCCTCGTCGAGCGGCCCCGGCAGGTCAGAAAGGCGGAACGGCTCCTCGGCCGCGACGACGAACTCGATCTCGGCCCGTACCCGCGCCGGGAATCGCAGCTTGCGCCCTTCGTAGACGAGGGCAACCCCTCCGTCCCCGACGGCGAGCTCGGCGATCACGGTGTCACGCCGCACGAGCTGCGTCTCGAGGTCGAGCTGCTCAAGCGCCCGCAGCTGGTCGAAGAGGTCTTCTCGCACCGGCCGACGGGTGTGGACGAATCGCTCTCGCATCCTCCCGGAAACCGCGCCGGGCGAAAGGCGCGCGGCGAGCGCCTCGACAAGCCCGGTCGGTTCGGCGCCGTCCGGAGGGATGCTGCGCCGGAACCCAACGTTCTCCCGGGCGCACTCGTCGAGCGCCGCCCTGAACGCGTCGAGCCAGGTATGGACGTTGACGCCGACCGTCAGGTGCAGCGAGTCCGTCTCCGAGGTCAGCGCTTCGTGGAGCCAGCCTCGCGGAAGGTAGAGCGTGTCGCCGGACGTGAGCGTGACGTCGAGCACGGGCTCGCCCTGGGCAGCGAGCTCGGGCCGGTAGCGCTGATCGCGCAGCGGCAGCTCGAGCGCAGGGGGATAGACGAGCCAGCGCTTCTCGCCGGCGATCTGGAGACAGAAGACGTCGTGGGTGTCGTGGTGGACGGCGAGGCCCTGGGCGGCGCGCGGCGTGTAGTAGGCGTTCGCCTGGACGGGGTGGCCGAGCTCGCGCTCGAGTCGGCGGCAGAAGCGCGCGACCGGGAGATTGTGGAGGTGGAGCGCCTGGAGGACGATCGTCGCTCCGCGCTCGAACTCGGCGGCGACGCGTTCGACACGTGCCGTGCCCGTGAACGGGCTCGGCCGCCAGGGCACGTCCTCTGCGTAGTCGCCGACCGCGAGCCGCCCGCCGGCCTTCACCAGCCGGAAGGCGGGATGACGCAGCCCACCTGAGGCGACGAGCCGCTCGAGCTCCGCCGCCGAGAGCAGGTCGTCGAAGCGCCCCTCCTCGTCGCGGGGGACGAGGAGGGGCTTTCGCTCCCAATGCTCGTCGAGGAAACGCTCGCGCTCGACCGGTTCGATGCAGAGCGCGAGCGCGCTCTTACGACGGGTCGGTGTCGTCTGCGTCGGCGTCGGTGTCGTCCGCGTCGGCGTCGGCGTCGGTGTCGTCAGTGTCTGCGGTCTCCTCGTCGTCGCCGTCGACGTCCGCGACCTCGGAGCGGGTCTCCTCCCCGCTCGCCTCGGTGCGGATCTCTTCGTCGCCCAGCGTTGTCTCGCGTTCGTTCATCCGTCCTCCTTGGGTCGGGTTAGGGGCGACTCTAAGGCACCGCGCTTGTGGTCCCTTCGCTAACAATCCGGGTCGGCTCCCGGTCATAGCGATCAGCGGGACGACGGGAGGGAATGTGGTGCCGGGACGACTGTGGCTCGCCGCTTGCACGTTCGCGGTCGGCGCGAGCCTTCTCGTCGCGGCGAGCCCCGCCGGCAGCGACTCGGCCACGACGACGTTCAGGCAGGGCGGCACGCTGCGCGTGAACTTGCCCGGGAGCGACATCGACGACATCGACCCGTCGCTCGCCTACGGCACCGCCACGTGGCACATCGAATACTCGACGGCCCTGAAGCTCCTCAACTATCCGGACGCGCCGGGCCCGAGAGGCTCGCGGCTCGTTCCCGAGGGCGCGTCGCGCTTCAGGGTCTCGCAGGACGGCACGAAGTACACGTTCACGATCCGCAAGGGCTTCCGGTTCAGCAACGGCGAGCCGGTGACCGCACAGAACTACGCGTTCGCGCTGAACCGGGCAATGAGCCGCGACCTCTACTCCCCGGGGTTCCAGTTCATCGGCGACGCGAGGGCGGCGAACATCGTCGGCGCCCAGGACGTCTGGGAGGGAAAGTCCCTCACGGCCCGTGGCGTCCGGGTCAAGGGCAACCAACTGATCGTGCGGCTGGCGAAGCCGGAAGGAACCTTCCTCGCGAAGATCTCGATGCCGTTCTTCCAGGCGCTGCCCCTGAGCCTCCCGCGCAACCGGAAGGTCAACACGGTCGACGTCGAACATTTGCTTCCCTCGGCGGGTCCGTACTACGTCTCCTGGCGCGAGCCGAACAGGCGCGTGACACTCTCCCGGAACCCCTTCTATGCGAAGAACGTGAGCCGTGAGTACCGGCGGCGGCCTAGCCGCCTCTCGACGATCGACATCAAGACGCAGGCCAACGCGGCTACGAGCTACCAAGAGGTGCGGGCGAATCAGGCCGACTACACGTACGACCTTCCGCGCGGCGCGCCCGACGAGCTCGGGAGAGAGTTCGGGTTGAAGGGTCGGTTCCGTGTGCGGCCGTCCAACTGCATCAGCTACATCGCGATGAACTCGATGAGCCCGCTCTTCAGAGACAACCCCCAGCTCAGACGCGCCGTCAACTACGTAATCGATCGCACCGCGATCGCCGCTCTCTACGGCGCCTACAAGCGCATCCCGACCGACCAATACCTCCCAAGGGGCTTCCCTGGATTCAAGGACATCGACGCCTATCCGATGACACCGGATCTCCCGAGGGCGAGAGCGCTTGCTCGCGGCCATGTCCCGAGTGGAGGCCCTTGGCGCTTCTACTACGGACTGAATTCGCCCGGACCGCAGGTGATGGAACTCATTCGCGCGTCGCTCGAGCAGATCGGGATCAGAATCGAACCCATGGGGTTCAGGGCTTGGTGGTGGCCACCAGATCTGCGAAAACCGAACTGGGCTTTCTTCGGCGGGCTCGGATGGTGCCAGGACTACTCGGATCCATTCGACTTCATCAACGTGCTGCTCCACACGCCCGCGAACTTTGAAAACAGCAATAACATCGCCAACTTCGAGGAGCCCGCGTACGACGCGAGAATGGACAGAGCGGCGAAGCTGATCGGCCCGGCGCGTCGCCGTGCGTACGAGAAGCTGGAGCACGATCTCGTCACAAAGGCGGCGCCGTGGGCGGCGACGGGCCAACCGGCGCACCAGTTCTTCTTCAGCGACAGCGTCGACATGCGGAGCTTTGCGTACCAGCCGATCTACGAAGTCCCGCCCTACAACCTGCTCGCCCTGAAGTAGGGAGGCGGCCCTCCGCTAGAGTCGCCGCCCGGTGGACCTCTACGAGTACCAGGGCAAGGAGCTCTTTCGCCGCTTCGGCATCCCCGTCTCGGAGGGGCGGCTCGCGACGTCCGCGGACGAGGCGCGCGCGGCGGCCAAGGAGCTCGGCGGGCCCGTCGTGGTCAAGGCACAGGTGCTGACCGGCGGACGCGGGAAGGCCGGCGGGATCAAGCTGGCCGATTCGCCCGAGGAGGCTGCTCAGCACGCCGAGGCGATTCTCAGCCTGGACATCCGCGGGCACGTCGTCCGCAAGCTCTGGATCGAGAAGGCGTCCGAGATCGCGAAGGAGTACTACCTCTCCGCCACCTTCGACCGGGGTGAGAAGAAGGCGCTGTTCATGCTGACGAAGGAGGGCGGGATCGACATCGAGGAGGTGGCGGCGAGGCGGCCCGACGCGCTTGCGCGCCTGCACGTCGACCCGCTCGAGGGCTTCCAGCACTACCAGGCGCGGCGGCTGATCTACGGAGCCGGGATCGACGACCGCGACGAGCAGAAGCAGATCCTTACGATCGTCGAACGCCTCTACGAGGCCTTCGTCGGCGCCGACGCGATGCTCTGCGAGATCAACCCGCTGATCGTCACGCCCGGGGGGGAGGTGAAGGCGCTCGACTCGAAGTTCACGGTCGACGACAACGCGCTGTACAAGCATCCCCACATCGCCGAGATGCGGGACCTCGAGGCCTACCCGCCGGAGGAGCGCGCCGCGCGCGCGAAGGGCGTCACCTACGTGAAGCTCGACGGCGAGGTCGGGATCCTCGGCAACGGGGCGGGGCTCGTCATGTCGACCCTCGACGTAATCGCGCTCGCCGGTGGGCGGCCGGCGAACTTCTGCGATCTCGGCGGCGGCGGCGACGCGCAGGGCGTGGCCGACGCGCTCGAAGTGATCACCGCCGACCCGCAGGTGCGCTCGATCCTCTTCAACATCTTCGCCGGGATCACGCGCTGCGACGAGGTCGCGCGGGGGATCCTCCAGGCGCTCGGGCAGACGAAGATCGAGCATCCGATCGTCGTCCGGTTCGACGGGACGAACGCCGAGGAGGGCCGGGACCTCCTGACGCAGGCAGCGCCGCCGAACCTGTACGTCGAGCCGACGATGCTCGATGCTGCTCGGCGCGCGGTGGAGCTTGCGGCATGAGCGATCTCTGGTCGCAGCGCGCGCAGGCGATGCGCGAGAGCCCCACTCACCGGGAAGGCCCCGATCTCGACCTCGTCGTCGAGCTGTGCGAGCCGGGACCGGGTGTGACCGCACTGGACGTCGCCACGGGGGGCGGCCACGTCGCGCGGCGCCTGCGCGAGGCCGGCTGCAACGTCGTGAGCGCGGATCCTGCTCCCGGCATGCAGCCCGACGTGATCTGTCGCGCCGAGGACCTTCCTTTCGCGGACGGCTCGTTCGACGTCGTCGCCTGCCGCATTGCCGCTCACCACTTCGAAGACGTCGCTGTCGCGGTCCAGGAGATGGCCCGGGTGGCGCGCGACCGCATGGTCGTCCAGGACAACCTCTTTCAGACCGAGCAGGTCGAAGAGGCGGAGCGCCTGCACGATCCCAGTCACGTCCGCTGCTACAGCGAGGACGAGTGGCGCTCGTTCTTCGCGGCGGCGGGCCTGGAGGTCGACGCGCTCGAGGTCATGCGCCGGCGGCTGCCGCTCGAGCCCTGGCTCGAGCGCGCAGAGACGCCGCCCGACGACGCTGCGCGCGTGCGCGAGCTGCTCGCTGATCGCACCGAGGATGGGCTCGTCGAGAGCGAGGCGATCGTGATCAGAGGAAGGAGGGGCTAGTGGCGATCGTCGTCGATCGCGAGACGCACCTCGTCGTCCAGGGGCTGACGGGCAGCGAGGGCTCTTTCCACGGCGTCCGGAACCGTGACTACGGGACGCAGGTCGTCGCGGGTGTCACTCCCGGCAAGGGCGGACAGGACGTCAGCGGCATTCCCGTCTTCGACACGGTCGCCCAGGCCGTCGCGGAGACGGGAGCGAACACGACGATGGTCTTCGTCCCGGCGCGCTTCGCGGCCGATGCGATTTACGAGGCGGTGGACGCAGGGATCGGCACGGTCATCTGCATCGCCGAGGGCCTTCCGGCCCACGAGATGCTCCGGATCTACAACTACATCCGCCCGCGCGGCATCACGATGCTCGGGCCGAACTGCCCCGGTGCCCTGTCGCCGGGCAAGGCGAACGTGGGGATCATCCCGGCGGAGATCTTCCGCGAGGGCCGGATCGGGCTCGTCAGCCGCTCGGGCACGCTCACGTACCAGATCGGGCACGAGCTGACCCAGCTCGGGCTCGGCAACTCGACGATCGTCGGCATCGGCGGCGATCCTGTCGTCGGCTCCTCGTTCATCGACGTGCTCGCGCTGTTCGAGGCCGACGAGGAGACCGACGTGATCGTCATGGTCGGCGAGATCGGCGGCGACGAGGAGGAGAAGGCAGCGCGCTTCATCGAGGCGAAGGTGTCGAAGCCCGTGCTCGCCTACATCGCAGGCTTCACCGCGCCCCCAGGCAAGACGATGGGCCACGCCGGCGCCATCATCTCCGGCTCGTCCGGGACGGCTCAGGCGAAGAAGGAAGCGCTCGAGGCCTGCGGCGTGCGAGTAGGGACGACCCCGACCGAAGTAGCCGAGCTCGCGGCCGAGACGGCCGGCGCCCGAGCCTAGGCTCCTCGCTCAGCCGGCCACGTACCCGGTGGCCGTCTTCTCCGCGAGCGCGCGGCCGCGCCCGTCGAGGAACGCGACCCGGACGCTGAGACTACTGCCGACGATCCTGTGGGTTGCGGTGATGTGGATGCGGCGGCTCTCAGGAGACCGATACGCCACCCAGAAACTGCGGTGATCGACGAGAGCCCACGGTGCTTTCCGCGGTACCGCGATCCACATGAACGCAAGTGGCTTTCCGGGACGCGAGCAGAGGATGTCGAGGCTGCCTCCGGCCAACTCGATGCGTCGGGCATCGCGGGAACGCGCGACGCCGAACGCGCACTGGGCCCAGCGCCCCTTGCGCCGGACCGCGCCGCAGGCGACGAGCGACGGCGAGCCGTCGACGAGGTATTCGACCGAGAGACCGTCGGTGGAGAGCCAGGCTCGGCCCACACTCTTGATTTGCAGGCCGGGATCGGGGGCACAGGAGCGCGCTGCGCGGGCCCGTCGCGAAAGCTCCTTCGCCCCGACCACAGGACGTCCGCGAAAACGGCGCAGCGCAGCGGGCAGCACTGTGGGCTCACTTCCGTCGGCGAGCGCGCGAGGAACGGGCGGCGCTGTGGCAGGCATTCGCTTCGTCTTGACGCCACTCCCGTGGCAGCCGGCCGCGACGGCCAGGAAGGCGATGGCCGTCGCGGTCCCTGCCGTTCGGGGGGTGCCTACGCGGACCAGCCGATCCTCCTCACCCCGCTGTAGTCGGGGTTACCGCGGTACGTCCGGGGCCAGGTGCCCGTTCCACACGCCTCGCACTTCGCCTCGATGATCCGGTCCTGGTTGTAGGCCGTGTTCGCCCAATAGATCATGCCGATGTGGTAGCTGGCGGCGAAAGCGTCCATGTAGACCGTGCTTGATTTGGCCACGGTCGAATTGGGCGCGCCTTGGCCATACTTGAACGCCGCTGAGTTGTAAGGGCCGTGGACGTTCTGCATCTTCGAGTGATAGCGCTGGCCGGGGTCGTTCCACTCGGCTCGCTCGTGCCAGGACTTGAACGTGAAGCCCGAGCAGTCGGGGCCTTCCCCTCTCGTGTTCGGGTCGCCCGGCGGGTCTCCGGGGGAATTGTCGATGTTGTCCTCGTTCCAGCAGCCGCCGCCCCACTGGTATCCCTCCGCGGCTGCCGTGTACGCGTAGTCGCGGGCGATCCAGCGGGTGACTCCGCTGGTGTTCCAGAACGCGTTGTTGCAATACGCCTGGAAATTCGTGTGGTAGGCGCCGGCCGGCGTGCCGAGCGCCAGGACCATCAGCGTCAAGCCGCCGATCAGTCCGGCGAGAAAGCCGGACATCCTGCCCCGTCTCGTCATCTCGCACCTCCGATCTCGAACACGACGACCTCGATTCCCGAGGGAGCCGACCGCAGCTGGTACAGCGAGCCGCCGTGTAGCCGGAAGCGGCTGAGGGCGGCCGTCTCGGCCCACTCGGCGCGATCGACGGCGAAGCTCCCCGCGAGCCTTTCCGGCGCCAGCCGGAGGACCCGGAACTCGGCCTCCTTCTCGGTCCAGAGCCGTACCACGGCGACCAGGCCGTCTCGATAGGGCTCGGCCAGCTGCACCTCGCCGAGGCTCGTCGAGCTCGTCACCCGCCAGCTCCGGATCACGCGGTCACCCCCAACGAGGGCGAACTGCGCCTCGGTCGGCGACGCCCGCACGACGACCTCCACTCCTCCGGAGACGGCGCGGCCCGTTCGCGCCCGGGCTACCTGCTCCGCCGGGTCCAGCGGAGGCCGCCCCGGCCCTGTCGGAAGCCACTGCTCGGACGGGTACGCGTGGACGATTGGTCCCTCTGGCCCGATCCGCACCATGTCCGCAACCGGCTCGGCGAGCGGCGTGCTCGCCACAGGCCCGCCGGCCGCGTCGAGAGCCCGGACGATCGGCATCGGGCTCGCGGCCCCGCCGTCGTCGAGGACGTAGGTCGTTCCGTCGCCCGCGACGGCGAGATCGCCCTCGGCTCCCACGAAGTCGATCGGGAGCTTCTTAGACGCGGTCGGGCTATCCGGCCGATAGACGGCGAGCCGGCTATTGACCTGGTCGAGCACGACGATTGAGCCGTCCGGTCCGACGTCGAACGCAGAGGGACCGATCCTCGACTGCTCCGGGCCGCTTTCGAGCCCCAGGTCGCCGTCCCCGCTTCCCCAGCCGGCCGTTGTGAGCGTCGCGTCGGGCGGGCGCGCCACACCGAATGTGTGCGTGCCGAGATCGACCGTCGTCCAGCTCGAGACGGCCCACGTGTGCTCGGGGGCTTCTGCGCCTCCCTGCGGAAGCGCCGCGGACTCGCCGCGGCCATCCTCGATCTCCACGTAGTAGTCGAATCCCGCACCGCTCGTGAAGGGAGGAGGAACAGAGGCGGAGAGCCGTCCGTTCCGATCCCCGGCGAGCGGGATCTCAGCGAAGCTGGGCTCGCCGACCCGGCGAACGTAGACCGATCCCTGCGGCACGCAGGCCTCCGAGCGCGGGTCGTCCCCCTCGGGCGGGCACACGACCTCGTAGGTCAGGTCGACTTTCTCGCCGGGTGAGACGAGCAGAGGCGGCGTGTGCAGGATCTCGAAGGACGATCGTTCGGCGGCCGCCGGTGGCGTCCCGCTATTTCCGACGAACGCTCCGATCACGTTCACCGTGAGGAGCGTCATCCCCACGAGGCCTCCCGTGATGAATCCCGCGAGAGGCCAACGCCATTTCCGTTTCATTCGCTCCCTCCGTTGTCAGTTTTGACGACAGAGGAAGTTCTAGCTGACTCTTCGTCACGGGACCGTGCCGCGAATGTGACGACTCAGCGCACTCGCCGCGGCGGCTCGCCGGGCTTCGGACGTTCGTGTGTTCGCGCCTTCCCTCCGAGGTCAGGGCGAGCGCAGCGAGCGGGAGCCCCGCCGCGCAAGGCCCGGCCAGAAGACACTCTTCACGGCTTGACTGCGACCCGAATGCGCGGGCGGCCGCCCGCGCGAGTGCTGTAGCCGGGGCCCCACTGCGGGTCCCGCACGATCCACCGCCCGGGGCGGCGGAACACGAACGCGCCGGCCCAGACGTAACGGTTGCTCGTCCTGTGGACCCGAATCCGGTGGACCCGCCCGCTCGGCGAGATGGCCTCGACCCGGAATGGGTAGTTCACGTCCGCAGGCTCGAGCCGGCAGCAGGTGCCGTCGGGTCTGAGATACGTCCAGTAGGGCCTCAGCTGAACGACCGCTCGCGCGCCCGCCTTCGGCGAGGCCGGCACGACCCTTAGCCGCACCTCGAGAGCGGCGGCCGCAGAGGCCGGTAGGGCGAGCGCCGCAGCGGCGCAGGCGAAGACGACTCGACCCCTCAATGACTCACCCACTGCGGATTCTAGGGTGCGCCGCATGCAGCCGGCCGCGGCGGCGGGAGCGCGGACGAGCTCCGCTCAGCGATCCGCGCCGGCGTTCTCCGGCGCGCGGCCTGATCGCCGGCGGCGGTACAGCTGCGAGAGAAGCACGCCTCCGAGCACGCCGATCGCGAGCAGCAGGATGATCAGCCAGATCAGCGACGCGTGCGCCGTGAAGAGGACGAAGTCGATGGAGACCTGGACGTCGTTCTTGACGATGAACGCGATCACGTACGCGGCGATGAGGACGAGACCGAGCAACGCCGCGTACAGCCGCGGCTGCCATTGCTCGAGCTCGCCGCGCGCCGGGCGCCTGCGGAAAAGGCGCATTGAGGGAGTCTAAGGCGCTCGCCTGCGACGCCGAGAGTCAGGGCGCGCCGGCGATACGAAGCCGCGGCCTCCCTTAGAGGCTCCAAAACAATGAGCCTTGTGCCGCCGGGCCGCGCTGCTCGCCCCGAGGCGGCGTCCTCGGTCGCCCCAATGCTGAAAGGCATTGGGGCTCCCTGCATCCTTGCCTCGGAACGACCATCGCGCCCCGGCGACGAAGCGTCATTATGTTGGAGCCTCTTAGGCGACCTGAGGCGCGAGAGCGGGAAGGGGGCGTGGAATCAGGCGGGCCTGCCGCGGGGGGGAGAGGGAGCCGCTACCCGCCGGACGATACGTCGGGCAGGGAGACTCGGGGAGGGCGCACAGGCCCGCCTGACGGAAGTAGCAAAGTTCGCAGGTTGCTTTATTTTTCTTGCTCATTCAGTCGTTTGCTCTCCTACGGGCGGTCGTTGGAACAGGGGGCGATCATAGGCCCGTCGCCGCTGGTTGCAAGCGTTGCCAGGAACGAAAACTGAGGAATTTCCGGTTGCGCTGAACCTGCCGAAAACCTACGTTTCTTGTCCCTTCGGCGGCAATGTCGCCAGAGCGCGCAACGCCTGTCGAAAACTCTCCACAGGGACGACGCGCATGCCGCCCGCGTAGCGCCGAGCCTCGTCCGCGTTTTCCCCAGCCGGGACGAGGAAGACGTCGACTCCTGCCCGCTTGGCGCCGATCGTCTTCTGCTTGAGACCTCCGACCGGGCCGACGGTGCCGTCGAGACAAAGCTCGCCGGTGGCGGCGACCTTGTGCCCATGGTCGACGTCACGGCCCAGCTCTTCGACGAGGTCGAGCGCAAAGGCGAGCCCGGCCGAAGGCCCACCGACCTGGCCCAGGTCGATGTGCACGGGCAGCGGAAGATCGATCTGGGCAGAGTTCTGAAGAGCGCAGTCGGGGAAGACGCCGATGATCGGCCTCCGGCGATCGGCAGGATCGGCGATTGTCTGCACGGCCACCTTCCGCAGCTGATCCCCCCGGCGAATGGTCAACTGCACAGATTCCCCGGGCCGGTGTTTCTGGATGAGCCTGCGAAGGTCGGCGGGGAACGCTGCGCGCCGGCCGTCCACGCTGACCACGATGTCGTTCGGCTCGAGCTTACCCGCCGAGGGGCCGTCGAGGGCGACTGCGGCAAGCGTCGTCCCCCGCGAACGAACGACGACGTGCCGGCCGAGCGCCCGGAGGGCGACTGCGGAGGCGACTTCTTGCGATTGCGCCATCTGGTGCAGCTCCCCCTGCCGCCGCGCCTTCTCGGTCTCCCCCGGAGCGCGAACCTCGGACGAGGGGACGAGCGTCGATCCCTCGTGCAAACCGTGGAAGAGCTTCTCGAGGAGGCTCGCTTTCCGCACGTCGACCGCGACGTAGTAGATGCCGCCGCCGTCGCGGTCCCGGCGCTCGCCCTTGACCGTGACGAACGGGGCGACCGGGAGCGCCCGGTCGGGAAGAAAGATGTACTCGTCCGAGGGAGCGATGTAGAGAACTGCCGCGACGGCGAGGAGAACGAGGCCCGCTGCCACAAGGCGGACGGGGGAGAAGAGACGCGCCACTGTCTCAGGATACGGCGAGCCGCTTCGTGCGGTTCGAAAATCCCTCTACAGAAGCCCTCGCGTGAGCCCGCCGTCGACGGGGATGACCGCCCCCGTGACGTAGGACGACCGCTCGGAGGCGAGGAAGCAGACGACGTCAGCTACCTCGCGTGGCCGGCCGAAGCGGCGCACGGGTATCGCGGCGAGGTCGTCCGCGCGGGAGCGGCCGACGTAGACCTCGGCGAGGCGCGGCGTGTCGATCCGCCCCGGTGCAATCGAGTTGACCGTCACGCCGTCCGGTCCGACCTCCCGCGCGAGCGTCTTGGCCCAGCCGATCACTCCCGGCCGGACGGCGTTCGACAGGGCGAGGTTGTCGATCGGCTCGCGGACCGAGCTGGAGGTGATGTTGATGATTCGCCCCCGCTCGCTCCGGCGCAGGTGGCCGAGACAGAGGTTCGTCAGGCGGATCGCCGACAGGAGCAGGAGGTCCACCGCTGCCTCGAGGGCTTGGTCGTCGATTGCCTCCGCGCTCGTTCGCGGTGGACCGCCGCCGTTGTTAACGAGGATGTCGATCCCGCCAAAGGCCTCGACCGTGCGCTCGACGAGCCGCTTCAGGTCGAGCCGATTCGTCAGGTCGCCGCGGACGGCGAGCGCGCCGATGCGCTCCGCCTCGCGGTCGAGCGGTTCTCGGCGGCGGGCGAACATGGCGACGTTGGCCCCCTCTTCGGCGAGGGCCTCCGAGACGGCGAGCCCCATGCCGGACGACGCGCCGCAGACGATTGCGGTGCGGGCGTGAAGTCCGAGGTCCACGCTAGGCCACCCTCAAGAGCTTAGGACGCCGACGACCTCGCGGACGGCCGCTGCCGAAGCTTCGAGCGCAGCCTGCTCCTCGCCGGTCAGCTCGAGCTCGACGACCTCCTCGATCCCGCCGGCCCCGAGCTTCACCGGCACGCCCATGTAGAGCCCGTCGATCCCGTACTCGCCCTCGAGGTAGGCGGTGCAGGGGAGGACCCGCTTCTCGTCGAGCATGACCGCGTCGACCATCTGCGCGGCGGCCGCGCCGGGCGCGTACCAGGCCGACGTGCCGAGGTAGTCGACGATCTCCCCGCCGCCTTTCGCGGTGCGCTCGACGAGCTCGGCGATCTTGTCCTCCGAAAGGAGCTTCCGCAACGGGATGCCGCCGACGGTGGTCGCCGAGACGACCGAGACCATCTGGTCGCCGTGTCCGCCCAGCACCATCGCGCTCACGTCCTTGACGGAAGTGCCGGTCTCCCACGCGATGAAGGTCGAGAAGCGCGCAGTGTCGAGGATCCCGGCCTGGCCGAAGACGCGTTGTTTGGGAAAGCCGGAGACGCTCTTCGCGACGTGGCACATCGCATCGAGCGGGTTCGAGACGACGATCAGGACGGCATCGGGCGACTGGGCGACCACCTGCTCGGTGACCGAGCCGACGATCTTCTCGTTCGTCGCCACCAGGTCGTCCCGGCTCATCCCCGGCTGCCGCGGGAGGCCGGCGGTGACGACGACGACGTCCGAGCCGGCGGTCGGCTCGTAGACCGTCGAGCCCCTGATGTTCGGCTCGTAGCCGAGCACTGCGCCCGCCTGGTTGACGTCCAGCGCCTTGCCCTCGGGGAGCCCTTCCTTGATGTCGACGAGGACGACGTCGGCGTAGTCGCGGCGCGCGAGCTCCTGCGCGCACGTGGCGCCGACGTTTCCGGCTCCCACGACCGTGACCTTGCGCCGCTCGCTCACACGCGCACCCCCAGCTTCTCGATCACCGCGTCCGCGACCTCGCTCGTGCCGACGGCAGTCGGGTCATCGCGTGTCGGCTTCATGTCGTAGGTGACGCTGCGCCCCTCGGCGATCACCTCGGCGATCGCCTGCTCGAGGCGGTCTGCGGCGTCGTCCTCCTCGAGATGGCGCAGCATGAGGACGCCCGAGAGCATCATCGCCATCGGGTTCACCTTGTTCTGGCCGGTGTACTTGGGCGCCGAGCCGTGTGTCGGCTCGAAGACAGCCGCCTCGGTGCCGAAGTTCGCCCCCGGCGCGAGCCCGAGCCCGCCGACGAGCCCAGCGGCCAGGTCGGAGACGATGTCGCCGTAGAGGTTCGGGAGGACGAGGACGTCGTACTCCTCGGGGCGCTGCACGAGCTGCATGCAGAGGTTGTCCACGATCCGGTCCTCGAACTCGACGTCCGAGTTCTGCTCGGCGACCTCGCGCGAGACCTGGAGCCAGAGCCCGTCCGAGAACTTCATGATGTTCGCCTTGTGCACGGTCGTCACCTTGCGGCGGCCGAGCCGGCGCGCGTAGTCGAAGGCGAACTCGAGGATTCGGCGCGTCCCCTCGACCGAGATCGGCTTGATCGAGATGCCCGCGTCGTCCCGGAGCTTGCCCCCGCGCTCGCGGATCCACTCCGTCAGCTCGCGCGCGTCCTCGGAGCCGGCCTCGTACTCGATGCCCGCGTACAGGTCCTCGGTCGCCTCGCGAACGATGACGAGGTCGACGCCCTCGTAGCGCGAGCGCACGCCGCGGTAGCTCTTGCAGGGCCTCACCTGTCCATAGAGGTCGAGCCCCCTGCGCAGCGCGACGTTCACCGACCGAAAGCCGCCGCCCACGGGTGTCGTGATCGGCCCCTTGAGGGCTACTCCGCTGGACCTGATCGCCTCGAGGACGTGGTCGGGAAGCGGGTTTCCGCCGTACTGGTCCATGACGTCGCTGCCGGCGTGCTGGACGTCCCAGTCGAGCTCGACACCGGTCGCCTCGAGCACGCGCCGGGTCGCTTCGGCTAGCTCGGGGCCGGTGCCGTCCCCGGGAATGAGCGTGACCCGGTGAGCCATGCCGCGGCGACTCTACCTGTAGATTTCCCCCGGATGAGCGACTTCAAGCCAGGGCTCGAAGGCGTCGTCGCGGTCGAGACGGAGATCGCCGAGCCCGACCGTGAGGGTGGGTCGCTCCGCTATCGCGGCGTCGACATCGAGGAGCTCGTCGGTCACTACCCCTACGAGTGCGTCTGGGGGCTGCTTGTCGACAACGACGTCAGCTCCGCTATGCCGCAGCCGGAGCCCTACGAGCCGCCGGCGCTGACGGGAAGCGCGACGGCCGACCTTCAGGCCGAGACTGCCCGGCTCGCGGGCGAGTGGAAGCTCGGCAAGTTGAACGAGATCTCGGATGAGCAGGCGCGAGAGGACCTGGGCCGGCTGTCGGCGCAGATGATGTCGATCGTCGCCCGCTCGGCGCGCGTCGCCGACGGCTACACCGACCAGGTGCCGGACGACGTCGTCGCGCGCGGGAAGACCGCCGCGGAGAAGTTCTTGCTCCGCTGGCGCGGGGAGGCGGATCCGGCGCACGTGAAGGCGATCGATACGTACTGGATCTGCACGGCCGAGCACGGGCTGAACGCCTCGACCTTCACTGCTCGGATTGTCGCTTCGACCGGCGCCGACTGCGGTGCTGCGCTCTCGGCGGCGGTCGGTGCGCTCTCCGGCCCGTTGCACGGGGGAGCGCCTGCCTATGTGATCCCGATGCTGGAAGAGGTGGCGGAGACGGGCGACGCCGAGCGTTGGGTCCACGAGACGCTCGAGAGCGGCAAGCGGATCATGGGCTTCGGGCACCGCATCTATCGCGCCGAGGATCCCCGCTCCCGGCTCCTGAAGCGGGTCGCGAAAGAGCTCGGCTCGCCGCACGTCGAAATTGCGGAGACGCTCGAGGGCGTGGCGTTGGCAGCTCTGCAGGAGCGTCACCCCGAGCGGGTTCTTGCGACCAACGTCGAGTACTACTCGGCCGTCGTGCTCGATGTCGCCAACATCCCGCCCGCGCTGGCCCCCGCGATGTTCGCATGCTCCCGGGTGGCCGGCTGGTCGGCACACATCTTGGAGCAGAAGAGGACCGGGCGGCTGTTCCGGCCGTCCGCGCAATACGTCGGTCCGGCGCCCCGCTCACTCAACGGCGCCTCGGCGAGCTGACGCTCCAGGAGGCAGCGGCGCAGGCTCAGGCCCTCGCCGAGGAGGGCAAGGAGCGCGAGCTCGCCGGCCTGCGCTCCACGTGGGCGGACGAGCTCGAGTCGGCCGCTCGATCGCGCGACTACCGCGATCGGATCGTGGCGTATCGCGCGATCGGGCAGTTCCGCTTCCGCCAGAAGACCGAGCTCCTCCGGCGGGGGATCGAGGACGAGAGCCCTGCCTGCCGCGGCTCGGCGCTCATGTCGCTCGAGCTTCTCTCCCGAGAGCATCCGGGCCTCGTCAACACCGTGCGGCCGCTCCTCCAGGAGCTGGCCGCCCACGACGACAACCAGGCGGTCCGCCGGCTCGCAGTGCTCTGCCTGAAGAACGGCTCGCCTCAGCGGGAGACGATCGTGCTCCTGAGCTCACTCGCGGACGACGACGAGCAGGATCGCGAGCTGCGAGCGGCCGCGCGAAAGATCGCGGAGGTGCTACGGAAGAGAGAGGCGACGAGGCGCTAGCGCGCTCAGTTGCAGCCGCACGGATGGCGGCCGCAGGCGGGACAAGAGCGGCGGCGTTTCCACTCGAGGAGGCTCTTGCCGACGCCGCTCATCACCATCAGATAGCCCACGCTGCTCGTGAGGGCGAAAAGTACGGCGAACTGAGGGTCAAGTTGAGCCATCCTGGGTCGGTCTAGGCATCGGCGCGCGGTCGGAAACCTTGAGCTTTCGACGCGCATGAGGATGAGCCGCGAAGTAGGCCTCGCGCCGGCGCCGGTCTGTCACGTGCGTATAGAGCTCGGTCGTGGCGAGGTCGGCGTGGCCGAGCATCTCCTGCACGCTGCGGAGATCGGCGCCGCCCTCGAGCAGGTGAGTCGCAAAGGAATGGCGCAGGAGGTGGGGATGGACACGGCCGGGCTCGAGACCGGCCTTCTCCGCGAGCCGGCGGAGGATGAAGAAGGCGCCTGCGCGCGTGAGCGGCCCGCCCTGCGCGTTCAGGAAGAGCTCCGCGCGGTGCCGGCGGTCGAGGAACGGCCGCCCCTGGGCGAGGTAGCGGCGCAGCGCGTCGGCCGCCTGCCTGCCGATCGGGACCACACGTTCCTTGTCTCCCTTGCCGACCGAGCGGACGAGGCGCTCGTCGAGGTCGACCCCGCCCCGCTCGAGGCCGACCGCCTCGCTCACGCGAAGCCCCGCGCCGTAGAGGAGCTCGACGAGCGCCCGGTCACGGAGCGCGCGCGGGCTCGCGCCGGCGGCCGCCTCGACGAGCCGCTCGGCCTCGCCGGCCGAGAGCGTCCGGGGGAGGCGGCGTACTCGTCTCGGCAAGTCGATCTCGGCTGCCGGGTTGTCGGCGCGCGCGCCGAGGAGCAGCTGGTGGCGGAAGAGCGCCCGCACAGCAGCCAGACGGCGGGCGATCGTCGAGGCGGTGAGGCCTGCAGCGCGCAACTCGGCCAGGTAGCGCTCGAGATCCTCGCGCGTTGCTGAGGCCGGCGAGCGGCCGAGCCACGTGGAGACGGCGACGAGGTCGCGGCGGTACGAGTCGACCGTCCGCGGTGCGAGCCTCGCCGCCGCGACGGCGAGAAAGCCTTCGAGCTCAGGATCGGGGATGGGCTCTGTCATAGACCTTGCGCAGACGGCGGCCGTCCACGTGGCTGTAGACCTGCGTCGTCGAGAGCGAGCTGTGCCCGAGCAGCTCCTGGATGACGCGGAGGTCGGCTCCGCCCTCGAGCAGATGGGTCGCGAACGCGTGCCGCAGGCGGTGGGGGTGGGGGAGGAGGCGGCGCAGGGTGCTCGTGTCGAGCCGGCGCCCGCGGGCTGAGAGGAAGAGGGCGTTCTCGGCGCCGCGGGCCAGGTGCGGCCGCGCATCCTCGAGGTAGCGGCGAAGGCGGTACGCGGCCTCTTCCCCGAGGGGCACGGCACGCTCCTTGCCGCCCTTGCCCTTCACGCGAACCGCCTCCTGCTCGAAGTCGACGTCGCCCAGCTCGAGGTCGACCGCCTCCCGGCTCCGGAGCCCGGCCGAGTAGACGAGCTCGAGGAGGGCGCGGTTGCGAAGGGCCAGCGGGTCGTCGCCCGAGAGGCGCTCGAGAAGGGCGTCCACCTCGTCGCGGTTCGGCACCTCGGGAAGCCTGCGCGCGCGCCTCGGCCCGAGCTGGGCGTCCGTCACCCGCCCCGGGCCGAGCGCAAAGCGAAGGAGCGCGCGAACCGCCGCCAGCTTGCGGGCGATCGTCGCGCGCGCAAGCTTGCGGGGCCGGCGGCCCGGCCGGGCTGCGCCGAGCTCGGCGGCGTAGGCGGCGAGCGTTGCAGCGTCCACCTCGTCGAGCCGCGCTCCGCGCACCCGCAGCCAGGCCGCGAACTCCTGGACGTCGACGCGGTAAGCGCGCCGTGTCGCGTCGGCGAGGGCGGGGCTCTCCAGGAACCGTTCGATTGCGCGGGATGACACGGAGCGGGATTCGCGCCCGCCGTGGTGCTCCCTCTAGGAGGGTTTGGCGGAATACTGCTCGTCGCCGGGGTGCGATGGTCGTTCCGAGGCAAGGACGCAGGGAGTCCCAATGCTTTTCAGCATTGGGACGACGGAGGACGCCGCCTCGGGGCGACCAGCGCGGCCCGGCGGCTCAGCACTGTATTTCGTCAGACCCTCCTACTAGTGGACCGACTCGACGATCTCCTCGGAGAGGCTCGGGTACTTCGCAAGGAACTCGGCGCGGGCCGCCTTCAGCCGCTCGATACCTGCGTCGCACTCCTCCTTGCGTCCCGTCGCCTCGTACAGACGCTGCGGCCGGAGAATGTCGAGATCCTCGTCGTCGATCCCCGGGACGCGGCTCGCCACGAGGTACCCGAAGTCGGGGTCGCGCTCCCACTCGATCGTCCCCTCGGCGATCCCCTTCACGATCGCCGACGAGTGCTTGATCTTCACCTTCTTCGAGCGAGGGTCGTCCTCCGACCCGCCGACTCGTCCCGTGTTCATGAGGTAGACCTCGAGCGGGTGCTCCTCGAGCAGCTCGAGGAAGCGGTTGCCCTGGAGGTCGTGCGGCATCGGGAAGAACGGGTTCGTCCCGGGCACGCGCAGGAACTTGCCTGCCTCGTCGGCCCCGCCCGCGCTCGTCCCCTGCGTCTCCCCGAGCATGAAGAAGGCCGCGGCCTGCGGCCCCTCGAGCTTCGCGACAGCGGGAATGATGTTCTCGTTCTTGTTCAGGATCAGCAGGAAGTGCGCCTCTTCTATCTCCTCGTCCACGCCCGACTCGATCACGCGGAACGGGAAGGTCGCACGGCCGTTCGGCGTGTAGCTCGTGTCGAAGAAGTCGACCTCGTCCCCGTGTTGGGAGACGTTCTCGAGGTACGAGTTGGGCTGCGTGACGGCGCCGTAGATGGTCGGCTCGTCCTCCGGGTTGAGGCCGAACGTCTTGGCGAAGCAGCCGTTCTCGGTCGCCATGATCCGGCCGTCGGGCATCCAGCCGACGAAGTCGTCCTGGACGGGGAGCGAGCCGTTCTGGCGCGTGAACGTCGTCGTCGTCTTGCCCGTCCCCGAGAGGCCGACGATCAGGCCGACCCGTCGGCCGCGGCGCGTCGGGATGATCTTGCAGCCCGCGTGCAGCGGCAGCCCGCCCCGGTCGTAGACGAGCTTGTTCCACATGCGCAGGCCGCCCTTCTTCGACTCCCCGAAGTAGTCCGAGTTGAAGATCCGCGTCACGCCTTGCTCCAGATCGACCGCGATCAGGCGGTCGTCCGGGTAGCCCTCGGCCTTCAGGTTCGGGGTGTAAACGACGGTCAGCTCGGGCTCGTGGGCCTCGCCGTCCGGGTCGAAGTAGAGCTGCTGCTGCATTGCGGCGATGTTCGCATTCGCGGCCTCGACGAACAGCCGCGCCGGGGTGCGGAAGTCCAGGTCGTTGCCGATGTAGCCGTCGATCTGCACCATCTCCTGCTCGGCGATGTGGGCGTCCTGCGCCTCGGCCCAGCGCAGCCCCTCCTCGCGCGTGATCGCCTGGTTCTGGCCGTCGGGCTCGTCCGTGACGAGGTAGGTCGAGCGCTTCGAGCGCGAGGCGACCTCGGTCTGGACGTTGAGGTTCCCGTACCGCGTCGGCCGCGCGTTCGGCATCTTCGCCGCGAGCTCCTTGACTTCGTCGGGGCTCGGGTTCTCGACGACGTTGGCCGCCTTCGGCAGCCTGAACAGCATCTTTGCCACTGCGGCGTGCTCCTTCGGGAAACGGGCGGCGACGCGCAATCTTAGCGGTACGCAGGGAAACGGGCCGTTAGCGATCCATGAGCCGGCCGTGACCTCGCCGTTGCCCTTCTGCGCGAGCCTGGTCTCCATGCAAAGCGTTTCCCACACTTCCCCGCAGCACGGATCAATGCTGCCGAGCGCCGAGATTCAGACGCTCCTCAGTGAGATCGAGCGCTACCTCGTCGCCGTCGAGCAGTTCCGGCTCGAAGGCTGCGAGCCGCGCTGGGCGCCCGAGACCTGAGCGGACATCCCCATTCAGGCTAGGCAGCCGTCTCGGCCAGGGCTCCCTCGCTGGCGAGCATGCGCGCGAGCTCGGTGCGCGAGCGCACGTCGAGCTTCCGGTAGATGCGGCCGAGGTGCGCCTCGATCGTCTTCGGGCTGAGGAAGAGCGCGGCGCCCGCTTCCCGGTTTGTCGCTCCCTGGCCCACGACAAGCGCGACCTGGAGCTCTTGCGGCGTGAGCTGATCGGAAGCGGACGGGTCACGGCGGCGCGCAGTCTCGCCGCTCGCGCCCAGCTCGATCCGCGCGCGCTCGGCCCACGGGTCGGCTCCGAGTCGCTCGAAGGCCTCGAGCGCCGAGCGGAGCGGCTCGCGTGCGTCGGACCGGCGCCGAGTGCGCCGCAGCCGCTCGCCGAGGCAGAGCTCCGTGCGCGCTAGCTCGAACGGGGTGGGCGTGCGCCCGTGCAGCTCGAGGGCTCGAGTGAAGTGCTGCTCGAACTCCTCGTCCGAGGCGAGCAGGCCACGGCAGCGCGCCGCGGCCGCGAGCGCCCAGTTGCGTTCGGTGCTCTGCGCCTGGCGCTCGAAGACGTCGAGCTCGCGCCGGGCGTCCTCGGTGCGGCCGGCGCGCGCGTACGCCTCGATCAGGTCGGGCTGCCACTGGATGACAGCGGGCTCCCCGAGCCCACGCTCCTCGACCTGAGGGGCGAGCCCCTCGAAGAGGCCGATCGCCTCCTCGCTCCGACCGAGCCCGAGCTCCAGCAAGCCCAGCGTCGTGACCGCGTAGGCGACGACCGCGCCGATCCGCAGCGGCGCGATCTCGAGCGCGCGGTCGATGTGGGCCCGGCAGTCCTCCTCACGCCCCTGCGCCGCTTCCACTCGGGCCAGGCAGACGAGGCTGAAAGCAAGCGTCGCGTGCTGGCCTGTCTCCTCCGCGATTCGGACCGCTTCGGCGGCTCCCGCGTAGGCCGCGGGCCAGTTTCCGGTGCGGAAATCGAGCTCGGAGAGGCCGGCGAGAGGGTAGGAGAGGAAGGCCAGCGCGCTCTGACCCCGCGCGGCCTCGATCACGCGCGTGAAGAACTTCCGAGCCCGCTCGTACTCCTCGAGCCAGGTGAGGACCTGGGCAGGGATGACGAGCTGGCGGGGCCGTTCGAAGTCGATCGTCTCGAGGTGGGGCTCGAAGCGCTCGAGGAGCGGGAGCGCCTCGCCAAGTCGTCCGCTGAGCAGAAGCGCGACGCCGAGGACGCCTGCGGCGTGAGCCTGGGTCGTCTCGTCGGCTTCCGCGGCAATCGCCTGCGCCCGCTGCGCCGTCTCGAGACCGGCTCCGATCTTGGCGGCCATGAAGCAGGCGAACGAAGCGTCGGCGAGCATCCTCGCGGCCTTGCCTGGATCGAGCTCGGCGATCCGCCCCGCCTCCTCGACGAGCAACTCGTGTGCGCTCATGGGGGCGCCGAACCACATCTCGATGGCTCCCCGCAGGTGCTCGATCCTCGCGCGGGCGAGCGGCTCCCGGGTCGCGGCGAGGGCCTCGTCGAGAAGCTCGAGGGCTCGGTCGGCCCGGCCCGCGATCCGGGCGTCGCCGGCCGCCTCGAAGAGCCGCCGGGCCCGCTCGTCCTCGTTGCCGGTGAGCCGCGCGGCGCGCTCGAGCGCAAGAGCCGCCTCGGCGTGGCCGCCGCGCCCGCGCGCCTCGAGCGCAGCCCCTTCGAGTGCCGTGGCGACCTCCTCGTCGAGGGCCGTCGCAGCCGCGGCGAGATGCCAGGCGCGCCGGTCGGTTCGCTGCTCCGCCGAGGCTTCGGCGAGCGCCTCGTGGGCGGCCTGACGCGCCCCCGCCGGGGCCTCGTGGTACACGGCCGACCGGAGGAGCGGGTGCCGGAACTCCAGCACTCCTTCCTCGACGAAGACGAGGCGTGTGTCCTGGGCCGCGTCGAGAGCCTGAGGATCGACGCCGAGCGCTCTGAGCGACGTAGCGATCTCGTCGAGGCGCCCAGACTCGCTCGCGGCCGCGACGAGCAACGCCTTCCGCGTATCCGCCGCGAGCACCTCGATCTGGTGAAGAAAGGCGCGCTCGATGGTCGGAGCAGCCGGCAGAGGCTCCTCCATCGACTCCGCGCCGGTCAGCTGGCTTTCGCTGAGGAGTGTGGGAATCTCGACGAGCGCGAGCGGGTTTCCCTCGGTCGCTCGGACGAGACGGTCGGCGACGGCTGTCTGCGGCTCGTAGCCAAGGCGTCGCGAGAGCAGCTCGAGGGCGTCATCCTCGTCGAGCCCGGCCAGAACCAGCTCGTCCAGATCACGCGCGTCGAACGGGCCCGCCTCGCCCTCTCGCAAGCCGAAGACGAGCGAGACGCCCTCCGAGTCCAGCCGCCGAGCCGCGAACAGGAGCGCCTCCGCCGAGGATCTGTCGAGCCACTGGGCGTCGTCGATGACGCCCAGCACCGGCGCGTCCTCGGCGACGGCGGCGAGGAGGCTGAGGGTGGCGGCGCAGACCGTGAAGCGGTCGCTGGGAGCCGGCGGACCGAGCGCGAGCGCGCCCGCGAGCGCGGCGGCCTGCGGCTCGGGAATCGCCTCCAGACGATCGACTGCGGGGCGGAAGAAGTCACCGAGAACGGCGAAGGCGAGCTCGGACTCGGACTCGATGCCGCGGGCGCGTAGGACTGTCATCGAGCCTGCCTGCTCGAGCGCGTAGCGCAGCAGCGCGGTCTTGCCGATTCCCACCTCGCCGCGGACGACGAGGGCGCCGCTCTGGTCGGCGCGGGCGGCCTCGAGCAGCGCATCGATGCGGCCGCATTCCGCGTCGCGGCCGACGAGGTCGACGGCTTGCAGGTTGTGTCCCGGCGAGCTCATCGAAGCGCAATCTAGGCCGTTTCGCACGGATTGTCACGAAGCGCGCCGACGAGGGAGGAGGATCCCCTAAGCGCCGGCGGGATTCCCCCGACGCGACTGCGCTGCCCGGCGCCTAGCGTCGGAAGCATGAGCATCCCTGAGATCAAAGCGTTCCACCGGGAAGTCGAGCGCTACCTGGCGGCGGTCGAAGTTTTCCGCCGCGAGGGGCGCGAGCCCCACTGGGCGTCCGAGGCCTGCACGCCTCCGATGAGTCCCCTGACCAAGCCGAGGGAAATCCCCCAAGGCCTCTAGGGATCCGCCGCGCTCGTTGGCAGCCCGCGAGTCGGCCGTGCCTTCGCGATTGGTGCTGCCCTCGACCCGGGGGCCCACTTGTGACCGCGGGTGAGCCGCGCGTGAGTGCCGTGCGAGCCGCGAGTCGCACCCTCGAGGCATGCAAGACCCAAGGAGTTGGATCGGCTGTGAGCCAGCGTCTTGTCGGCTCCGACTGCAAGGGAGACGTCGCCTGCGAGGCCGAGCTCTACCTCGCCATCGTCGAAGTCTTCCGCGCTAGAGGGCTGCGAGCCGCGCTGGGCGCCCGAGACCTGAGGGAGATCCCCTAAGTGGCAGGGGGATCCGCCCGACGCGACGAGGGCCACGCGGGACCTAGCGTGGACGCATGACCACCGAATTCCCAACTCAAAGGAGGCAGGTCATGTACTGCAAGTCCATTCTCAAGCTCGTCGTAGCCGGGGCGATTGTCGCCGCCGGGCTCGTGTCCTATGCGACTCCGGGAGCGAGCGCTCCCGGCCGGCGTGCGCGCGCGACTGACTATCCGCTGCAAGTCGTCGCCGTTCAGACGGATCCGAAGCGGCCAAAGGCAGGCAAGCCCTTCACCGCGATGATCGGCATCGTCAACCAGGAGACCCAGGATCTCGTGCAGTCGGGCACTGTGAGATGCCCGGCGCGGATCGGACGACGCGGCGTGCGGGTAGCACGCAAGCTGTTCGTCGACGGCACAGGAATTGCAGCTTGCACCTGGGTCATTCCCGCCAAGGCGGGCAAGCGGCTCATCGCGAGAGTCGAGGTCACCTCAGACGAAGGTTTCGTGAAGGCGTCCTTCTCAAAGGTGATCCGACCGTAGGTTCGACCGTGCCTGGCCTTCCACACTCTGTCGATGGGGCGGCGGAAGCGCGCCGCCCCTCGGTCTCGCGGATCGTCTCGCCCGCTGCTCGCCGCCTGGAGCGCCCCCGAGACGACACCGCCGGCCACGACCGACGACTGGGACAACCTGAAGGACGAGATCGAGTCGCAGGCGTCGGGCTTGGCATTTTTCGCGCTCGTGGCGGCTGTCGCGAGCCTCAGGCGCTTCTCGAACGGCGCGGCGGCGGCATCGCCGCGTTCGTCGGGCTCGGCGCCATCGTCGCCCTGTTCGCAAGCGCCTTCAACACTATGGCGGGCGTCGAGTTCGAGGCGGGCTACGTGAGCGCGGCGGCGCTGTTCGGACTTGCGGCCGTGTGGCAGGCCGTCGTGACGATCCGGCGCCTACGCGCGCGGCGGCTTGCGTCGCCTGTGACGAGCCCTCCCCAGGCGCGCTTTCGATAGCGTCGTGGGCACGCGAGATAACGCACCGGACTTGTATGGCAACACGATGTAACTTGGACGCGTAGCGTGGAAGCGACGCACGACCTGCTTGTTGTCGGCGCCGGGCTGGCCGGCATGCGCGCAGCTATCGAAGCCCACGATCAGGGCGCCGACGTCGCGTTGATCTCGAAGATCCACCCGGTCCGCAGCCACTCGGGCGCGGCCGAGGGCGGGATCAACGCGGCCCTCGGCAACGCGTCCGAGGACGACCCCGAGAAGCACGCCTACGACACGGTCAAGGGCTCCGACTACCTGGGCGACCAGGACGCGATCCAGGTGCTCTGCGACGAGGCGCCCGACGACGTCTACCAGCTCGAGCACTGGGGCGCCGTCTTCTCGCGAACCGAGGACGGCCGCATCGCGCAGCGCCCGTTCGGCGCGGCCGGCGAGCCGCGCACGGCCTACGCAGCCGATATCACCGGCCACGTCCTCATCCACGTCCTCTACGAGCAGGTGATGAAGCGCGAGCTCCAGGTCTACGAGGAGTTCTTCGCCTGGAAGCTCGTCGTCGACGACGACCGCTGCCAGGGCGTGATCGCCTGGGACCTCCTGAACGGCGGGCTGAAGACCATCGGCGCCAAGACGGTGATCCTCGCCACGGGCGGCAACGGACGGCTCTACGCGGGGACGACGAACGCATACGCCTGCACGGGCGACGGGATGGCCATGGCCCTCCGGGTGGGGGTGCCCTTGGAGGACATGGAGATGATGCAGTTCCACCCGACGACGCTCGCTCCGACTGGAGTGCTCATCACCGAGGGCTGCCGCGGCGAGGGCGCCTACCTCCTCAACTCCGAGGACGATCGCTTCCTCAAGCGCTACGCGCCGAACGCGATGGAGCTGGCGAGCCGCGACGTGATCTCGCGCGCCGAGCAGACCGAGATCGACGAGGGCCGCGGCATCGACGGCAACGTCCTCCTCGACCTGCGCCACCTCGGGGCGGAGAAGATCCTCGAGCGCCTCCACGGGACGCGCGAGCTGTCGATGGTCTTCGCCGGCGTCGACCCGATCCACGAGCCGATCCCCGTCCGTCCCGGCGCCCACTACCACATGGGCGGTGTGGACACGGACATCGACGGGAAGACGGAGCTCGATGGTCTCTACGCGGCCGGCGAGTGCGCCTGCGTCTCCGTCCACGGCGCGAACCGCCTGGGCGGAAACGCGCTGATGGAGACGATCACCTACGGCAAGCGCTCCGGGCGGGCGGCGGCCGATTGGGCTCTAACCCACACGACAGTGTCTGTTCCGCCCTCGGTCGAGGCCGACGCCGAGCGCGAGCTGAAGACGCTCCTCGACCGGCGCGAGGGCGAGCGGCCGTGGAAGATCAGGGACGAGCTTGCGCAGACGATGCACGAGAACTTCGGCGTCTTCCGGCGCGAGAAGGAGATGGAGGAGCAGGGCAGGATCGTCGGCTACCTGCGCGAGCGCTACGAGAACGTGATTGTCGACGACAAGGGCGAGGTCTTCAACAACGACCTGACGCAGGCGCTCGAGCTGGGCTTCCTGCTCGAGCTTGCGGAGTGCATGGTCGTCTCGGGTCTCGGCCGGAAGGAGAGCCGTGGCGCCCACGCGCGCCCGCACGACTTCCCCGAACGCGACGACGAGAACTACCTGAAGCACACGATCGTGCGCTGGATCGCTGACCGTGCGGTACTGGACTGGAAGCCGGTGACGCTTACGAAATGGCAACCCGAGGAACGGACGTACTGATGCGGCGTGTATTTCTCCTACTCGCGCTCGTCCTACCGCTCGTCGCCGGCTGCGGCGCCCAGAAGGGCGGAGCGCTCGACGATGCGTCCCGCGCGATGGCGGACGCGGGCAGCTCGCGCGTGGAGATGACGGTGACCGCCGGGAAGAAGACCCTCTTCACGGCCGCCGGTGTCTTCGACTACGAACGCGATCGAGGGAAGCTCGTCATGCAGGCGGAGAGCGAGACGGAGGACTTTGATCCCTTTGGCGATGAGCTCGAGGTGCGCTTCATCGGCCGGACCATTTATTCGGGGTGGATGCTCAAAGGGAAGATGCGCTGGACGAAGGAGGAGGGTTACGAGCCCGAGGACGCCGTCGAGGCGCTGGTACCCGTGCCGGGCGGGACGAATCCGGATCGCGTCTTGGGGCTGCTGCTGAAGTCGAGCAAGGAGGTAGCTCGGTGACGGCGCGACCGAATATGCCCCCGCCGGCAAAGAGAGAGATGTCATCGTCGATGCCTGGATCGATGGCGAAGGTCTCGTCCGCAGGCTTGGCATGCCCGACTACGGAGAGGGGCCCGGGGCGATTACCTTTGACTTCTTCGACTTCGGCGTGAAGGTCGACGTCGAACCACCGCCGGCCGCGGAAGTCATCAGCGAGGACGAGTTGGATCGGCTGCTCACCGGCGAGTGCGTCGCTCAGAACAAGAACGGTGATGGCAAGTTGCTGGTCTGCGGGACGGGGGTGACGACGAAGCCGTGAGCCGTCTCGGCTGGGTCGCGGGCTCGCTTCTCGCCACATTCGCGCTCGCGGGCTGCGGCGCGCGGTCCTCGAGCAACGCAGTCGCGGATTCGGCGGACAAGACGAGTGCCGCGGGGTCGTCGCGCCTCGAACTCGTCGTGCGTGAAGGAAACGCGTCGGCCACCCGGTTCGGCGGCATCTATGACTACGAGCGCTCGGTTGGCCGGTTCGCCAGCACGAGTGAAGCCAAGGAGAGCGAAGACGAGGGCTCTATCCAGCTTCTCTATACGGAGGATGCGTCGTACATCAATCTCGGCGCTTTCCACACCAAGACGGGGAAGCGCTGGCTCAAGTCTTCAGTGGGCGAAGGCGAGCTCTTTC
>WNGB01000323.1_pt1 | contig 71890 bp, 65 predicted proteins | sample 5400681 | NCBI WGS metagenome assembly WNGB01 (sample SAMN13153367, study PRJNA577476) | soil metagenome | isolation source: 115 cm soil or saprolite under grassland replicate 2 | place: USA:California | collected 2016-06-15 | reverse complement strand
GCAGATCGGTGAGGAGTTGGGGTTGGCGGAGAAGACGGTGAAGAATTACATGTCGAGTGTGTTGAGCAAGTTGCGGGTGGGTCGGCGTGCCGAGGCGGCTGCGTATCTGGCTCGTCATACCCTCGAGGAGAACTGACCACCTCGTCTGCGGTGGCGTCGCGGCCCGCGGCCCGCAACCTTCGGGCCCCCGGTCCCTGGGCGGCCTCCCGGGCCGTGCATAGGGTCGTCACGTCACCCGAGGAGCGGTCGGCGAGGTGAGAGCGGTGAAGGTGGAGGGGATCTATCACCCGATGGTCATGGCGGTGAGACCGGAGGACCGGCTGGACGGCGCCGCCAAGCGGATGCAGGACAGCCAGGTCAGGTCGCTGGTGGTCCTGGCCGGCAACCGGCTCCGTGGGATCCTGACCGAGCACGACATCACTCGCGCCGCGGCCGACGGCGTCGACGTCACGCTCGCCACGGTGGCGGAGTACATGACCCAGGACCCGCTGACCGTCTCGCTCGACACCGATGTGCGCGATGCGGTCGAGGCGATGCTGGAGTTCGACTTCCGGCACCTGCCGGTGGTGCAGGCCGGCGCGGTGGTCGGCATGGTGTCGCTGCGCGACCTGGTCACCACGCTCATGCGCGCGGCCTGAGCCGCCACCGAGGTGGAGGACGCATTCACCGGCCGGAGGTCAGGTCTTCCAGCATGGCGGTGGCGACGGCCTCGACCGCCGCCTGGACCGGGGCGGACAGCCCGGCACCCATCCCGGCCTCGCTGCCCTCGATGCCGATGATGACCAGGCGGTGTGGCAGGCGGTCGAGAGCGCGGGCCAGCTCGACCAGATCGCCGAGGGACAGGGCGTGGGAGCTGTGGCGGTCGCGGCGGTCGGGCACGGGTAGCGGTCCGCGGACTTCCAGGCGGTGCAGCGTGCCGGGCGCCGCACCGGTGCGGACGGTGTCGACAACGACCGCCAGGTCGCTGTCACGCCATGCGTCGAGCAGGGCGATCGGGTCGTCACCCAGCTCGAAGACCTCGACGTCGGCGGGGGCGGCGGCGCGGACCCTGCGGGCGACCTCGATGCCGGCGGCGTCGTCGTGGCGCCGCGGGTTGCCGAGCCCGATGAGCTTGACCCGCCCGCCGCTCATGACGGCTTCGCCTCCATCAGCCCTCAGCCCTCTCATGGCATGGCGACCACTACCGCCACCTTCGTGGACCGCTGGACTCCCTGGCAGGGTCCAACGTCCCGGCTCCTCCGGCCCGTTGGCGGCACCTGTGCCTCCTGCCAGGGTGGGCAACCGTCCTTCGCGCCATGGGATGGCAATATGGGTCGCGACTCGACCGTGATGACTGCCCACGTGATCCAGGGCCGGCAGCCCATGGCCGATTCGAGGGGGACATGCCTTGAGCCACCTGGCCGACCAGATCCTGGCCCTGCGCGGATGGGCCGCGCTGGCGGTGGTGTTCCTGCTGCCCGCCCTGGAGGCCTCGGTCTTCGTCGGTGTGGTGGTTCCTGGCGAGATCGCCGTGCTGCTGGGCGGCGTGCTCGCCTTCCAGCACCGCGTGAGCCTGCCCGCCGTCATCGTCGCCGGGGTCGCCGGCGCGATCGTCGGGGACACCGTCGGCTACCTGGTCGGCCGGCGCTGGGGTCGGGCGATCCTGGACAGCTCGATCGGCAGGCTGGTCAAAGCCGAGCACCTGGACCGGGCCGAACGATATCTTGCTGAGCGCGGCGGCCCGGCCGTGTTCCTGGGCCGCTTCACCGCCGCGCTGCGTGCGCTCATCCCCGGCCTTGCGGGCATGGCCCGCCTGCACTACCGAACCTTCGCGATCTACAACGCCGCGGGCGCAGCTCTCTGGGCCACCGGGTTCGTCCTGCTCGGCTACGCCGCCGGGACCGGCTGGCGTCGGATCGAGCGCGCGGCCGGCCGCGCCAGCCTGCTCCTGCTCGTCGTCGTGGTGACCGTCGGCGCCATCCTGCTGGCCGCCCGCTGGACCGCCCGACACCCCGAGCGGGTGCGCGCCGCCGCCGACCGGCTGCTCGGGCGGCCCATGGTCCGGCGCCTGCGCGGCCGTTACCGGCGCCAGCTTGCCTTCCTCGCCCGCCGGCTCCAGCCCAGAGGCGCCCTGGGGCTGACGCTGACCGTCACCGCCGCAGCGCTCCTGGTGGCCGGCTGGGCGTTCGGCGCGCTGCTGCAGGACGTCCTCGCCCACGACGAGCTCGCTCTGATCGACGCCCCCGTACAGCGCTACTTCGTCGCTCACCGGGAAGCGTGGCTCACCCCCGGCATGCGCGCGGCCACCAGCCTTGGCAGCATCGCCTTGCTGGCCGGCCTGCTCGCCGCCGCCGGCCTGGCCTGGCGGTGGCGGACCCGGAGCTGGCGGCCAGCCGGGCTGCTCGCCGCCGCGCTCGCTGGGACCTGGGCGCTGTCCAACCTCACCAAGCAACTCACCCACCGGCCCCGCCCCCCGGCAGCCGAGGCGATCGGCCACTGGACCGGGTTCGCGTTCCCGTCCGCGCATGCCGCCCAGGCCACCGTCGCCTACGGGATGCTCGCCGCGCTGCTGGCCGCCACGACCTCACACTGGGGCCGCAAGGTCGCGTGGTGGGCGGGCGCGGTCGTGCTCGCGGGTCTGGTCGGCCTGTCGCGGCTGTATCTTGGCTCGAGCTGGCTCACCGACGTGCTCGGCGGCTGCGCGCTCGGCGCCGCCTGGCTGGCCGGCCTGCTCACTCTTGTCCACAGCATTCCCACTCTCCACCCCACCAGAGCCACCGCGCCCGAGCGGCCAGCCCCGGCACACCCGCCAGCCCCCCGCCGCTGAACCGGCAAGAACGACCACCAGCGCCCGCACAGCGTCTGCCATGCTCCGTCGTGCCTGGCAGTCGAGCGGTGTTCGGTTTGGGTGAGCTCCGGTGTTGGTATTGAGGCGTGGTTCGAGCCAGGGAGAGTGCAGCGTGGCCGATCGCACGCCAATCGACGCGGGGGAGCTTGTCCACCGGCTTGGCAACAGCCTCCCGTTCCAGCTGCTGGACGTGGTCCGGCGCCGACTGGTCGGAGTCGACCGCATCGAGGCGGTCAACCTGCTGCTGGTGGACTACGCCGAGGAGCTTCTGAGCCCGTTCGGTGGCTACCAGGGGCCGCCGCTGGGTCGGGAGCGCGGTCAGCGCGGCGGCCCTGCGCAATGCACGCCGCCGACCCGCGGGGCTCCTGGAGCAGGCCAACGAGGCCAACCGGGCGCTGCACCAGCAGTTCGGCGGTGAGCGCTTCGTGACCGGACAGCTGCTGCGCCTGGACGTGCGCGCTCGGACCGGCGCGGTCGTCAACGCCGGCCATCCGTTGCCCCGCCGGATTCGGGGCGGCCGCGTGGAACCGGTCGAGCTCGAAGCCGATCTGCCGTTGGGCGTGGATCCCGGGGCGGTCTATCAGGTGCAGCAGCTTGCCCTGGAGCCCGGGGATCGGCTGATGCTGCTCAGCGACGGGGCGTTGGAGGCCGCGCCGGCGGGCGGCCCGGCGTACGGCGCGGCCCGGCTGGACGCGGTGCTGCTGGCCGACAGGGAGCTGCCGCCCTATGAGCTGGTCCGGCGGGTCATCAAGGAGATCATCGCCCATCGGGCTGGTGAGCTGGCCGACGACGTCACGGTCGCGTGCCTGGACTGGCGTGGGCTGGCGTCCTGACCTGCGTGCCCACGCGCCACAGCCACGGGCGGCACAGCGGTGCGTGCGTGATCGCCGCAATCAGGCCCTACCGCACTACCTTCGTGAAAGAAAGGAAAAAGGATTAGGTCGGCTGACCGCGGGCAGTCCTGTCCGTGCGCGGACTTCGACGCCCGACAAGGAGGCGACCATGTCCAACACCGATCTTTCCCCCAGCTCGGTCACCCCTACCCGCAACCAGGGGCGCCCGTTCACCATCGCCGGATTCGTCATGGCCGCCGTGGCCGTGTTCCTCGTTCCCATCATCCTCGGCCCGCTCGGCGCCATCTTTGGTGCCGTCGGCTATGCCCGCGGCGATCGGAAGCTTGGCCTCTGGGCGGTGGTGGCGGGAGTCGTCGGCACGATCCTCGGACTCCTCCTGGCCGCGGCGGTGTTCAAGGCAGCCAGGAGCTGACCCGGACCAGCATCCAACCGCAGAGCCGGCTTGTGGCACACCTTCCACAGGCCGGCTTGGCCAGGATGGCTTGCGGCCGACGGCGCGGAACTCGTCGGTCTCGCGAGGGGCGTGATGGCCGAGGTGAGCATCCCTAGTTCGGTGCGGTCGAGCAGTCGCGTGAAGGGTCATGTGGCCTGGCCGGTAGGGACCTGGCGGCCCTGTGCAATCAGGCGGATCGTCGGTAGGGTCGGGATGAAGTGGAAGGGGAGTAGTTCGCATCCGCCACGGCGGGTGCCGGAGCGGCCGTCAAGCCGGCCTGTGGGCCCGGTCCTCCGCCTCATGAGGGCGAACGAGACCTTCGGTTGAGGCTTGCTTGACCGGGTTGGCTCCGAGTCCCGGTCAGGCCTGACCGGGACGGTGTGCATGCTCGACCCTCTGCTCACGGTCGCCGCATCGAGGTTGCGATTCCTACGGAAGCGCGCGGTGGCCACTCGTACCCTTTATGGATGCTGCCGGTCCCGGCGCTGCCATGCCTGCCCAAGCCCGACACGGGTCGATCTCACCATCGGGAACCGGGCGGTGACAATGCTGCCCGTCTCGCCGGTAGCGGAAGAGAGACGATGATGACCGCAACCCTCGCGCTGCTCATCCTGGGTGTGGGTTGGCTGGTGATCGGCGTGGCGACCGCGGTGGTGATGGGCCGCCGCGGCCATGACCCGTTCACCTGGCTGCTCGTCGGTGTCCTGCTCGGCCCGCTGGCGGTGCCTCCCGCGGTGGCCGCCTCGCGCCACCCTGGTCTGACGGTTCCGCGGCGGCTGCTGGCCGGCGCGCCTGCGAGCGGCCGGGTGGACGTGCTGGTCGGCATCGATGGGTCGGTGCAGGCGGCGGCCGCCCTGGATGCCGCTCTGGACGTGCTGGGGGCTCGGCTTGGACGGCTGACCCTGGGCGCGGTCACCGACGTGGACGCCACCGTCGCGCACGAGCAGCAGGAGGTGCGGCTGCGCCAGGAGCTGGAGCGGCAGGCGGTCCGCGCCCAGGCCCGGCTCGCGGCGGAGGGGGTCCAGGTGACCCCCGAGCTACTGCTGCTGCGTGGCCGGCCTGCCCGCGCCCTGCTGGAGCAGGCGGCCGCCGGCGGCTATGGGCTGCTGGCGGTCGGCACCCGCGGCGCTGGGCTGACCCCCCGGCTTCTGGGTAGCGTCGCCGAGTCGCTGGCGGCTGGCACCACCGTGCCGGTCCTGCTCGCCAGCGATCGCCACGGCACCCGGTCGTCGGCCGGCCACACCGTCGCCACCGCGGTCAGCGACAGCCAATCCGCCAGCGTCCCGGCACAGCGGCCGGCCAGCCATCGGCCGGGCTCACCCGCGTGAAGATTCGGGCGTGGGTGTGGTAGCGCGTGTGGTAATGGAGGACGACATGGCCTTCACCGCCGCGTTCTGGGCGATCGAGGCCCAAAAGCTCGCCGCCCGGCTCCGCCCCCGACCCAAGCCCGCTGCCAAGCACCGGTGAGCCACCATCACCGGCCCCGTCGGCCTCTCAGTCCATCGTGGCCCTGGGCCAGCGTCAGGGTTCGAGGCGGCGACCAGGCGTGAGTGTCAGGGCCGAGGCGGCGACCAGGGGTGGGGTTAGCCCTACCAGGAGTGGCCAGCCTGCCTCATTGGGGCCGAGGAACGGTCGGGCGACGCTGTGGGAACCGATCCGCTACCGGAAGGGCTCTCATGGCAACCGAACGCGAGCCGATCCAGCATGGCGCCGAGCGGCGCCGTCCCGTCGTGGAGCGCATCGCCTCCTGGAGCCTCCGCCACCGAGCGGTGGTCATCCTCGGCTGGCTCACCTTCGTCGTCGTCGTCGCGGTTGCCGGCCAGGCGGTCGGCACCAGGCAGCTCGGCAACCAGGCCACCCCCGGCGAGGCGGGGCGGGCCGAGCGGATGCTGTCCCGCGCGGGCGTCAGCGACCCGATCAGCGAGAGCGTGCTGATCCGGGACGCAGCCGGCGGCCGGAGCGTGGACGACCCGGCGCTGCAGGGCGCCATCCGAGACGTGGTCGCCACGCTCGGCCGCTTTCCAGGCACCGCCGTCCAGATCCGCTCTCCGCTGGAGGCGGCCAACGCCGGCCAGGTCTCGCGTGACCGCCGCTCGGCCTTGGTCACCTTCGTGGTCGACCGCCCCGAGGTCAGCGCCGCCGAGAAGGCGGTCGCCCCGATCGAGGCCGCGATCGGCGGGGTCCAGGCCCGCCACCCAGGACTACGGGTCGAGCAGGCGGGTCAGGCCAGCGTCAGCCGCGCGCTTGACGACACGCTCGGCAAGGACTTCCATCGCGCGGAGCTGTCGGCGGTCCCGGTGACGCTGGTGATCCTGTTGGTCGCCTTCGGCGCGCTGCTGGCCGCCGGCATCCCGGTGCTGCTGGCGGTCAGCGCGGTCATGGCCGCGCTGGGGTTGCTGGCCATGTCCAGCCACTGGGTGCCGGTCACCGACTCGGCCGCCACCATGATCTTGCTCATCGGCCTGGCGGTCGGCGTCGACTACTCCCTGTTCTACCTGCGCCGCGAGCGTGAGGAGCGCTCCAGCGGCCACGACACCGCCGGGGCGATCCGCACCGCGGCGGCAACCTCCGGCCGCGCGGTGGTGGTCTCCGGCCTGACCGTGATGATCTCCATGGCCGGCCTGCTGGTCACCGGGCTCGCCGACGTCAACGGCATCGCCGTCGGCACGATCCTGGTCGTCGCCGTGGCCGTGGCCGGCTCGGTGACCGTCCTGCCCGCCGTGCTCGGCTGGCTCGGCCGCTGGGTGGACCGGGGCCGCGTCCCGGTGGTCGGCCGGCGCCGCACACGTCCCGGCGACTCCAGGCTGTGGGGCGCAATCGTCAGGCAGGTCCTGCGCCACCCGCTGCTGTGGGGCGGCGCGGCCGCGGCACTGCTGGTCGCCCTGGCAATCCCGGCGACGGGTCTGCGCCTGGTGCAGCCGAGCCTGCAGCAGGAGGTGCCCGGTGGCCTGCCGGCGATCCGGACCCTGGGCCGCATCCAGGCGGCCTTCCCCGGCGGTCCCGAGCCCGCCGAGATCGTGATCGCCGGGCGCGACCTGGACCGGCCGGAGCTGACCCGTGCCATCGGCGAGCTGCGACGGCGGGCGGTCGCCACCGGCCAGCTGCGCGAGCCGATCAGCCTCACCCTCAATCCCGGTCGCACCCTGGCGGTGGTCCAGGTGCCGCTGGCGGGCAACGGTACCGACGCCACCTCCGAGCGGGCGCTGGCGACGTTGCGCAACCAGGTCATCCCGGCCACCATCGGCACGGTCCCAGGGGTGAGGCTGGCGACCACCGGCCTGACCGCCAGCAACCACGACTACAACCAGGTGCTGGTCCGCCACGCGCCACTGGTGGTCGGGTTCGTGCTCGTGCTGGCGTTCGGGCTCCTGCTGGTGAGCTTCCGCTCGCTGGCGATCTCGCTCACCGCGATCGCGCTCAACCTGCTCTCGGTCGGCGCCGCCTACGGGCTGCTCAAGCTCATCTTCCAGGACGGCCGCCTGGAGCGCCTGCTCGGCTTCCGCGCCTACGGCGGCGTCGTGCCGTGGCTGCCGCTGTTCCTGTTCGTGGTGCTGTTCGGCCTCTCCGCCGACTACCACGTGTTCATCCTCAGCCGCATCCGCGAGGCCCACGACCGCGGCGCCTCCACCCAGACCGCCATCGAGCACGGCATCCGCCGTTCGGCCGGGGTGGTCACCAGCGCGGCAGTGGTCATGGTGGCGGTGTTCATGATCTTCGCCACGCTGTCGGACGTGACCTTGAAAATGGTGGGAGTCGGCCTGGCCGCAGCGATCCTGCTGGACGCCACCATCGTCCGGGGCGTGCTGGTCCCGGCGGTGATGCGGCTGCTCGGCGAGCGCAACTGGCACCAGCCGCACTGGCTCGCCTGGCTGCCACCCGTCAACCTGGAGGCACCCGCGCCGACGCCCGCCGGGGCGCGGCCGGGCCGGGCCGGCGCTTGAGCAGGGAAGTGGAGGACGGAATGGGGGTCGCGGGGCAGCGCTGGGGGCGGTCGATGCGCCGGCTCGCGCATGCGCTCGGGGCGGTGGTCGCCTGGGACACCTGGGCGGCCACCGGCTACCTGCTGGCCACGTTCCCGCTGGGCGTGTTCTGGTTCACGATCGCGGTCACCGGCCTGGCGCTCGGGGTCGCCACGGCGGTCGTCTGGGTCGGCCTGCCGATCCTGTTCCTCTCCGCGGCCCTGTGGCGAGCGGGCGCCCGCGCCGAGCGCGCCCTGCTGCGCGGCGCGCTCGGGATCGACATTCCGTCCCCGTACCGGCCGCCGCCGGCCGGGTCGCTGCTCGCCCGGTTCTGGGCCCGGTTCACCGACCCGACCACCTGGCGGGACCTCGCCTACCTGGTTCTCCTGCTGCCGCTCGGGATCGCATGGCTCGGGCTCGTCCTGACCGCCTGGGGGGTACCGCTGGCGCTGCTCTCGATGCCACTGTGGTACCGGCTGGTGCCCCAGCACGTGGCGGTGATCCAGACCGGCCCGGGTCTGAACCTGTTCAGCCCGCTCCAGGGGCGGCGGCACACGCTCATCGTGATCGACCACCTGCCCCAGGCGCTGGCGGTGGCAGCGGTCGGCCTGTTGCTCTGCCTGGGCGCCGCGTATCTGGTGCGCGGCATGGCCTTCCTGCACGGCGTGATCGCCCGCGGCCTGCTCGGCCCTACCCGCCAGGCCGGGTTGGCCGCCAGCGTCGAGGAGCAGCGCGCCAAGCGGGTGCTCGCGGTGGACGTGGCCGCCGCCGAGCGCCGCCGCATCGAGCGCGACCTCCACGACGGCGCCCAGCAGCGGCTGGTCGCGCTGGCCATGGACCTCGGCATGGCCAGGGAGAAGTTCGCGGGCGACCCGCAGGCGGCCAGGACCCTGCTCGACGAGGCCCATGACGAGGCCAAGCGCGCCCTGGCCGAGCTGCGCAACCTCGCCCGCGGGATCCACCCGGCGGTGCTCACCGACCGGGGCCTGGACGCTGCCATCTCCGCCCTGGCGGCCCGCTCGCCCGTGCCCGTCGAGGTCAGCGTGGAGCTTCGCGAACGGCCGCCGGCCGTGGCCGAGTCGACCGCCTACTTCGTGGTTGCCGAGGCGCTGGCCAACGTGGCCAAGCACGCGGCCGCCACCCGCGCGGAGGTCCGCATCGCCAGGAAGCGCGAGTGGCTGATGGTGGAGGTGCGCGACGATGGCGTCGGCGGCGCCGATCCCGCCGGCGGCAGCGGCCTGGCCGGTCTTGCCGACCGGGTGGCCTCGCTCGATGGCCGCCTGGTCGTGACCAGCCCCAAGGGGGGCCCCACCGTGATTGGGGCGGAGCTGCCATGCGGGTCGTGATCGCCGAAGACTCGGTGCTGCTGCGCGCTGGGCTGGAGCGGCTGCTGGTCGACGGCGGCTTCGAGGTGGTCCGCGCCGTCGGCGAGGGCCCGGCGCTGATCGCCGCGGCCAGCGCGCTGCGGCCCGACATCGCCATCGTCGACGTGCGCATGCCCCCCACCCACACCGACGAGGGGCTCCGGGCGGCCCTGGAGGTCCGCAGGCTCGTCCCGGAGACCCGCATCCTGGTGCTCTCCCAGTACGTGGAGGAGCGCTACGCGCTGGAGCTGATCGGCGCCAGCGCCGAGGGTGTCGGCTACCTGCTCAAGGATCGTGTCGCCGACGTGGCCGAGTTCCTGGCGGCGGTGCGGCGGGTGGCCGGTGGCGGCACCGCCCTGGACCCGGAGGTCGTCGCGCAGCTGCTTGGCCGCCGCCGGCGTGGCAACCCGCTGGACGCGCTCAGCCCGCGCGAGCGGGAGGTGCTGGGGCTGATGGCCGAGGGGCGCAGCAACGCGGCCATCGCCGCCCAGCTGGTGGTCACGGAGGGCGCGGTCGAAAAGCACATCAGCAGCATCTTCGCCAAGCTCGGCCTGCCCGATACGCCAACCGACCACCGCCGCGTGCTGGCGGTGCTCACCTACCTGCGAGGCTGACGCGATCCCTGGGCGGGTGCGGCCGGCCCGGGGCCTGCCCCCGGGGCCGGGGCCGCGGGCCGGCCCGGCTGTGCGGGCTCATGGATGCCCGCGGCGGCCCAGCAAGGCAGGCCTGATCGGACGTTCAGGGCCCAGCGGGCTGGACGACGATGTCGCCGCCGCTGCTGGTGCGCAGGACGAGCGTACGGGTGGCGGCCGGATCGGTCTTCACCCCAATGCTGCTCCTGCCGTCGCTCGTGTGCTGCTGAACGTGGTATGGGCCGCTGCCGGCGGGCACGGTCAGGCGGATGCTCGCGTTGGAGGTGTCGGCCTCGACCCGCTCGGGCGCGACCAGAAAGCTCAGGGTGATGCCGCTGTCGGTGGTGCTGGCCCGGATGTCGGTCGAGCGTAGGTTGGTGGCTCTGATCGTGGCGTTGCTGGTGTGCAGTCGCAGCAGCCGGGCGGCGCCGTCGACGCTGATCCCGCCGTCGTCGCCCTGCAGGTCCAGTGGGCCGGCCAGCCCGCTGGTGCCCACGCCGCCGGAGTGGTTGACGACCACGAGGTCGAGGTCAGCCGGGACCCGCAGGTCGTAGCGCCCCTCGCAGAAGATCACGACGCCCGAGCGCGGGCAGCCGTCCCGCAGGGTCAGGGTCTCGCCCTGGAGGCGCTCGGCGGGCTTCGGCTTGCGCAACGAGTCGTTCCTGAGGTGGCGGTCGACCTCGACCACGCCCGGCGCGCCGGCGGTGAGCCGGACCATGCCCGCCTGGGCGTCGATCACCAGGCGGGCACCGGCCACAGGGAAGCTCCTGCGGCTCTGGCTGCTGGTGAGCGTGAGGAACCCCACCCCCACCCAGGCGCCGCACGCGACCAGCGCGAGGGCGAACAGGCCGAGGAGGAGGCGCAGGCCGCGCCGCGGCCGCCTGCTCGTCGCAGCGGCGGTGCTGCCTGCCATCGCGGTCCCCTCCGGTCGGCTCGGTGTGGCGGGCGCTGCCCAGCACAGGCATCGTAGAGCCGGATCGGCCACTCGCCCATCGGGCTACCCAGCCCTCACGGGTAGGGGTAGCCCCACCCCACATGCGCACTTGCCCAGGCCGCATGACACTTCTCGAACACTCGCCAAGCTCGGCGGCGCCTTCCGCGACGAGCTCGACCCGGCCGCGCTGGCGCCTGACGTGCGGCTACCTATTCGTGACGGATTCCATCGCTCGGGCAATCGGGTAATCAGGTAGGGTCGTTGAGCCGCTTGGCCGGTCCTCATCAGCCAGGCACTGGCGCTCGCCCACCCGAGTCTGTCTGGCCGACAGACTGGAGCTCGTCTTGCAGTCGTGGCCCACCGCTCCACGGACGTCTCGATCGAGAGGATGGCATGGGAAAGATTGGAAATCAGCTAATCGTAGGGATCGACGCGGCCGACGTCGCCGACGAGCTCGATCGGCTCTACTGCTATCACCTGGTGACGTTCTGCTGGGCGTCGGGCATGGGCGTGCGGCTCGAGGGCCAGGCGATATTCCTGCTCGGGGACGAGCTGGCCGAGGTCGCCGACGAGAATCTGGCCGCGGCCCGGAAGCTCGCCGCGCGGGTCGCCGAGCTCGGCGGCGTGGTCACGATCGACCCCAGCGCGTTCGTCCCGCGCTCGCCCGCCGGCTCGCTCACCGTCCCTGACGAGGCCCGAGACGTGGCCGCGATCCTGCGGTATGCGCTCGAGCAAGTCCGGACCGCCCTGGCTGCCTACGGAAAGCTGCTCGACCAGACCCGCGGCCGCGACGACCTCACGCATCGCCTGCTCGCCAGCCTCGGCCGGCAGCTCGCCGCCCGGGAGACCGACCTCGAGGGAGCCCTCGCCTGACCGGATGAGCCGCCGCATCTCGACCGGGCGCAGCCGTCGGGCGGTCCGCGGGCGCTGGTCCGCGCGACGCTGGTCGCGGCGCCGGTGCTGGTGGCCAGCAGCACCCGGCTGCTGAGAGCCTTTCACAAAGGCCTGATGGGTTCGGGAAGGCCGCCGTCCCGTAACGTTGCCGGGACGCAGGCCGGCCACAGCCGCCTGAGCTGACCAGCCACCCAAGGGGCCCCCAGGCAGCTGCTCAGCACGCGTTGATCGCCACAAACTCCTGCACCTGCGCGGATCAGGTACCGTCGAACACCGGCTTCAGCGCGAAGTACACATCGCGGTACCGGCGATAGGCGTGGGAGTAGAGCTCGTGACGCTCCGGATCGGGAAGCTGCTCCTCTGGCTGGTAGGCCACGAACGCGTCGACGGCCTCGGCCACGCTGGAGTGCATGCCCGATCCCACCGCCGCCAGGATCGCGGCACCGGTCGCGGTGGTCTCGACGCTGGTCGGGACGCGGACCGGGAGGCCGGTCACGTCCGCCTTGATCTGCCGCCACAGGGCTCCCTTCGCCCCACCGCCCACGATGGTGAGGCGCCGGACGTCCAGGCCGGCGCCTCGCATCGCCTCGAGGATGTCCTGGAGGGCGTAGGCGCTGCCTTCGAGCAGTGCCCGGGTCATGTGGGCTCGGGTGTGGGCGAGCGTGAGCCCGTAGAAGGCTCCCCGGGCGGCCCCGTTCCACTCGGGAGCCATGGCCCCCTGCATGCAAGGCAGGAACACCAGCCCCTCCGCACCCGGCGGCACGCCCGCCGCGGGGCCGGTCATCAGGTCGTAGGCGTCGCCCTCCCCACGGGCCTCCGCGTCCCGCTCCATTGGCGAGAACTGGTCCCGCCACCAGCGAAGGTTCCCGCCGGAGACGAACCCGGGGTTCTCGAGGAGCCAGACGTCAGGGTCGGCGTGCGGATGGCACTCGACGAGCATCGTGGGGTCCTCGCGTGGTCCCGCGGAGGCGGCGCAGACGGGCTCCGCCGTGCCGACCACGTCGCATACCTCTCCGGGGGCGAACACGCCGGCGCCGAGGGTGGCGGCCATCTCGTCCCCGCACCCCACGATCACGACGGTCTCGGGCGACAAGCCGGTCGCCTCGGCGAAGGACGGCGTGACCGGGCCGACCGGCTGCGTCCCGGGAACGAGCTCGGGAAGCATTTCCGGGTCGATGCCGACGGCGTCCATGACAGGCGCGGACCACGTCCGGGTCCGCGGGTCGAGGAGGGCGAGCGAGGAGGCGTTCGAGAAGTCGACGGCCAGCACGCCGGCCGCCTGGCGGAGGACGTACGATCCCGGCGGCATGCAGTGGGCCGCCTCCGCGAAGGTCTCGGGCTCCTCGGACCGGACCCACATCGCCTTGAACACCGCATGCGAGGAATCCAGGTTGGCTCCCACGTGATGGTAGAAGTCCGCCCGCGAGATCCGCGCGGCCAGTGCGGTCGCCTGCGCCTCCGCCCTCCGGTCCATCCAGATCATCGCCGGCCGCAGGGGACTGCCCCGCCGATCGCACACGACCATCCCGTCGAGTTGCGACCCGAACGAGAGCGCCCGTATCGCCGACGGCCCCTCCGGCACCTTCTTGACCAGTCGAGCGATCGCGGCGTGCAGCGCGGCGGTCCACAGACGAGGATCCTGCTCAGCCCAGCCCGGGTGGGGAAAGGAGACGTCGTAGGCCTCGTAGGCCGAGGCCGCCAGCGCTCCTTCGGCTGTGTAGAGTGCCGCATTCGTTCCCTGGCTGCCCACATCACAGCCGATCACGTAGGGCCCGCTCATGGCAGGATGACCATCTTCAGACCCGCGCCCGCACGGATCGTCTCGAACGCGTCGCCGATCCCGTCCAGAGGGAACCTGTGCGTGACGACAGCCGTCAGGTCGTCCCGCCGGCGGTTGAGGTAGTCCATGGTGATCCGGTACTGGCGGCGCGTGGCCCCGTACGCGCCGAGGACGGCGAGCTCCTTGTAGTGCAACTGGTTCATGTCGAGCGGGCTCACCGGGTCGTGCTTGGGGAGCCCCGCGAAGTACACGACCCGCGCGCGCTTGGCCGCCATCTCGAGCGCGGCCGCCTGGGCCTGCTTGGAGGGAGCGGCCACGCTGATCCGCCCGGCGCCCGCTCCATCCGTGCGGCCCATCAGCTCGGAGACGCCGTTGTCCTCGCCGACCACCCACGCGTCGTCCACGAACCGGCCCACCGCACGCAGGGCGATGTCCAGGCGGTCGCGGCTCACGTCGCAGAGGAACACCCTGCCGGCCCCCTGGTCTCGCGCCATGACGCATTGCCAGCAGCCGATCGGGCCGGCTCCCATGATCATGACGGTGTCGCCCAGGCTCACGTCGAGCACCTCGATCCCGTTCAGGGCACAGGCGAACGGGTCGACGACCGTGGCGAGGTCCGACGGCAGGTCATGCGGGAGTGGGATGAGGTTCTTGGTGGCGATCGGCGGTACCGCCGCCAGCTCGGCGTAGGCGCCCGGGAAGGGATCGTAGCCGTACAGCAGATGGTGCTCGCAGAGATTCTGGTAGCCGTCGGTGCACTCCCGGCACGCTCCGCAGGTGAGGATGGAGCCCAGGAACACGCGGTCTCCCTCCTTCACCCCCTGGGGAAGCGAGGCGTCAGGCCCGACCCGCTCGAGGATCCCGACGGGCTCGTGCCCGAGGATCCACGGCGGGGGAGCCCGGAAATCGCCATTGAAGAACGTCCGAGCGTCGGTCCCGCAGATCCCGCACGCCTCCACGCGGAGAATCCCACCGCGCGCGTCCAGGATCGGCTCGTCGGCTTCCCGTACCTCCACCGAGTTGGTCTCGGTCATGAACGCGGCTCTCACGACGCCTCCTCGCCGGTGCGCTCCTGAAGCTCGTGGTAGGCCTTGTCGGCGTTCCACCGCTCCCGGATGACCCTGGACAGGGCGCGGGTGATCGCTCTGGGCGACCGGTGCATGAAGATGTTCCGTCCCACGGAGCAGCCGATGCCGCCGGCCGCCATGGCCTGCTCCATCCTCCTGAGCAGTTCCCGGTCCTGGAGGCGGGAGCCGCCGGCCAGCACCACCGGGACGCCGCTCGCGGCCTCCACCAGGCGGCCGAACGAGTCCGCGTCACCGGGCCAGTTCGTCTTCACGACGTCCGCACCGAGCTCGGCACAGAGCCGGACGTTCCGCCGGAGGTATTCGAAGCCGTACTGCTCCTTGAGCTCCTCGACCAGGGCGTAGGTGGTCGGGAACTCCGCCTCGGCGATCATCGGCATGCCAAGCGCCGCGCACTCCCGGCCCACACCGGCCAGCGTGCGGATCATCCCTGGTTCCGTCGCCCCACCCAACGCCGTGAACAGGACGACGGCGTCGGCACCCAGGCGGGCGGCCTCCTCCACCCGGGCGATCTGGACCACCTCGGGCTGTGCGTCCGCCGGGTTCGCCGACGCCGACAGCAGGAGGGCGAGCGAGGTCGTGGGCGAGAAGGCCGGCTCCGCCAGCCGGATCATGCCCTTGGACATCATGATCACGTTGGCGCCACCGGCCACCGCCTCGGCGGTCCGGGCCGCGATGTTCGCCAGCGGCTCGAGGAAGGTCGGTGAGGTCATCCCGTGATCCAGGGCGCAGATCAGCGAGACCCCAGCCGAGTCGATCACCCGCTTGAGGCGTATGGACTTTCCGACCTCTGCCGTCACATGAACCTCCTTCCGGGGCCTCGCCGGACCACCGAGAAGTCGAATGCGTCCGCGAGGTGGAACTCGTGGGAGGAGAGCACCGCGGCGCCGTCCTCCGCGTAGTCCACCTGCCAGATGTAGAGCAGGAGCTCGCCGCGGGGGACACCCAGCCGGCTGGCGACGGCGTGGTCGGCCCGTATGGGCCTGAACTTCGCGACGCCGTGGTGGATCACGACACCAAGGTCCCGCTCGAGCACGTCGTAGATCGACCGGTGGAGCATCTCCTCGACGACCTGCGCCCCGTCGCCGACCAGGCCGCTCGGGAAGATGTCCCGCGACAGGACGACCGGCCTTTCCTCCGCGGTGCGGACCCGCTCGACCACCAGCACATCCTGGCCGGGTTCCAGCCCCAGGCGGGCCGCCTCGGCGGCGGAGGCCGGCTCGATCCAGTGCCGCCCCTGTGTGATCCCGGCCGTCATCCCCGCCGATTGGATCGCCTCGGTGACGCCGAAGTTCAGGTCCAGGCTGTTTGCCACGCGTGGAAGCTCGGCGACGTAGGTCCCAGAGCCCCGACGGCGCCGCAGCAGCCCCTCACCTTCGAGGGCTCGGAGCGCCTCGCGCAGGGTGGCACGGGACACCCGGAACTCCGCGGCGAGCTCAGGCTCGGACGGTAGGCGGGTCCCCGGGGGAAACCTTCCCTGGTCGATGCTCTGCCTGAGCTCGTCATGGACCGAGACCGAACGTCGCTGCGGCCGGACCCTCGCACGTCGGTATGACATCTGCATCCTGGTGAGCAGTCTATGTCAGACAAGTTTAGGGGAGCAAGACTAGCTCCCGCACGCACTGGCTTGACTCGCTCCTCGGGCGATCCTTACCATGCCAAGAATATTCAGCTTATGTCAGACAAGTTCTGAAACCGGTCGGGCGCGCGGACGAGGGAGAAGGGGGTTGTGCCGTGGCTCAGGAACGACGCAGGGTCGGATCGGTGAGCTACGAGGAAGCGGGCGACGAGTACTTCGTCAAACGGCGGCTCAGGCGACACGCGGCCTTCTGGTCTTTGTGGTCGCTGGGCGTGGCGGCCGTCATCTCCGGCGACTTCTACGGCTGGAACCTGGGGCTGAGCGCCGGCGGCTTCGGAGGGCTGCTGATCGCGGGGATCTTCATCACGATCATGTACTACGGCCTGTGCTTCAGCATCGCCGAGATGTCGCCAGCTCTTCCACACACGGGTGGCGCCTACTCCTTCGCCCGCTCGGCGATGGGCCCCTGGGGTGGCTTCATCACCGGGCTGGCCGAGAACATGGAGTATGTGATCACGCCGGCCGTGGTGGTGGGAGCCATGGGCTTCCTGATGCACGACATCGTCGCGGGGCTCTTCAACATCGCCAGCGAGCCGTTCTGGAACAGCCCCGTCACGTGGTGGGCGGTCTTCTACGTGGTGTTCGTGTGGATCAACATCGTGGGCATCGAGGCCACGATGCGGTTCACGGTCCTGATCAACATCCTCGCCCTGGGAATCCTCGCCTTCTTCTTCATCTCCGTGATCGCGTCCGGGAAGCTCGACACGAGCCTGTGGACGAACATCAAGCCGGACGCCGGGATGTCGAGCTTCCTGCCCCACGGGCTCGGAGGGATCTTCCCCGCCATCCCGTTCGCGATCTGGTTCTATCTGGCGATCGAGGAGTTACCGCTGGCGGCGGAGGAGTCCCACGACCCCAAGCGCGACGTCCCGCGGGCGACCCTCTGGGGCCTGACGACGCTGGTCGTCACCGGCGTTCTGACGCTCCTGCTCAACACCGGCGTGGACGGGGGCGCGGCGGCCATCGGTACCTCGGCCACGCCACTGTTCGACGGGTTCAAGGGCGTCTTCGGCGACGGGACGGCGGCCGAGCTGCTCGCCCTGATCGGTCTGGTCGGGTTGATCGCGAGCTTCTTCACCATCATCTACGCATACGGCCGGAACACCTACTCGCTGTCGCGGGCCGGCTACTTCCCGAAGTGGCTGTCGATCACGCACGGCAAGCGCAACACCCCCCACGTCGCGCTGATCGGAGGCGCGATCGTCGGGTATGTGCTCGCGGTGCTGATCTACGAGCTGGGGAAGAGCGGCGGCCGCCTGGCGGGACAGATCGTGGGTGCGCTGCTGTACATGGCGGTGTTCGGGGCCGTGGTCTCGTACTTCATGCAGTGCCTGTCGTTCATCCTGCTCCGCCGGAAGCTCCCGAGGATCACTCGCCCGTACCGCAGCCCGGTGGGCCAGTGGGGAGCGGGGATCGCCGGCGCGATCGCGCTCGTCTCCCTGGTTTCGCTGTACTCCAACGGTGACTACCGGCCCGGCGTGTACGGGACACTGATCTACTTCGTGCTCGGCGTCCTGTACTTCGCGGTTGCGGGTCGGCACCGTCTGGTGCTCTCACCAGAGGAGGAATTCGCGCTCACCAGAGGCGAGCACGGGCACCCCGAGACGGAAGGGTACGGCACGACGCACGTCAGGGACATCGACACCGTGGGCGGAACCGTGACCACCGAGGCTCCCACCGAGGAGGCGCCGTCCGCCTGACACTGACCTCCCTACACGGCTGGCCGAGGCCGCACTGGCCCGGCCGCCGCGCGGGGGCACGTGCCCCGTGGGCGTCACTCCGGGGTGACGTAGGCGCCGGAAAGGCCGCCGTCGACCAGGAACGTGCTCGCGGTGATGTAGGAGGCGTCGTCGGAGGCGAGAAAGCAGGCGGCCGCGGCGATCTCCTCGGCCTCGGCGAAGCGTCCCATCGGCAGGTGGACGAGTCGGCGTGCGGCCCGCTCGGGGTCCTTGGCGAACAGCTCTTGGAGCAGTGGCGTGTTCACCGGGCCGGGGCAGAGCGCGTTGACGCGCACGCCGCTGCGGGCGAACTGCACGCCGAGCTCGCGCGAGAGCGCGAGCACGCCGCCCTTGGAGGCGGTGTAGGAGATCTGCGACGTGGCGGCGCCCAGCACGGCGACGAACGAGGCGGTGTTGACGACCGACCCGCCACCGCGCCGCAGCAGGTACGGGATCCCCTTCTGGCAGCACAGGAACACCGACTTGAGGTTGACGTCCTGCACGCGCTGCCACGCCTCCAGGCTGGTGTCGAGCACCGAGACGTCGTCGGGCGGCGAGATGCCGGCGTTGTTGAACAGCACGTCGATGCCGCCGAACCGCGACGCGGCCTGGTCGTACATGCGCTCGACGTCGACGGGGTCGGTGACGTCGGCGTGCACGTACAGCCCGTCCACCTCGTCGGCGACCCGCTTGCCGGGCTCGTCGGCGAGGTCGACGACGCAGACCTGCGCCCCCTCGGCCGCGAACCTGCGCGCGCTGGCGCGGCCGATGCCACTGGCCGCGCCGGTGATGACCGCGACCCTGCCCTCCAACCGCCCGCCGCTCACAGCCGCTCGAACCCCCGGTAGCGCTCCCAGTCGGTCACCGCGGTGTCGAACGCGTCGAGCTCGACCCTGGCCATGTTGCAGTAGTGCTCGACCACCTCCGAGCCAAACGCCTTGTGCGCGATCTCACTGGAGGCAAACAGATCACGCGCCTCCCGCAGGCTGGTCGGCACCCGCGGCTTGCCGGACTCGTAGGCGTTGCCCACGTACTCGTCCTCCAGCGTGAGCCCCTTGTCGATACCGTGCAGTCCGGCGGCGATGATCGCGGCGATGCCGAGGTACGGATTGACGTCTCCGCCGGGCACGCGGTTCTCGACCCGCAGCGAGTGGCCGTGGCCTACCACGCGCAGCGCGCAGGTACGGTTGTCGCGACCCCACGCGACCGCGGTCGGCGCGAAGCTGCCGGCGGCGAAGCGCTTGTAGGAGTTGACGTTCGGTGCCAGGAACAGGGTCAGCTCGCGCAGGCAGGCGAGCTGGCCGGCGAGGAACTGCTCCCCCACGTTTGACAGCGCGTGGCCGGGGCCCGCCAGCAGCGGCTCGCCGTCGAAGTCGCGGAAGCTCAGGTGGACGTGACAGGAATTGCCCTCGCGCTGGTTGTACTTGGCCATGAACGTCAGACTGCAACCCTCCTGCGCGGCGATCTCCTTGGCGCCGTTCTTGTAGATCGCATGGCCGTCGGCGGTGCGGAGCGCCTCGTCGTAGCGGAAGGCGATCTCGTGCTGGCCGTAGTTGCACTCGCCTTTGGCCGACTCCACCCGCAGGCCCGCCCCGGTCATGCCGTTGCGGATGGCGCGAAGCAGCGGCTCGATCCGGGCGGTGCCGAGCAGCGAGTAGTCGACGTTGTAGTCGTTGGCGGGCGCCAGGTCACGGTAGCCCTTGCGCCAGGCATCCTCGAAGCTGTCGCGGAACACGATGAACTCGAGCTCCGTCCCGACCATCGCCTGCCAGCCGCGGTTGGCCAGCGCCAGCACCTGGCGCTGCAGGATCTGCCTCGGCGAGGCGACCACCGGCGAACCGTCCTCCCATTCGAGGTCGCACATGACCAGCGCGGTGCCCTCGTGCCAGGGGACGCGACGGAGCGTGGACAGGTCGGGGCGGAAGACGAAGTCGCCGTAGCCCAGCTCCCACGAGCTCATCGCGTAGCCGCCGACGGTGTTCATGTCCACGTCGACGGCCAGCAGGTAGTTGCACCCCTCGGCGTTGTGCTCCAGTACCTCGTCGAGGAAATGGCTGGCGGCGAGCCGCTTGCCCTGCAAGCGGCCCTGCATGTCACAGATGGCGAGCAGCACCGTGTCGATGCGGCCGGCGTCGACTTCGGTCCGCAGCTCCTCAGCCGTCAGCATGCCTGGCACGGACCCTCCCTTCCTGCCCCGCGGAGCAACTGGATGGATCCTCCCGCTCGCGATCTTGTCCGCTGGCGACCGGAGCTGTCAACGAGCTTGCTTGTACCGCTGGCGCTGGTGGCGCACCTCGACAGGAGCGATCGCGAGCCGGCCGAGCAGCCGGACCGGCAGCCGGCCGGTCCGCAGGAGCTCGCGGTGGAGGTCCGGCGCTGGGAACGCGCCGCGGGCGGCGGCCTCGGCGCGGCCGAGAGCGAACCGGAGGTCGTAGATCCAGATCTGCCCACCGGGGCGCAGCACGCGGCGCAGCTCCCGGAATCCCGCGGCCGCGTCCGGCCAGTGGTGCTGGCTCATGGTCGAGACGATGAGGTCGAAAGTGGCGTCGGGGTGCGGCAGGTCGGCGACGTCGCCGACGGTGAAGCGCACCCGGTCGTCCAGGGCGGCGTCGGCGGCGTTGCGCCGGGCGCGCGCGATCATCTCGGCGGAGAGGTCCAAACCCTCGACGCGCAACCCGGGAAGCGCCTGCGCGATGGCCAGCGGGACCCGCCCGGGTCCGGTGCCAACGTCGAGCACCTGGGCGCCGTCGTCGAGCCCGGCGGCCGCCACGTCCGCGGCGACCCGCGCGTACAGGCCGTGGAGCAACCGGCTGGCCAGCTGGTCGTAGCGGTCGGCGTGGTCGAAGAGCCCGAACATGCCGGCGTGGGCGTTGCGGATCGTCCGCATCGCGGCATCCCTTCTATAGTTGTACCGAACAACTGTGTGCTACCGATCGTAGGACAGATAGTTGTACGAGACAACTGATAGCCAGCCGCCAGGGCTGCTCCCCGAGGATGTGCTGCGGCGGCTGCTGCGGCAGCTTGCCCGCTCCGGCGGGCTGCTCGAGGCGCACGACCACGGCGGTGTGCGCGTCTCGGTCTCCGAGGTGTTCACCCTGGCTGAGCTCTTCGAGGCGAACGCGCTGTCGCAGCGTGAGCTGGCCGCCCGGCTCGGGCTGGAGAAGAGTACGGTCAGCCGGCTCGCCGCGGGCATGGAGCGCCGCGGATGGCTGGCGCGGGAGCGCGACCCGGCCAACCGCCGCCTCTACCGCCTCCGTCTCACCCCCAGCGGGCGCGAGGCGGCGGAACGGGTCGGCGAAGACCTGCGCGCCCGGCACGCCGCGCTGTTGAGGGCGCTCACCCCGGCCGAGCGCGCCGGCCTCGCGCTCGGGCTGGAGGGCCTGATCCGCGTCTTCCAGAACCACCTCGACTCCGGGCGGCACGCCTCATCGCAGTGATCGCGGCGGTCGCTGGGGGAGCTCGCGCACATGGGTGACCGGCATCGTGCCGGCCCCCGTGTCACCATCGGGGGATGGACGGCGCGAGGATCGACCGCTGGCTGTGGGCGGTGCGGCTGGTGAAGACACGTTCCCTGGCCGCGCAGGCCTGCCGGGCCGGGCACGTGCAGATCAACGGGGCACGGGCCAAGCCGGCCGCGCCGGTGGAGGTCGGCGACACGGTCCGGGCTCGGCTCGGGGGTCGGGAGCGGGTCGTCGAGGTGGCCCGGCTGCCCGGCAGCCGCGTCGGTGCCGACCTGGCCGCTGCGTGCCTGATCGACCGCAGCCCGCCGCCGCCGCCCCGCGACCCCCTCGCGGGACACGGCCCCCCCGGCCCCGGTGCGGGCCGCCCCACCAAGCGTGACCGCCGCCGGCTCGACCAGGCCCGCGGCCGCCGCGCCTGACCTCTGCCTCGGGCGACGGCGGATGCGTGCGGGCGCACCGTGCCGGGCAGCGGCAGGGCAGGCGAGCCGGCGCCGCCAGACATCGGGTGCTACGGCGCTATGGGGTGACCACGGGGCAGGCGGTGGCCCCGGTGGTGGTGCAGTCGACCCTCCCCTGGATGGCTGGGCTGACCGGGGAACGGGCGGTGATGTAGTCGGCGAGCACCTGGTCCATGACGTCGCGTGTGGTGGCGCGGCTGGAGAAGACCGGGTAGCCGTCGCCGCCCGTGGCCATGAAGTCGTTCTCGGCGATCGTGTAGGTCGCCGCGGCGCCGAGGTCGACCGCCGGCCCGGTGCAGGTCCCGTCGGGAGCCTGGCGGACCGCCGCGGTGACGCGGCTGCCGGCGGGCGCGGCGATGTCGTAGGTGAAGCACAGCCCCGACACCTGCGGGAAGCGGCCGGCCACAGCGGGCATCTGGGAGACTCCGTTTTCGAGCATGGTCTTGAGCTCGGCGCCGTTCACGTTGAGCGTGACCACCACGTTGCCGAACGGCAGCACGGTGAGGACCTGCCCGCGGGTGATCGGGAACGGCGGTGGGTTGTAGGCGGGGCAGAAGTCGCTCGGGTTGTCGGTGGTCGGGCAGGTGAGGTCGGCGCGCAGGCCGCCCGAGTTGGTGATGGCGAAGTCGGTGCCGTAGGTGGTCCGCATGGCGTCGGCGGTGAGGTTGCCTTCCAGCGACTCGCAGGTCCGGCCGACCGTGTTGCCGCAGGCGTCGGTCCGCGGCACGAACACCGTCGACTGGCCGATCACGGTCGACAGGATCGGGGCGAGCTGCCCGTTCAGCTGGTCGATGCGGCCCTGGATGGCCGGGTCCGGGGTGACGCCGACGTCCCAGGGCTTGTGGAAGTCGGCCGTCTTGTAGACGACCTGCTTGGTCGAGGCGTTGACGACCAGCCGCACGCGCGTGAAGCGGATGCCTTTGCTGCGGTTCTCGGCCACCAGAACCCCGTTCGGCCGCAGCGCGTTCACCTGGAAGTCGGTGTGGTCGCCGATCACCGCGTCGACGCCGTGGACGTTGTCGGCCAGGTCGACCAGCGGCCCGGTCGGGTGGTCGAGCGTGCCGGAGGTGGCGCCGAGGTGCCCGATCGCCACGACCGTGCCGATGCCGTCCGCGCGCAGCCTGGCCGCCTCGGCATTGACCGCCGCGGTCGAGTTGGCCACGTGGAACGGCCCGAGCGCGCCCGGTGAGGTGAGCTCGGGGATGTCGTCGTTCGAGAAGCCGACCAGCCCGACCTTGATCCCGCCGAACACGTCGAAGACCTTCGATGGCGACCACTCGGCCGGAGTGCGCCCCGCGCTGTCGACGACGTTGGCCGACAGGTAGGGGAAGTTGGCCAGCGGGATCAGCTTGGTGCGCAGGTAGTCCTGGCCGCGGTCGAAGTTGTGGTTGCCGAGCCCGTCGGCGCTGAAGCCCATCTGGTTCATCAGCTCGATCGTGGGCGTGTCCCCGAAGAAGCTGGAGATCGGCGGGGTCGCGCCGACCGAGTCGCCTGCGGCCACGGTGATGGAGCCGTTGGGGGCCTCGGCCCGGTACTGGTCGAACCACGGCTTGAGGAAGGCGGCGCCGCCGATGGTGAAGGTCGGGTTGGCCGCGCCACCCCCGGTGAGGTCGTCGGCCGCCTCGGACAGCGGCACGAGCTGGCCGTGGTAGTCGCTGATGTCGAGGATCGTCACCTCCTTGAACTGCCCGGGCTGCGCCAGGAGCTGGTAGAGGATCCGGCCTCGGGCGTTCCGCGGACCGGGGATGCCGAGCAGGAACGCCAGCGTCGGGGCGACGTCGATGGCGCGCACGCCCGGCAACGGGTTCTGGTGGCGCACGCCTGGGCCCGCCGCGAGGAAGGTGCCGTGCATGTTGACGTTGTGGGCCAGGTCGACCAGGTTCGGCAGATAGCCGTGCTGGCCGAAGAACTGCGACGGCGCGATCGCCTTGCCGGGTGTGGCCGCGTCGAACTGGTATGGCGGCCGCGCGACCACGACCACGTCCCCGCTGCGAGAGGGGTGCAGCGAGTCGCTGCCGTCGACGTCGCGCAGCTCCTCCTTCTTCATGACCCTGGAGATGATCCGCTTGCCGGGGCTGGACGGGTCGCTCAATTGCTGGAAAGCGCCGATGATCTGGTTCCTGACGGCCTCGTAGTCGCCGGCGGGGACCACGCCGCCGGGATCACGGCCAGCCAGGTTCACGTAGATCTGCGCGGTCCCCCCCGCGAAGCAGGCTTTGGCCTTGGTGATTCCCGAGGCGGCCGCACGGCAGTTGCTCGGCTGCTCGGCACCCTGCAGGCCGGCGTCGGCGAGCACCTTTCCAGCGTTGACCGCCAGCCACTGCGGCGCGAAGCCGTGATCGGAGGAGGCCACGGTGGTCGGGTTGCCGCCGAGCAGGCCGCGGGCCTTGGCGAGCTTGGCGTCCGCCTCGGCGTAGGCGCTGCGGATGTAGCCCTCGCGGGTGGCGATCAGGCCGTCCTTGACGCCGTCCCCGTTCAGGTCGTCGAAGAAGGGGTTGGGCGCGCCGTCGATGTCGGTAGGGGTCACCAGGCCCATGAACTGGTGCGAGAACTCGTCGGTCACCGGGTAGCCGACCAGCGCGAGGTCGGTGTCCGGCTGCAGCGTTCCGAGGACGTAGTCCAGTACCGCGTCGCCGTAGCGCTTCTCGAGGTCGCGGCCCTGCTGGACGTAGGTCTCCTCGTCGATGATGCGGGCCTCCAGCGGGGCGAAGTCGGCCGACACAGCGGTCGGGAAGTCGTCGGCCAGGTGCTTCTCGAGCCGGTCCTCGCCCGGCCCTCCGGCGGGAAGGGACTTGCACGCGGCCGTGGCGCAACTGGCGATCACACGCTCGACCGAGGTGAAGTAGAGCTTGAACCGCGACAGGTCGCCGGCCATGGCGACGAGCTTCACGTAGAACCCGGCGGTCTGGCCGGCGCGCGCGCCGATCAGGCCGTCGCCGCCCCGCAGCTTGACCTCCTTGAAGTCGCCGACGGCCAGGTCCGCCGCCTGCTGGCTGCCGTCCTTGCCGGCGGCGGTGCGGACCAGGATGGCGTGGTCGTAGGCGGCGGTCCCGTCCACCACGCTGTCGTACAGGTACGCGTCGTAGGCGCGGCTGGGGTTCTGGGAGGCGAAGGTCGTCGGCACGGTCAGCGCCGTCTGCTTGGGCGGTGCGGCCGGGTCACCCGTCGGCACGTTGGTCCAGCCGCTCGCCGCCGCGAATCCAGCGACCTGGTAGGACAGGCCAAACGCGGCGGCGCCCGCCTGCTCGTCCGGGTCGGCCGGCGCGGTCAGCACACCGCGGTTGGAGAAGAAGTTGGCGAAGTCGACCGTCGGCCCCGCGATGTTGGCGTTGCGGCCGCCGACCCACTCGACCTGGGCGACCTTCTTGCCGGCACGCTCCGCCGCGGCGGCGATCGTGTCGGCCTGCAGGATGCCTGGAGTCGAGAACGAGGTGCGGTTGTTGAAGCTGCCCTCGCCGACCCGGTGGAAGGTGTTGTTGGTCGAGCCGTGCTCACCGGGCCAGGTGCCGGTGGCCAGGGTGTACCAGCCGACGCCGGTGTTGGGCGGGAAGCCTTGCAGCAGCCCGTTGTCGCCGCGTACCCCCGTCCGCATGAGACCGGCGTAGGTGGGCATCGCCCCCGCGGCGGCGTAGCGCTCCATGAGGTCGGGTCGCATCCCGTCGGAGGCATACAGCAGCGCGCGCTGGGTGAACGGCGGTGCCTGTGCGTCCGCCGCCGTGGCGTGGGCGGCCACACCGGTCAAGGCGACGAGGAGCGCCAGGGTGGTGAGCAGTGGGAGCTGAACGCGGCGACGCCGAGCCATGGGTGACCCTCCTTCGCCTCCGCCGAAGCGGACAGCGTCGGTGCAGGACGGCACAACAGGCCCACCGTGCGGAAAGCCGCAACCGCTGTCAATACGATCGACGTACGGAGGACGGGGGATGCCGGGCCATTCGGCGGTCAAGAGATCCTCGCGGCTCAGCGGTCATGGGCGCGATCCCGGGCTGCGATCGCCACCAGCCAGCCGGGCTTGCGCGGGGCGTGGCGTCCCAGCTGCCGGAGAGCCGGGGTGGATCTGATGAAGCGTCGCACGCCCCGGCCCTACCTCCTCTCGATTCTGTGACCGGAGTCTCACGGCGCGGCAGTGACGACAATGCGGCCGGTCATCCGCGGGTGCAGCGTGCAGGCGTAGTCGTAGATGCCGGCCTGGTCGAAGGCGTGACTGAAGGTCCCCGAGGCCTGGGGCTTGCCGGAGGACCAGCCGTCGCCCTCGACGTCGTGCGGCACGTCGCCATCTTGGAAGATCCAGGTGACCCTGGTGTCGGCGGGAACCTGGATCGCCGCTGGCGAGAACCTTGTCTGCCTGACGACGACCTGAGTCACCCCCTTGGCCGGCGGGCCGCTGGTCGCGCCGTCGACCAGGCCGCCGCCGTCGGCGCAGCCGGCGAGCAGCGGGGCGGCGAGCAGCAGCGCGGGCAGGAGTTGATGGCGTGGTCGCATGGGCCGAAGCCTCCGTTCCTTGGGTGATGGTCCGTTTCTCGTGTCACGGGCCTGGTTGCGGGCCGGCCGCCTGGCCGGCGGGAGTGGGCGGCAGGCGCAGCACGCGGGCGGTCCAGGTCGGCAGCCACCAGTTCCAGCGGCCGAGCAGAACGACGGCGGCGGGCATGAGCAGGGCGCGCAGCACGGTTGCGTCCAGCAGGATCCCGGCGCCCAGCCCGGTGGCCATGATCTTCACGCCGACGGCGGGCACGCTGGCCAGCGCGGCGAAGGCGAGGAACAGGATCAGCGCGGCGCTGGTGACCAGCCGCCCGACGCGGCCCAGGCCCTGGACGACCGCGGCCTGGGTGGAGCCGGTGGCGTCGTAGGTCTCGCGCATGCGGGCCAGCAGGAAGACCTCGTAGTCCATCGACAGCCCGTACAGGAACGCGAAGGTCATCAGCGGGACCCATGGGACGATCGCGCCGGTGGCGTGGATGCCCCAGATGGTGCTGGACCCGTAGCCGTGCTGCCAGACCAGCACCAGCACGCCGTAGGCGGCGCCCAGCGACAGCAGGTTGAGCAGGACCGCCTTGGCGGGCAGCAGCAGGGAGCGGAACGCGCGTGCCAGTAGCACGAAGGTGGCCAGCGCGACCACCGTGAGCATCATCGGGAACGCGCCGTAGACCGCGTGGGTGGCGTCGATGTCCAGCGCCCCGGTGCCGCCGACTTGGGTCCCCGGCTGCGCGGCGGCGGCGTCCCGGACCCGCTCGAGGGTGGCCCTGCCCTGGTCGGTGCTGGTCTCGGCGGTGGGCAGGACGCTGACCAGGGCGCTCCCGCCGCGCTGCCAGGCGGGGCCGGGCGGTGCGGCCGCGGCGTGCACGCCTGGCACCTGGGCCAGGTGGGTGGCGACGCCGGCGGCCTCGGCGCCGGCCGGGACCAGCACCTCGATCGGGGTCAGGACTCCGCTTGGGATGTCGGCGCGCTCCAGCGCCAGCAGGCCGGCGCGGGCCGGGCCGCTCCCCTTTAGCGAGCCGGCGGTCGGCTCGCCGAGCCGCAGGCCGAGCGCGGCCACGCCGAGCGGGACCAGGATCACCAGCGCGCCCGCCACGGCCAGCCACGGGTGGCGGGTCACCCCAGTCGCCCAGCGCGTCCACAGCCTGCCCGGGCGGCCCGAGCGGCCGCGACCGCGCCGCGACCGGTCCAGCCGTGGGCCGATGGTGGCCAGCAGCACCGGTAGCAGGGTGAGGGTCACCAGCGTGGAGACCAGTGGGATCAGCATGCTGCCAAAGCCGACGCTGCGCAGGAACGGGACCGGCACCACGGCCAGCACAGCCAGGCTGACCGCGACCGTGGCGGCGCTGAACACCACCGCCCGGCCCGCGCTGGCCAGCGTCAGGTGGACAGCCTCCTGGGGGTCGTGCCCGGCGGCGCGCTCCTCCCGCCAGCGGGTCACCACCAGCAGCGAGTAGTCGATCGCCACACCCAGCCCGATCAGGGCGACCAGGTACTGGATGATGAAGTTGACGTCGGTGACCTCGGTCAGGCCAAGGATCACCAGGAACGTGCCCAGGATCGAGAAGAGCGCCACCACCAGCGGCACCAACGCCAGCAGCGAGCCGAACACAAACGCCAGCACCACCAGCGCACCCAGCCCGCCGACCAGAGTCTCGACCAGCACGCCGCTGTCGCGGCCCGACACGGCCTGGGCCGACAGCTCCTCCAGCCCGGTCACCTGGACGGTCGTGCCCGGCGGCAGGGCGCGGCGGAGCGCGTCCGCGATGCTCGGCGCCAGGGTGGGGTCGGGCCCCTGCTGGGCCCGGTAGGGCGGGAACACCACCGCGAAGGTCGTGCGCCCGTCAGCGCTCACCAGCCCCCTGTCACCGGTGGACGCGTACGACAGCACCCGCAGCCGCCGCCCGGGATCGGCCTCCAGGCGCTGGACGGCCTGACCGAGCGCGGCGCGGACCGCCGGGCTGTCCACGGTCGTGCCCGCCGGCAGCGTCAGGACCGGCACCAGCGGGCTGGCCGGCCCGCCGTTCCCGTACGTCTTCAGGACCGCGACATTGGCCTCGTACCCCGGCTGCCCGGGAAAGGAGAAGTCCTGGCCGAGCCGATCGGGCACCCGCGACGACGCCGCCCCCCCGGCGATCAGGACCGCCAGCCACGCGAGCACGACAGCGGCCTTGTGGCGCAGCACAAACCTCGACAGCCTCAGCATTGCGGAGCGTCTCCTTCCCGGGCGGCGTGGTTGCCGCCAAGGACGCTACGGAGCGCCACCCGCAGCCGTCGTCCCACCAGAGGTGACGGTTTGCTACGCCGGCTGGGGGAGGCCGGCTACCCCGGTGGGCGCACGCGGTCCGGCGGTCACAGCCAGCCCGGCCGGACCAGCCCGGTCTCGTACGCGATCACCACCAGCTGAGCGCGATCGCGCGCACCCAGCCTGCCCATGATCCGGCTGGTGGCACAGACGGATCGTCGCGCTGGTCGCCTGCGCGTGCCGCGGGACGTTGGTCAGCGACTCCTGCACGATCCGGTAGCTCCTCGAACCGTTCCGCGGGCCATTCGTCCATCGGTCACATTCCTTCGTCACGTCGTGTCATAGCACTGACCGACAAGCCCGTCTGATGTGACGAGGAGGTCGTTGGGCAGCATCCCGTTCTGGCAGAGGCACTTGAAGACCCGTGGAGGAGATGGACCATGCAGGCACCGAAGAGGATCGCAGTCGTCGGGGCGACCGGGAGGGTCGGTCGTCACGTCGTCGACGTGCTCGAGGAGCGAGGGCACGACGTCGTGCCGATGTCGCGTTCACAAGGGGTGGACGTGATCACCGGCAACGGCCTCGACGCGGCATTGGCAGACGTTGAGTGCGTCATCGACGTCGCCACCGGGCCCTCACAGGAAGAGGAGGCGGCCACCGCGTTCTTCACTACCGCGGCCCGGAACCTCCAGGAGGCCGGCGAGCGGGCCGGCGTGCGGCGGATGGTCGTGGTGTCCATCATCGGAGTCGACCGGTTCACCGCGGGCTACGGGGCGGCGAAGGTCGCCCACGAGCGGGCCATGCTGTCGGGCCCGATCCCGGTGCACGTGTTGCGTGCGGCGCAGTTCCATGAGTTCGTCGCGCAGCTGGTGGAGTGGGGCACGCGGGGCGATGTGAGCTACGTGCCGAGGATGCGCACGCAGCTCGTCGCGGCCAGGGCGGTCGCCGAGGCACTCGCCGACCTGGCAACTGAACCGGGATCGGCCGGGGCGCCGTTCTCGGAGGTCGCCGGCCCGCGGGAGGAGAGCCTCGTCGAGATGGCGATGCTGCTCGCCTCCCGGCGCGGTCACCCGTTGAAGATCCAGGGCGTGAGCGACCCGACCGACACGAACCGCGAGCTCTACGAGAGCGGTGGCCTTCTGCCCGGCCCGGGCGCCACCCTCGCCGGCCCCACGTTCGAGGAGTGGCTTGCCTCCACGTCGTGACGGGCCGTGGCGCAAGCATCGCACGCCGGCAGCGGCACCGCGACCGAGGCTGGATCAGAAGCCGTGCGAGCAGAAAGGGGCCCGCTGGCCGACGAGCATGCGATGGTCCTGTGCCAGGACGCTGGTGTTGGCTGTGACCCTCCTCGAGCAGCAGACTGTCAACAGACCGCCACGACCAGCCAGCCGACGAGGTGGGAGGACAGATGCCGAGAGGTTCCATGTGGGCCCGGGACCCCGTTCAGGAGTGGGCCGCCTGGGAGGCGGCGTGACCGTCGGCGGGCTGGCACTGGTGCGCCGGGTCGCCGCCGCTGACCACTTCCTGGCCGTGCTGGTCACCATCGACGCCGTCGGCGCCCCGCAGGTCTCGCTGGTCAACGCCGGGGTCCTGCCGCATCCACTCACCGCCACGCCATGCGTGGGGCTGGTCGCCATGGGTGGGACGGCCAAGCTGCGCAACCTGCGCCGCCACCCGCACGCCACGGTCGTGTTCCGGGCCGGTTGGGAATGGGTGGCGGTCGCCGGACCGTGCCAGCTCGCTGGGCCCGACGACCCGCTGCCCGGCTTGCCCGCCGACCGGTTGCCCGAGTTGCTGCGCGACATCTTCCATGCCGCTGGCGGCAGCCACCCCGATCTGGACGAGTACGACCGCGTGATGGCGGCGGAGCGGCGCACCGCGGTCCTGGTCGAGCCCGACCGCATCACCACCAACACGCCCAGCACCTGAGCACCGCATCACCGGCTGATCTGCCTGGGCAGCATCCGGACCGGACTCCTGACGCCGTCGGGCATCGATCGAGAGCCGATCCCCGAGTGGAAGGTTTTGAGCGGTGCATATCTTCCTGGAGACCGACCGGTTGGTGCTGCGTCGCTTCACCGAAGCCGACGTGGACAATTTAGTCAACCTCGACAGTGACCCAGACGTCATGCACTTCATCAATGGAGGCCTGCCCACTCCCCGTGAGGAGATCCAGAACGATTTCCTGCCGGCCTTTCTCAACTACTACCAGCGCTTCGCGGGCTATGGCTTTTGGGCGGCCATCGAGAAGTCCACCGGGGTTCCATCAACCGTGGCCGGATCACATCGATGGCGCCGAGCACGGCGACGTCGAATATGCGCTGCGAAAGGCGGACTGGGAGGTGCAGCAAGACGTGTAGCCGCCGCGACTTGGCCGTGATGCTCCTTTCGCCCGCTGAGCGGGGAAGGAATTTGTCCCACGCTGGGCGGGACTTTCGCCTCAACCAATGCCATACGTGTGGTGGGAGCATCGCTGGTGGCCCTCATGAAGCGGTGAGGAGGTCGGGGACCATGAGCGAAGTGATGATCGGCGATCGACCGGACGGTCAGGAGCACCCGGGCGCTGAGACGCCCCTATTTCCAGGCAAATACCTCAGCATCACGAGCTTCCGGCGCGACGGGAAGGGCGTGGCCACCCCCGTCTGGTTCGTGCAGGAGACCGGGCGCCTGCTGGTCGAGACGGACGCCAGCTCGTACAAGGTCAGGCGCATCCGGCGCAACCCTTCCGTGACGATCGCCCCGTGCACGGCCACCGGCCGGCTCCGTGGCGCGTCGATACCCGCATTTGCTGAGCTGCTCCCCGACTCCGAGAGGGATAGGGTGCAACAGCTCATGGCCCGGAAGTACCGCGTCGACATGGTCTTCATCAAGCCCATCCGACGGTTGCAGGCGGTGCTGGGCCTGGGCCGAGCGCGCGGGGAGTCGGTGGTGCTGGCAATCACGCCCGGGTGAGATGCTCGCCTGCTCGACGGGGGTCTGCCGGCGATGTCGAGGCGGCGAGCACGTGGCAGTCGTGCTGGCGCAAGGTGCTGGATACTGGGTGCATGGACCTGCCGGTGATGCCGCCGGTCGCGCCGATGCTGGCCAAGCCGGTCGCCCAGCTGCCCGATGGGGCCTACAGCTTCGAGCCCAAGTGGGACGGGTTCCGCACCATCGTGTTCCGCGACGGCGACGAGGTGGAGCTCGGCAGCCGCAACGAGCGGCCAATGACCCGCTACTTCCCCGAGCTGGTCGCGGCGATCAAGGCGAACCTGCCCTCCCGGTGCGTCATCGACGCCGAGATCGTGGTCCCCGACGCGGCCGGCAGGCGGCTGGACTTCGACGCGCTGCTGCTGCGCATCCACCCCGCCGCCAGCCGCGTCCGGCTGCTGGCCACCCAGACCCCAGCCCGCCTGGTCGCTTTCGACCTGCTGGCCGAGGGAACGGTCGACTGGACCGACCGGCCGTTCACCCAGCGCCGCGCCGCGCTGGAGCGCGCCCTGGGCCACGCGGCGCCGCCGGTCCACCTGACCCCCGCCACCGCCGACCGCGACCGGGCCGCCGAGTGGCTGAGGCGGTTCGAGGGTGCCGGGTTGGACGGCGTGGTCGCCAAGCCGCTGGACGGCGTCTACGAGCCGGACCGGCGGGTGTGGCTGAAGGTCAAGCATGTGCGCACGGCCGACTGTGTGGTCGCCGGCTACCGGCTGCACAAGCGCGGCCCGGAGCTGGTCGGCTCGCTGCTGCTGGGGCTGTTCACCGATGCGGGGGAGCTGGCCAGCGTCGGGGTGGTCGGCGCGTTCCCCATGGCCCGGCGCCGGGAGCTACTGGTCGAGCTGCAGCCGCTGGTGACCCGCTTTGAGGGGCACCCGTGGGACTGGGCCCGGCACCTGGAGGCCGACAGTCGCACCTGGCGGGGATCGGACACCAGCCGCTGGAACCCTGGCAAGGACCTGTCGTTCGTGCCGCTGCGTCCCGAGCGGGTCGTGGAGGTGCGTTACGACCACCTGGAGGGGCGCCGCTTCCGCCACACCGCCCAGTTCGTGCGCTGGCGGCCCGACCGTGACCCCCGCTCATGCACCTACGCGCAGCTCGAGGAGACCGTCAGCTACGACCTCGCCGACGTCCTCGCGACCAGAGCGACCTGACCCCAAGCCGAGACCGAGCGACCAGATCAGTTTCTGGGCGCGGTCTCCTCTGCGCCCCCGCACCCGATCCCCATCACGCAGCGCCAACGCCAGCACAAGCCGAGGACCAGACGTCAGCTTCCAGCGATGGTTTCGGACGGAACTCGCCAACTTCGCGTCCGACTTCGACAGCTACTGGCCCACCCTCCCGTCGATCCGCTCACGCAGCAGGTCGGCGTGGCCGTTGTGCCGGGCGTACTCCTCCACCATGTGCACCAGCACCCAGCGCAGCGAGACCGCCCCGCGCCGAGGATCGTTCCCGGCGACGTCCAGATCGGGCGCCTCGGCAACGAACCGATTCGCAAACTCGACCTCGGCCCGCCACACGTCCCACGCCTCCGCGACGACCTCGGGGTCTGGCACCGCGCCGTCGAAGTCCCCGTCGGGGTCGGCGTCGGAGTAGAAGTGCGGCGGCGCGTCCTGCCCGGCCATCTTCCGCCGGAACCAGCTGCGCTCGACCTCGGCCATGTGGCGCACCAACCCCAGCAGCGACAGCGTGGAGGGCTCCACGGAGCGACGGGCCAGGTCGGCGGCGTCCAGGCCGGAGCACTTCAGTTCCAGTGTGGCGCGCTGCCAGCGCAGGAACTCAACCAGCGTGGTGCGCTCGTCCCCTAGGGTCGGCCCGTCTTCGCGTGGGTCGTTCTCGGGGTCTACGAACATGTCGGCTCTAGTGCTCGGGCTGCTCATGCCCGCAATCATCGCCGATCGACGGGGGGTCCACCACCGATTTCCGGTTCGGCGGGACCGCGCGTCCTCCTGGCTCCATGACCCGGAACTGGTTGCCCCGACTACGCGCTGACGCCGAGGTGTCGTGCGACGCTTTCTCGGACTCGGCGACGAAGCTGCTTGTCAGGACGCGGATCGAGTCCCTCGGCGATGAAGACCGCGTCGGTGGAGGCATCCACGTCGCGTGGCGGCCAGTCTGAGGCCGGACACGCGGGCGAGCGTCGTCATCCCCCCCGGCCGCCGAATATCGCCGCTGCGGCGCGCGTGACCTCGTCCAGCGGCACATCGCGGAGGTGCTGCGAGATACCCCAGCGGTGCCCGAACGGGCAGATGACCTGCCCGTGGCGTTCGCCCCAGAACATGTCGCCCAGTGGCTGGTGCACCTTTGCGCCAGCCCTCACGGCGCGTTCCCACAGGGCTTCGGCGTCCTCGGTGGCGATGTGCAGCGCTCCGTAGGTCCCGCCCAGCGACAGCGGCGACAGCACCCCCATGTCGGGGAACTCATCGGCCAGCATCACCCTGGAGTCGCCCAAGCGCAGCTCGATCTGGATGAACTTGCCGCCCGGCACCGGGATCCTGGATCCCACCTGCGCGCCGAACGCCTGCTGGTACCATTCCGCGGCCTGCGCCGCGCCGCGGACGACCAGGTGCGGGGTGATGGTGTGGGTCGCGGTGAAGCTCGCGCGGTCGATCGCGTCGTCCATCAGCTCCTCCACAGTTGCTGGTGGATGTGTTGCGGCGGGTTCTCATGCTGGCGGTCTCGCTGCTGGAGGGCCATCACAGCGAATTCGACAGCGCCCCTGACATGCTACGGACCCGAGCGATCGGACCTGTCAACGGCAGCGGGGTCGACGTCAGTGGGCCTTCCGACCGGCGGTGACGTTTCGGCGATGGTGGCGGGGGGCCACATGAGTAGGGTGAGGGCGAGCATGGTGAGGCCGCTCCAGACGAGGGTGCCGCCCCAGACCTCGCCGCTCCAGCCGAGGCCGTGGTCGTTCAGGCCGATGCCCGCGAAATAGATGCCCCAGAAGAGCGGGGGTCCGGCGGCGCAGAAGATCCGCACGCGGCCGACGGTGGCTGGCGACGGGTCGAGCAACCGCAGCAGCACCGCGACCGCGACCGCGCCGATCAGGCCCAGCTCGGCCAGCCCGACATCCTGGAAGCCCGTGAGCGCCTGCATGAGCACCGCCTGGATCCCGAGGACGACCACGGCGGCGCCGGCGGGCGCCTGCCAGCGGCGCAGCAGGAACAGCAGCGGGGCGAACAGGAACACGGTGCTGAAGATGAAGCCGGAAACTCCGGCGATGATGTTCTCGCGGTTGACGTAGTGGTACTGCGCGGTGGTGAAGTCCACCTGGAGAAAGGCCTGGCGCCCGAGGCTGACGTCATTGTCGTAGAGCGGATGCAGGTACAGAAAGATGAAGGCGCACAGGCTGCCCGCGAGCGCGACCGAGCCCACCGCTGGCAGCAGTCGCACCAGCCCGGCGCGGTCGCCGTGCCCGATCGCCGGGTCGGTCCACTGTGACCGCAGCGGCGCCGTGACGATCAGGAACGTGCCGGTGAACAGGCCGAGGTGGGTGGGGCTGAGCAGCGCGGCGATGTCCCGCTCGATCCCGAACGCCAGGTGCCACAGCATGTCACCCACGCCAGACACCAGGAAGATCGCAACGCCCACCAGCGCCGGGCCGTAGCCGGCTGGGACGCCCCGGCGGCTCCAGACCGACCAGCAGATCCACGCGGCGATCGCAGCGAAGCCAGAGTAGAAGACCGCATGCCAGGGCGTGAAGAACGTCTCCAACTGTGGCCGTGTGTTGTGCGCCCAGCCGTCCAGGAACAGGCCACCGATCAGCCACGCGGTCAGGACCAGGGTAACCAGGTCCTCAGTCCAGGTCATGCGCCTGACGAAGCCGGCGTCAGCGGCGGTGGTCCGCGGCAGGATCGAAATCGGCGAGCGCATGCCAGCCTCCTCTGGCGGTGTCCAAGGCAACAGTACGACATGCCCAGGGAGGCGGTGCAGATGCGCCGGGCTTCCGCTGGCGGGTCAGGCTCGAACCGGAGACGTCCGCTTGGAACGCGCCGCCTCCTCGCTGTGCCCACCAGATCCTTCGCTGGGCCGGCGCGGTCGAGGACCCGCGGACCCAGGTAGCATCGCGGCCGGTGGGTCATGCCCGCGAGGAGGGCCCGATGCTGTTTGGGGACGAGCATGTGCGCCGCTACCGCGAGACCGGTGGGGAGGAGGGCTATCACTGGAACGGCGTCACCACGCTGATCCTCACGACCACTGGCCGTCGCAGCGGCCGGCAGCGCTCCAAGGCGCTCATCTTCGGCGAGGATGGCGACCGCCACGTGGTGGTGGCCTCCAAGGGAGGCTCGCATCGCCATCCTGACTGGTACCTGAACCTGCGCGACGATCCCGAGGTCGAGGTGCAGGTCAAGGACGTTCGGTTCCGGGCCAGCGCCCGCACGGCCGATGGAGCGGAGCGGGAACGGCTGTGGGAGCTGATGGCCAGTATCTGGCCGGCCTACAACGACTACCAGCGCGAGACCGACAGGCGTATCCCCGTGGTGGTACTCGAGCGCGTCGGGCAATGAGCCGCGGTGCTCACCGCGGCACTTGCTGCATTGCTCAACCTCGTCGCGGTCGATTGGCAGCGCGGCGGCGGCCCCACCAGCCGGCATTCTGGCCGGATGGGCTGCGCTCCTCGACCGGAGCGGCCGACCAGTCCAGCCCGGCCGCCTCGACCTCGGCCCGGTAGCCGGCCACACGCTCGCGGATGACGTGGTAGCGGGCGATGTCCTGCCACTCCGGTCCGGCCTGATCGATGTGGGGCCGGGTGCGGAACAGGACCGTACCCCGGCACCCGCCGGGCCGGGTGATGGCAGGGCCTGGGTGCTCACGCAGTGTCAAGGGGCGGGCCCATGGTGAGGGTGTTCGTGAGATCGTCCCGGCGGATGATGGGGATCGGGCGACGCCGAAGATGCGCCTCGGCCGGTGCTGGACGCCCGAGGACTGCGTTGACCTTCCTGGGCCGGTGCCCGATACGCGGATGCTGGGACTGCCCCCCGCAGAGCGAAGGTCCTCACTCTTCTTGACTCTTCTACCACCCTGCCGCCTGCCGGCTTGCCTGACCGCGGAGCGCGTAGCTGACCCTACGGCAATCGTCGTAGATGTGGACTCATGGGTTGATTCGCCGTAGCTATGTGCTACGACTTGAGCGTGCCAGTTCGTCCCATTGATCACAGCCCGGGGGCCGCATCAGAGCTCCCAGGTCGGCCGCTCCAGCCCTCTCGACCGTGGTCGCGAGGACCACGTTCACCGGACAAGCCCGGCTCGCTCCCGATCCAGTGAGGAGAACCATGTCGGTTCATCTAGGCGCTTGCGCTCCTCCGTCGGCGGAGATCAGGCCACCTGCGCGGCTCCGGCTCCCGCGGTCGCGATGGTGGGGTATCCCGCTGCTCGTCGCACTGCTGATCGTGGCGTTCATCGAGGTGGCGCCAGCTCAGGCGGCACAGCCCGGCGTCGTGCAGGTGAGCGCCGACCCGTACACCTCGGACAACGCGCCCACGGGAATGCACGCCACGGAGGTGGAACCCGACACGTTCGCGTGGGGCTCGACCATCGTGAGCGCATTCCAGGTGGGGCGCGTCTTCAACGGCGGCGCCACCGACATCGGCTGGGCCACCAGCTCCAACGGCGGGGTCTCCTGGACGCGGGGCTTCCTGCCCGGCACCAGCCGGGAAGCGATGCGGCCCGGCTCGTTCTTCGCCGCCAGCGACCCCTCGGTCGCCTACGACGCCCGCCACAGGACCTGGGTCATCTCCTGGCTCGGCGCCCACTTCTCCGGCGGCGGCATCGTCGACGTGCTGGTGAGCCGGTCCACCGACGGCGGCCTCACCTGGGATGCCCCGGTGACCGTGGCGGCCACCGGTGTGTTCTACGACAAGAACTGGACGGCCTGCGACAACACGCCGGCCAGTCCCTTCTACGGCCACTGCTATACCGAGTTCGACAACGCCAGCGCCGGCGACCTGGAGCTGATGTCCACGTCCGCTGACGGGGGACTGAGCTGGGGAGCGCCCACGCCGACCGCCGACAACGCGCGCGGCCTGGGCGGACAGCCCGTGGTGCAGCCGAACGGCCGCGTGGTGGTCCCCTACGAGGGGCTCAGCGGGTCCAGCGGCATCCGCGCCTTCGCCTCCGACGACGGCGGAGCGACCTGGAACGCCTCCGTGCGGATCTCCACCAGGTCCTCGCACCGAGTCGCCGGAGTGCGCACCTCGCCGCTGCCCTCGGCGGAGATCAACCGCGACGGCACGGTCTACGTCGTGTGGCAGGACAACCGCTTCGAGCCAGGCGGCGCCGCCAACGACATCGTCCTGAGCACCTCCACCGATGGCCTCACCTGGTCCCCGGTCAGCCGCATCCCGATCGACCCGGTCGGCGGCAACGTGGACCACTTCATCCCCGGCCTGGCCGTGGACCGCTCCTCGGCCGGAGACAACACGCTGCTTGCGCTGACCTACTACTTCGACCGGGATCCCGCCTGCGCGGGTCCCACCTGCGAGCTCGAGGTCGGCTTCGTCTCGTCGCTGGACAACGGACAGACCTGGAGCGACCCGGAGGTGCTTGCCGGGCCAATGCAACTCGGCTGGCTCGTGCCCACTACCCAAGGCGTGATGGTGGGTGACTACATCTCCACGTCGTTCCTGGCCGGACAGCAGCGGGCGCTGCCAGCGTTCGCGGTCGGGTTCCCACCCTCGGCGGGGGCTGCGTTCGACGAGCCGATGTTCAGTGCGATCGAGAAGGTCCATGGCGGCGTCAACCCCATGGTCGCCGACCCTGTGCTGTTCGACGGTGCCGCGCAGAGCGACCTCGCCACACCGCTGCCAACCGCGTTCTGATCTGACGCGGACGCGCTTGAAGGCGGTGCTGAGCGCGAACGGGCTGCCGTAGCCGACCTGGTGGGCCACCGCCCCCAGCGCGTGTCGGCGGACTCAACACCGCACACCTGACCTGCGCGTTCCTCTCTGGCAGCGCCGGGTCGTGGCTCGGCACCTGGCTTTGCGTCGCCGTCGGCTGGCACGCTGTGCCCGCTTGTGGGCGCCCTGGTCAGCCCGGCCCTGGCTTTGTATCTCATCGCCGGGCCCGACAGGCCACCGGTGCATGCCTGATCAGAAAGGAAGATGACATGGAGGGCTTCGACCCCAGCACGAGCTTCGGATATGACGAGTCGAAGCGCTACGACGCCGTCGACACTCGAGGCGACGAGGAGCAGACCGTCGCGTTCCTCGCCCAGCTCGCCGGTCAGCGAGACGCGCTGGAGTTCGCCGTGGGCACCGGTCGTATCGCCCTGCCGCTCGTCAAAGCGGGCGTGCGCGTGGACGGCATCGAGCTGTCGCAGGACATGGTTGACCGGATGCGCGAGAAGCCGGACGGCAACAATATCGAGGTGACCATGGGCGACATGTCCCGCGTCACAACCGGACGCAGCTACGGGCTGGTCTACCTCGTTTACAACACGATCGGCAATCTGCTCACGCAGGACGACCAGGTCCGATGCTTCCAGAACGCCGCCCATCACCTGACCTACGACGGCGTGTTCGTTCTCGAGTGTCGCGTACCGACCGCCCCCTCACGGCCTGGCCACCAGTACGTCGACGCGGAGCACATCGGGGTCGACCACGTCGTGCTGGACGTCTGCCGGTACGACCCCGTGACGCAGATCCTCGACGAGAACCACGTCCGCATTGGCGTGGAGGGCCTCATCTTCAGCCCGATCAGGCTGCGCCTGGCCCACCCGCCCGAGTTCGACCTCATGGCTCGCATCGCCGGCCTCCGGTTGCGTGAAAGATGGGCAGGCTGGAACGGCGAACCGTACACAGCCACCAGCTGGCGCCATGTCAGCGTCTACGAGCGATCGCACGACCGGTGACACGGTGACAACCGCCCTTCGAAAGCAACCCAGCCCCGCAGTCTTGTACTCTCCGCCGGAGCTCCAGGCCAGGCGGCCATGAAGCCACCAGCCGGGCCGGTGACGTGCTGGCTCGTTGCGCGGTGCGGCTGGCGCATATCTCGGCGTGCTGGAGGGGGCCGGCGTGGGTGAGTTGGGCCAGCGCAGACGGGATCGGCGATGATGGGTCGGCAGGCATCCTGGGTCCCTGGGAGAGTCGCAAATAGGTCCAATCTAACGGCGCTGGTCGGCTAGCCCGGCGTAGCGGGCGTGGCGTAATTGGCCGTCCTCCAGCCCGCGATAGGCGATCAGCACCGCCAGCTCTGGCCGCACCCACACCCGCGGTGGCGTTTGGGCTGGTCGGCCGCCCCAGCGGCCAGGACTGATGGGTCCCGTGAACGGGCTGGTTTCGGTGTGCAGGTCGGCGAGCAGCTCGGCCAGCCGTCGACGGGTGGCTGGGACCAGCCCGGCGGTCACGGTGGCCAGGTGCCGTAGCCGCCCCTGGGGCTGGCGTGTGCCGACCAGCAGTCTGCCCACCCCGGCTGGGCTGGGGACATACCCGCCGACCAGGAACAGGCCCTGTTGCTCGTGGCTGCGTTTTTGCCAGTCCGGATGACGCTTTCCTGGGTGGTAGAGGCTGGCCACGCGCTTGGCGACCACCCCCTCAAGGCCCTGCTGCCCGGTAGCCGCCCACACCAGCGGGCCCTGGTCGACGAAGGTTGGGCTGGTCTGCGAGGCGGGCCCGGCAAGCTCCAGTGCTTCCAGCCGCGCGCGCCGCTCGGACCATGGGCGGTCCAGGAGCAGCTGTCCGTCCAGGCCGAGCAGGTCGAAGATCATGTACACCACCGGGACGCTGCTGGCGGGCGGGGTGGCTCGGCGGCGTGTGGGGCTGGTGGCGCGCTGGCGGGCGCGGTGCTGGAGCGCGGCGAAGTCGGGCCGGCCGGCGGGGTCGAGGGCGACCACCTCCCCGTCGACCAGCACCTGGTGGCCCCCCAGTGCCTCCGGGAGGCTGTCGAGTTCCGGGAACCAGGGGGCCATGTTGGTACCGCGTCGGCTGGCGAGGTGCAGCTTGCCGGCGCCGATGGTGCCGATGGCGCGGTAGCCGTCCCATTTCGGCTCGAACGTCCAGCCCGGGTCGGCGGGCAGCTCGCTGACCGGGACGGCAAGCATCGGCCGCACCCGGGCCGTGGCCAGCGACCATGTCGTTGTCGTCGGTCCCGGGCCGAGTACGGGCGGCGTGCTGGCGTCCATGCCGACAAGATCGGCACGGACCCCTGAATGCCCTACGGCCCAGGCCACCGACTGCACACCGCAGCACCAGATTCCCAGCCTCGCAAAGCGGCCGGCCATGCCCGGCGGCGGACGCTTCAGGCACGCAATGACATCGCCCCGGGTCGGTAGTCCGGGTCAGCTGTGGCCCGGGCAGGTTCAGGAGTCCGGGCCCGCTGTGGCCCGGGCAGGTTCAGGAGTCCGGGTCAGCTGTGGCCCGGGCGGTTTCAGGGGTGGCGGTCTTGCCGATGAGCGGGCCACACCGGAGGCGCGTCCAGTTCGGCGACGCGGTGTTCCAGCCACGCCAGCGAGCCAGCCCACCCTGCCACCTGCGGCCAGGCGCGCAGCGCGACCTCCAAGAACCCAAGGTCAGGGAACGTGCCGAGCAGCCGGACCGGCCCATGATCCGCCTCCTGCGCGCCGTGGAGGCAGACCACGATGAACTCCCCGGTGGCCTGCACCCAGGCGGCCCGCCATGGCGGCAGGTCCTGTCGTGTGTACCAGGTTGACCCGAACAGCACCTCCCGGGAGGCCCGCCGGCGCCGATCGGCTGCCTGATAGGCCGCCAGCGTCGACCACGACGTTGGCGACCCTCCACCTGGGTGCTGCGGACCGGAGCCAGGCATGACCACCATACTCGAACACATGTTCGTCTGGCCGTCAATCCGTGGATCGCATGTTGATCGACACGACCACCGCATCGACTCGGACGACCGATCACCGACGCCCACACCGGCAAGGCCGGGGCCGGGAGCAATCCGGACCCCGGCGGGCGGGGATCAGGACTGGTGGTTGCCGCTGAGGGTGAGGTCGGCGATCACGGCGCGATGGTCGGTCCCGGGCAGGGTGCGCTCGTGGACGCCGAGGACGGCAAGGTGGCGGGAGACCAGCACGTGGTCAAGCTGTGCGAAGGCCGGCAAGCGCCAGCCGCGGTCGGTCGGCCAGGTCCGGACCAGGCCGCGGCCTCGGGCGTCGTCGGCGTCGCGTAGGCCGCCGGCGCCCAGGAGGGCTCGAAAGCTGCGGTGGTCGCTGGAGGCGTTGTAGTCGCCCATGGCGACCAGTGGTCCCGGGGTGCGGGCGGCGACCCGGCCCAGGACTCGGAGATCTTGCTGCCATGGCCCGATGCCGAGCGGCATCGGCGGGTTGGTGTGCACCGATTGCACGGTGAGCACCTGGCCGGCCAGGTCGAGGGTCGCGCGTGGGTTGCCGAGCCCGCGGCCCAGGGATGCCAGCGGGTCACCGGCATCGCGCAGGGGCCGGCGGGAGTAGATGGCGCCGCCGTGCCCGGGGCGGCCCGCTCGGCTGATCCGGTAGGGCAGCAGGCTGCGGAGGCCCGCGCGGTCGGCGCCGGCCAGCACCTCGGGCGGTGCCTCCTGGAGGGCGAGCACGTCGGGCAGCTCGGCGCCGACCGCGGCGACCAGCTCGTCGGGGGCGATGCGGTCGGCGTAGAGGTTGGCCGTCATGACCCGCACCCTCGCCGCTGGCCAGACGTCGCCTGGTTGTGGTTCGGCGGAGATCCGGGGGGCAAACCAGGCGAGGTGGGCGGTGAGCAGCACGACCGTGACCACGGCCGCACCACGCATCCTGGCGGCAAGGGCGGCGATCGCGCACGCGCCGATGAGGATGCCGACATACGGGGTAGCGGCCAGCAGCAGCGGTGTGCTCGCGTACGGGGTGACGGCCAGCAGCGGGGGAAGCGCGGTCTCCCAGCCCCCCGCGCGCAGGATGGTGAGGAGCGCCAGGCAGACGACCGCGCCGTAAACGGTGCCGTGGACCGCGACCCGCCACGGCCAGCCAAGCCGGCGAGGCCGTCGCGCGGCACCCGCGGGCGGGGCGACGGGGATGCCGCTGTCAGGCTGGCGGCCAGTCATGACCTGGGATTCTACCTGCTCGGCGTCTCAGCTCAGCATCAACCGAGCATGCGGTACGACGGGCGGATCGTCCTGAACACCAGTGGGTCGCGGGGCATCGGCCGCCGGCTTGCCAGCGACCCGGCCGCCGCCTTCACCGAGGCGCTGTACACGGAGGTTCACCGTGACGCCATCGACGTGTTGACCGTCTATCCGGCGGTCACGAGATAGCCCGGACGGTACCGCCAACCCATGAGCCCGTCTGTGCAACGGGCTGCTGCTGGTCTGCGAGCGGCAGTAGCACAGGGGGAGGAACTGGCGGGTGCGGAAGCCCGGCCTGCAACGCCACCGGCCCGGTATACCGTCCGGGCCGGTGAGCGTCAGTGCGCCATGCGAGACCGCCCCTGCTGGTTGGGGCCAGCCGGGTGCCGCCGCCGCCAGTACAGCAGCCACACGCCCAGCGCGGCCAGCGTGCCGCTGCCCAGGCCTGCCAGCCCAGGGATGATCCAGCGGCTGGCCGGTTGGGCCGCCGCGGTGGTAGCCGGCTGGCTGGGTGGCCCGGCGCCCGCGAGCGCAGCCGCATGCGGCTGCGTCACGGGCGGAGCCGTGGCGGACGGCAGCGCGGGTGCGGGCGTGGTGGTCGGTGACGCCGCGACCCGGACCACCAGCGTCGCCCCGCCGAAGTTCCCCCCACCGCAGCGGCCGGTGATCGTGTAGGTCCCGGCCGGCTTGGAGCGAGGGAGGGTGGTTGCCGTGAAGGCCCCGCCTGGCTTGACGGCCGCCGACACCGCCGGCAGGTCACCGTAGTCGTTGGTGGGGGCGAAAGCCTTCGAGTACAGGGTGACGCGACTTGCACATTCCGAGCCCGCCGAGTCCGGGCCGACCGACCCTGACAGGGTGACGGTGTCCCCGGCGACGATCTCGCTTGGGCTGACATGGATGGCGGCGGGTGGTGTCATGGGCGCGGCCCGCACCACCAGCCTCGCCAGGACGCCGAGGTTCCCCCCGCCGCAGCGGCCGGTGATCGTGTAGGTCCCGGCCGGCTTCGAGCGGGGGATCTTGGTGGTTGCCGCAAAGACGCCGTCCGGTTTGACGGCCGCGAACACCGGCAGGTCACCGTAGTCGTTGGTGGGGACGAACGCCTTCGAGAACAGGGTGATGCCTCCGGAGCAGTCGGAGACCGGACTGATCGACCCCGACAGGGTGATGGTCTCCCCCGCGACGACCGGGCTCGGGCTGACATGGATGACGACGGGCCCGGCCCATGCAGGCGCGGCAAGCAGCGTGAGCGTCCCGACGGTGGCGGCGAAGACAAAGGCGGCGATGATGCGGACGGGTCGCATGGCGACTCCCCCCGGATGAGGCACGACCCCTACAGGTCCTAGGCGACAGCATGGGAGGAGCCGATCACGGCACAGCGACGGGCGAGCGTCGCGGCAGGCGCGAATCGGACTCAACCCGGTCGCGATCGTGGATCAGGACGAGCACCTCGGCTGAATACCGAAGGCGCTCGGAGCAGCCATGCCGGGCCCCGCACCGATGCTCTGCTCGTTCGCCCGGCGGCTTCGTCGCATGACGTCCCCGGGCGGGGCAGCCACGGTCATCTCTGCACCACCATGCGGGAGAGCAAGCCGATGACGCAGAAGTTCTATCAGACTGCATCCGCCCGGACGACAACGGCCAGGTGGACGACGGTGTCCTGGTGCAAGGAAGATGATGGGAGGGATGCCCGCTGGCCCCGTGGGGCGGGGCGCTTGCCGCGGCCGCGGAGCCGCAAGGTGGTCGTCGCTTCGGGAGTGGGGAGGTTGAGCATGGACCCGCCGCGAGCGAGCCGGCCGTACATGCCGGGGTATGGCATCGTCGGCCCTGCCGAGGGCAGCGGGCTGCTGCCGTGGTCGTGGGCGGAGCAGCGGCTTGTCGCCTCGCACAACTACTGGGTGGCAACCAACTGGCCGGACGGGCGGCCACACGCCATGCCGGTCTGGGGCCTCTGGGATGATGGGGCATTCTGGTTCTCGAGCAGCCGGCGGTCGCGCAAGGCGCGCAACCTCGCCATCGATCCGCGCTGCGTGGTCACCACCGAGAACGCTGTGGAGCCGGTGGTCGTCGAAGGTCTCGCCGAGGTGGTCAGCGACCCCGAGGCGCTCACCAGGATGCTCGCGCTGGAGAATGCCAAGTACCAGACGGACTACTCCATCGAGCTGCTGGACCCGGCTGTCAACGCCACGATCCGTGTGCGGCCGCGCTGGGTGTTCGGTCTGGCAGAAGGCGACTTCACGGGCTCTCCCACCCGTTGGATCTTCGGGTATGCGAAATCCGAATCATCGTCTTGACTGTGGCGGCAGGATCATCCTCATGGGGTGGCTCGAAAAGCAAGCGGCGAGTGAAGGGGTGAGGGTGGTGTCCGGAGTGAGAGAGCACCTGGAGCGTCAAGGCGTGACGTTCGAGCCCATCGCACACAAGCAGACCTACACCTCGATCGCCGAGGCGAGGGCGCTCGGCATCGATGCCAGCGAGGTGATCAAGACGATCGCGGTGCGGGTGGCGGGAGGCCATGCGCTGGTGGTCGTTCCGTCAACGTGTCGCCTCGACATGCATCTCGTTCAAGACGCGGTGAACGACCGCCATGCCCGGCTCGCTACCGAAGAGGAGCTGCAACGAGACTTCCCGGACGTCGAGCTCGGTGCCCTCCCACCGCTCGGCTCGCTGCTGGGCGCACCCGTGTACGTCGATCCCGAGGTGTTCCAGCACGACACTGTCGTGTTTGCCGCAGGGAGTCAGACCGAATCCGTGAAGGTCAGGACGGCCGATCTGTTCGAGCACGAGCAGGTGACGACCGCGCCGCTGATCAAGCACGCCGACGAGCGCGAGAAGGAGTGGCCGCGCCAACAGGGTTGACAATGCCATCGCGGGCGCGCACAGCACGCCTTGCGCCGGGCCGGCGCTGCCGTCGCGCGGCATGACCGACCGGCGGTCCTGGCCGGCACGGTCCAGCTTGCTCGGGTTGACGACGAAGTCGATGGTGGCGATCCGGGCGACCTTGGCATCTACGAGGCCCTGCTTGGGGGCGCGTCGTGAGGTAGGCGTGGAGGTCGGTGAACCCCAGGTCGATGCCGTGGTCGTGGAGGCGGCGCTGCGGTGGGCGGCCTCCATGGGCGCGGACTCGACCCGGCCGCGTCAGGACCGGGCGTCCGGCCCGCCCCTGCGATCACTGCGCCGTTCGAGGTACCTCTCGACCTGGCGGCGCTCCCAGTCCGCGCCGAACAGACCGCCGAGACCGAACATGCCAAGGCCCGTCACGACCACGACCAGCCCGGTTCCCAGCATCGGCCAGTAGAACCACAGGCCGGTCGAATCGTCCAGCATGTCGATCACAAACCACATGAGGCTGAGCGCCAGATAGACGCCGACGATCGTGGAGAAGATCCGCTTGCGGCGAACCCAGCGGCGAGCCTCATCGCGTGCGCGGTCCCGGTCGTCGGAGGGCACCTGCGGCGGATCGGCGTGGTCGGCGTGGTGTTGGTGGCGGCTGTCGGCTGATTCGGACATGGCTCCTCCTGTCGTTCCGGGCGCAGGTGCCTGGATGCGGCGCTCCCGCGGCGCGATCTCATGCAGGGCCAACTGATCCGGCAGCCTCCCCGACGTCTCGGTCGAGGAAGTCATCTGCGGCTCCTGCGGTGTTGCCGGGTTGTCGTCGTGGATGACCGTAACCGGCTGCCGGTCATGCTGGCCTGGGTCGCCGGCGGGAACTTTGCCCTCCATCCCGAGGGGGAGGCGCCTCCCGCTGTCCCTCCGGCGGGGGGTCTCCAGCGGCGCCGGGAAGCTACAGGCGCCATGAAGCCACGCCGCGCACCCAAGCCTGGCTGGGCCAGGAGGCAATGGGAACAAGCGCAGTGACCAGGGCGCCACGACCACTCCCAGCGCCAGCGGAGCTCACCAAACCCGCGGGATTTGGTGATCCACTCACGAGCGCGTTTCGTCCTGACGGCCCTCGGTATGCTGCTCATGCTCGGGTCGCGCCACGGACTCGGCGCCCTGATCGCCGCGCCTGACCGCTCGCTGGGATCGTCGTGACGGTCTTGTTGCTCGCCGGGACCACGGCGCGGCGGTGGGCGACAGCGTTGCCAGGGATCGTCGCGGTCTCCTGACCAGGCGGGTGCTCCCCAGGAGCGTGCCGGGCACACCAGGAGTCGCAGGAGTCGCACGATGGTGAGGGGACATGAAGGAAGGTAGTGGCACGCGGGCGATCTTCGCCGCGTTCCTGGCCAACCTGGGGATCGCGATCGCCAAGTTCATCGGCTTTCTGGTCACGGGGGCGACCTCGATGCTCGCCGAGTCGATCCACTCCGTTGCCGACACCGGCAACCAGGGCCTGCTCGCGCTCGGCGGTCGGCGGGCGCGCCGGGCGCCGGACGAGGAGCACCCGTTCGGCTACGGCCGCGAGCGGTACTTCTGGGCATTCCTGGTGGCGGTCGTGCTGTTCACCGTGGGCGGGGCGTTCTCGCTCTACGAGGGCATCGAGAAGCTCCGCCATCCCCACGAGCTGGAGTCTCCGCAATGGGCGATCGGGATCCTCCTGGTCGCGATCGTGCTCGAGAGCTTCTCGCTGCGCACCGCCGTCATCGAGTCCAACCACACGCGGGGCAAGAAATCGTGGTGGGGCTTCATTCGTCACTCCAAGAGCCCTGAGCTGCCGGTCGTGCTGCTTGAGGACACCGGCGCGCTGCTCGGCCTGGCCTTCGCGCTGGCCGGCGTCGGCCTCGCGGTCATCACGGGGGAGTCCCGCTTCGACGCGCTCGGCTCCGTGGCGATCGGCGTGCTGCTGTGCGTCATCGCCGTGGTGGTCGGGATCGAGATGCGCAGCCTCCTGCTCGGCGAGTCCGCGGGCGCGGCAGCGGTGAGGGCGATCCGGCAGGCGCTGACCGGCGCTCAAGGGGTCCGGCGGCTGATTCACTTGCGCACCATGCACCTCGGCCCGGACGAGCTGCTGGTCGGCGCCAAGGTCGAGATGGACGGGTCGCTGACGTTCTTCGAGGTGGCCGAGGCGGTCGAGGACGCCGAGAGGCGTATCCGAGCTGCGGTGCCGGCCGCGCGCGTGATCTACATCGAGCCCGACGTGCTCCGGACTGCGGAGAAGCCCCCCTACCCGGGGGCGACGAAGTCGTCGTAGTAGCTTTCCCTGGTGCGACCCTTTCCGCCGACGGGCAGCCCGACGTGGTGCCGCTTGCGTTCGAGTCCGACGGAACGTTCTCTTGGGTCGGAGGTTCCGGCCTTGCCGAACAACCGATCGAACGGGACGGGATGGTTGGCCCGGGCATCTACATGCGCATCACCCCGACCATCTCCTGGAGCTGGAATCTGGCAGGCAATCCGGCCGGCGACACCTGGTACGAGTCGAGGCGGACCCTCCACCAGACCCCGACCCGCTCCTAGGTTGGCGTGTGCCGTAGCAATGGGTGGTCACCGGAGCGAGCCTCTCCAAGGGGAATACAAGTTGTCTAGACATGTCGCCCTGGGAAGACCTGACCGGCGCGAAGCCAAGGGCTGGTCGGCCGCAACGAGGAGGTTCGCATGGCACTCGGCGTCGGCATCGTCGGCAGCGGCTTCATCGCCCGCTTCCACCTCCTGGCCTGGCAGTCGGTTCGCGGTGCCGACATCACCGCGATCTGCAGCCGCAACGCCCAGACCGCCGAGGAGCTGGCCGAGCTGGCGCGGCAGCTCGGGCTGGGCGACCCCCGCCTTCACACCGACCCGGCCGAGCTCGCGCGGGACCCCCGGGTCGACGCGGTCTGGCTCTGCTCCCCGAACTACCTGCGGGTCGAGCAGGTCGAGGCGATCGCTGGCGAGGTGACCGCCGGCCGGGCCGAGCTGGCCGGCCTCGCCTGCGAGAAGCCGCTCGCCCGCAACCTGCGTGAGGCGCGCGAGGTCGTGCGGCTGGTCGAGCGGGCCGGGCTGCTCCACGGCTACCTGGAAAACCAGATCTTCGCGCCGGCGCTTCAGCGCGGCCGCCAGATCCTGTGGGAGCGCGCGGCCCGGAAGGCCGGCGCGCCCTACCTCGCCCGCGCCGGCGAGGAGCACGGCGGCCCGCACCGCGCCTGGTTCTGGGACCCAACCCAGCAGGGCGGGGGTGTGCTCAGCGACATGATGTGCCACACCATGGAGGTGACCCGGAAGCTCCTCAGCAAGCCGGACGATCCGGGCTACCTCACCCCCCGCGCCGTCTCCGCGCAGATCGCCGCGCTCAAGTGGACCCAACCTCGCTACGCCGACGAGCTGCTGGCCGCCTACGACGGCGCGGTCGACTACCGCCGCACCCCGGCGGAGGACTACGCCCGCGCGCAGATCACCTACGAGACCGCCGACGGCCGCCAGGTCGTGGCCGAGGCGACCACCTCCTGGAGCTATGTCGGTCCCGGCCTGCGGATCGCCTGTGAGGTGCTCGGCCCGGAGTACTCGCTGGAGTGGAACACGCAGAGCTCGGAGGCCAAGCTGTTCATCGGACGCAATCTCGAGCGGGGGCAGCAGGCCGGCGAGGACCTGCTGGAGAAGCAGAACGCCGAGACCGGCCTGATGCCCGTCCTCGCCGACGAGGCGTTCAGCTATGGCTACACCCACGAGGACCGGCACATGGTCGAAGCGTTTTCCAGCGGCCGGCAGCCGGACGAGACGTTCCACGACGGGCTCATCGTCACCGAGCTGCTCATGGCCGCCTACCGGTCCGCCGAGACCGGGCGCACCGTCCACCTGCCGGCCGAGGCTGCGGACCTGGGGCAGTTCGTGCCGCAGGTCGCCCAGGGCACGTGGGACCCCAGCGCCCTGCCGGGGGCGCCCGCGACCCCCACGGCCACGCCGTAGGCGCCCGGGCACTGAGGGGCCGGTTCTCAGCGGAGCAGCCAGCCGCCGTCGACGGGCAGGCTCGCGCCGGTGGTCTGGCCGGACGCCGGGGACAGCAGCCAGACCACCGCGGCGGCGACCTCCGCCGCGGTCACGGCCCGCGCACCGAGGGGCTGCAGCTCGGCCACGCGGCCGGCGATGCGTTCGTCCCGCAGGGCGCGACTCGCCATGGGAGTCTCGACCAGCCCGGCGGCGACCAGGTTGACACGCACGCCCTTGGCGGCGACCTCCATGGCCGCCGTGCGCGTCAGGTTGGCGAGCCCGCCCTTGCTGGCCGCGTAGGCAGCGGTCATGAAGTCACGGTCGGCGGACTGGCCGAGCACCGAGCCGATGGTCACGAACGAGCCCCCGCCCGCGCGCTCGAGCGCCGGGAGCCCGGCCCGCATCAGCCGGAAGGCCGACTCGAGGTTCACCCGCAGGACCTCGGCCCAGGCGGGGTCGGTGCAGCGGGTGACCGGCCCGTCGCCAAGCCGGCGCCCGCTCATCCCGATCGCGTGCACGATGCCGTCCAGGCCACCCAGGGTCTCCTCGGCAAGCCCGACCGCCTGCTCGGCGCCGCCCGGCAGGGTGATGTCGACCGCCTGCGTCCGGGACCTGGCTCCAGTCGTGGTTCCGGCTTCCATCCCAGGCCCGCGGGTCGAGCCTCTGCCGGGGCCGAGGCTGGGCGGGCCGGGATCGCGGTCGACGCCGACGGCCAGGTGGCCGTCGCGTTCCAGCAGCTCGACACAGGCGCCGCCGATCCCTCCGCGCGCTCCGGCGACCAGCACCCGCAGGCCTTCGGCGGCGGTCACCGGCTACCTTCTCTCCGCGGCCGGCGGCCCGCTCCGCAGGCCTCCGCCGGGGCGTAGCGGCTCCAGTAAGACCCCGTGCTCCGCCAGACGGGCGCGGAGCCGGGCGGCGGGCAGGTCGCCCGGGACGCTGCTCCCGGCGGGCGGCGAGGGCCGCGGCGGTGCCTGCGGCCTGACCCATGGCCATGCAGGTGCCCATCGAGCGGGCGCTCGCGTGTGCGTCATGGGTGGCGGAGAAGCAGCGCCGTGCCACCAGCAGGCCCTCGACATCCTTGAGCAGCAGGCAGCGGTACGGGATGCCGTAGACACCGCCGTCCGGAACATAGCGCCAGCGGGTGTCGGCGCCGGCGTGGTGGTCCTCGATCGGGGCGCCGCAGAGCGCGATCTCGTCGTCGAAGCGGCGGCCGGCGAGCACGTCCTCAGCGGTCAGCCGGTAGCGGCCGTGCACCCGTCGGCTCTCGCGCACGCCGATCGCGGGGCTGGTCGAGACCATGACGGCCCGCTCAAAGCCGGGGACCTGCTCGCGAAGAAAGCGCGCGTATTCCCACGCCTGACGGCGACCCTCGATCTCCGCGCGGTGAGCTGCACCGGGTCGGTCGCGTCCACTCGCGGCACCCGCGTCATCAGCGCCATGACCACGCCGGCCTGGGGCGTGCGGTGCCAGCTTCCCTCGATTCGGGGCAGCCGGTAGGCGCCGGACTCGCTCGCCTCGCGCATGCGCGCCCACAGCGCGGCCTCGCCGAACGCCTCGGCCCGGCCGACGTCCACGCCCGCCATCCGGAAGACCGTGGACAGCGACTGCACCTGCCCGTTGGTCGCCGGGTCGTCGAACGGCACCCCGGCCCAGACGGCCACGTCGGCGTCGCCGGAGGCGTCCACCACCACGGTCGCCTCGACCCGGCCGGCACCGCCCTTGTTGAACAGCGTCAGCGTCCGTACCCGCCGGTCGGCACCCAGTTCCACGCCGGTCACCCAGGTATGCAGGAGCACATCCACACCCGCCTGGAGCGCCAGCGTCTCCCAGGTGCGCTTGAGCACCTCGGGGTCGTAGGTGATGCCGGTGCCGGCGCCGTAGGTGTTGGGCCGCTCGAAGGCGGCGCCCTCAGCGGCGAGGAGCGCGGCGGCCTCCCAGGCTACGCCGCCGACCACCCGCCGGGGCGCCGCCCCTGGGGTATAGAACGCGTAGAAGGTGTCCAGCACGGCGGTCGAGATGCCGCCGAGGAAGCCCATACGTTCGACCAGCAGGGTGTGCGCGCCCACACGGGCGGCGGCGATCGCCGCGGCGCAGCCCGCCGAGCCCGACCCGACCACGACCACGTCATAGGCATCAGCCATCGGTCGTCCCTGCCGGCCCCACCGATTCGAGCGGCTCGAACGCGAACGCCCGCGCCGGGTTCGCGACCACGAGTTGCTCGACCAGGTCCCCGCCCAGCGCCTTGCGCAAGCGTGGGACCAGGACCGCGAACAGGTGCGCCATGCCTGGCCCGCCGCCATGGGCGCGCAGGTTGCTGCGGCGGGCGACGTCGCCGCCGAGCAGCAGACTGCCGGCATGGCCGCCCTCGGCCATGCGCGCGATCAGCTCGATCAGCAGCGAGTCCGGGTGGTACCTGACCTTGCCCGCGCCGTCGTACATCAGGAACGCGCCGCGCTCGGCCAGCTCGGCGTGCAGGCCCGGGTCCGGGTTGCGGTCCAGATGCGCCAGCGCCACCCGCGCCGGGGGGACGTCGTGCTGGGCCAGCAGGTCCAGCAGCTCGTGGGCCATGGTCCCCGACTCGCAGTGCACCGCGACCGGCGCGCCGGTCCGCACCGCCGCCCGCGCGCCCACCGCCAGGCGCCGGCGTTCCGGCAGGGTCAGCGTCTGGTAGGAGGCGCCGAGCTTGATTACCCCGGCCCTGGCCGGGCCGGGCCGGGGTCTCGGCCCCTGCCAGTCGCGCTCGTCCATCCCCACAGTGAGATCGGCGACCAGCAGCTCGACCAGGACCTCCTCGGGCTCGGCATGGACCCAGTGACCGGCCGGGTAGTGCGCGTCGCGGTGGAAGCCGGTGGCCGCGATCACGTGCAGCCCGGTCCGCTCGGCGAGCTGCCGGAGCCGTCGCGGGTCCCGGCCGCAGCCGATCGGGGTGAGATCGGCGATGGCGTGCGCGCCGGCCGCGCGTACCGCGGACGCCTCGGCCACCATCGGCTCGAGCTCGGTGAGTGCCTCGCCGGGCAATGCCGGCGTGCGCAGGAACAGGTGCTCGTGGGCGTCGGTAGGCCCGAGTGCCTCTGGCGCGACCGGGCCGAGCACGGTCTCGACCGCACGCATCCGGCGCCCTCCACGTCTGCTAGTTTGAGCAGCTCAATATGCTCATATGAGCAGGCAGAGCTTAGGGAGCACCACCATGCGTGGTCAAGATCATCGAGCGGGAAGCGCCGCCATCAGCGAGCGCTTCGAAGCGGCCCTGGCAGCACGGGTGTGCCGCCGCTTCTTCCTGGATGACCGCACCAAACAGGAGATCGGGGCTGAGTTCGGGATCTCCCGCTTCAAAGTCGCTCGGCTGCTGCGAGAGGCCAAGATCCAGGGGCTCGTGCGCATCGAGGTGATCGACCCCGGCGAGCTGGACACCCACCGCAACGAGGCGCTGCGGGCGCGTTGGGACCTCCGCGAAGCCCTGGTCGTGGCGGCCGACGACCCAGAGGAGCTGCTTCCGGCGCTTGGCGCCGGCGCCGCCCGGCTGCTGCGTCGGCTGCTGCGGCCCGGCGATGTGCTTGGCATCGCCTGGGGCAGCACCCTGCACGCCACCGTGTCGGCGTTGGAGGCCAAGGGCGGCCCACGGCCGGTCGATGTCGTGCAGCTGGCCGGCGGGTTCCAGGGGGTGGAGCCGGCCTACAACGCGATCGAGCTGGCCGGCCGCGCCGCCAAAATGCTCGGCGGGCGGCTGCACCCGCTGCACGCCCCGGCGCTGCTGGAAAGTGCCGCGACGCGCGCCCGGCTGCTGCGCGAGCCGTCCGTGGCCTCGAGCGTTGGCATGTTCGACCAGGTGACCGTGGCCGTGGTGGGGATCGGCGCGCTCCATCCACAGCCGACCTCGGCGCTGTATCTCGGTGGCGTGCTCGGCCCGGCGACGCTCGAAGCGCTGCACCAGCTCGGCGCAGTCGGTGACGCCTTCTGCCACTTCCTCGACGCGGACGGCAACGTCCTGGTGGAGTTCAGCGACCGCATCATCGGCATGAGCGTCGAGCAGATCACCGCCGTTCCGCTGCGCATCGGCGTGGCCGGCGGCACCGGCAAGCTGACAGCGATCCGCGCCGCCCTCCAAGGAGGCCTCGTCAATGCCGTGGTCACCGATGCCGCCACCGCCGAAGCCCTGCTCTGGCCGGAGGGTTGAGAAGCTGCGCCAGTTGGCCACATCCAATAGCCACCTTGCGCTCGCCTACTGGCCAGATCCGCCCGCTGCCGGCGGTGACGCCGGCCGAGGTGCTCGCCGGATCGCTCGTCAGCCGACCTCTCGCCGTCCTGGCGCGCTGTCGCCAAGCCCGACGGCCGTGTGGACCTGATAGTGGTCGACGGTCAAGTCGCGCTCGATGAGATAGCGGTCGTCCTCCGGGTAGAACACGGCCTTCTCGGGCTCCGCCCCGGCGAACGCGGTGACCGCTTCCATCGAGTCCCACAACGTGAACATGACGAACTGGCAGCGGTCCCCAACATCGCGCCGCAGCATGAGCGCGGCCCGGTTGCCCGGCGTGCGCGTGTAGCCCGCGATGCCGGTGGCTTGCATGTACTCGGCGTACGCGTCGCCATCCTCCCGGCGGACGGCGCCCTTCCAGATGCGCGCGATCATCGGTCGTCGACTCCTCCACAGTGTCTGTCGGTTCCAACAGACGGTACGGCGGCTCGGCTCATGCTCGCCACGCACGGCGGCAGCGGGAGCCCCGGCGTCCCAGCGTGTGCTGCCCTTGCCATCGGCCCGGCTGGTCATTTACCGGGGCGACCGTATGCCGGCGTCCTGGCGGCCACGTCGGGGAGCTCCCTGATCCCGAACCCTGAAACCCCGGTCGCGGCACGTCCCCCAGGCGGCGCTTCCTGACATCCCGGCGCGGAACCACGGGCGGTGCGGATAATCGGGTCATGGAGCCGCCGAGACTCGACGCCGCCAGCGCCGCCGAACGCCTGCGGCTGCCCACGGAGCAGGCGGAGTGGGTGCGTGGCCTCGACCGTGCCGGCCCGGTCCGCGAGCTGTGCCTGCCGCCGCTCCCGGAAGCGCCCGCGCTGCTCCGACGGTTGGGGGTCTCGCCAGATGACGCTGACGAGATCCTCCAGGGCTGGCCGTCAGAGCAGTGGCCGGCTGAGCTCGTCTGGCTGCTCGAGCGGGTCGTCGCGGTCGTCCGGGCGGACATGGGAGGCACGGAGTCGCTGGAGGCAGGGCCGCCGCTGCCGGCGGAGCGCGGCCTTGCGTGGAAGCACCTCTATATCTACGCCTACCTCGCCCTGCTCGAGAGCGTGTTCGCCTACCACCACGAGCGCGGCATCCCGGAGACGGTCTCCTGGACGACCCTCGGCGATCTCGGCCGCAAGCTCTCCATCGATCGGCGGATACACGGTGATGGCTGGCCGACGACACTGCAGTGGCTGGCGTTGCACGTCCGCGGCGGCATCTACGAGCTCGGCCGGCTCCAGTTCCAGCGCGGTCGTTCCGGCCTGGAGGGGGTCGGCGACCACTCACTGCGTCCAGGCGACTTCGCGCTCGCGCTGCACATCCCCGAGACGGGGCCGCTCACGCCGGAGCGCTGTGACCAGTCACTCCAGCTGGCGCGCGAGTTCTTCCCACGCCACTTCCCCGACGAGCCCTACCGGGTCGTCACCTGTGACTCGTGGCTCCTGGACCCGCAGCTGGCCGAGTACCTTCCGCCAGGGTCGAACATCGTCGGTTTCCAGCGTCGCTTCCAGCTCCTGCCGGGCGGGCAGGAAGGCAACACCGCTGTCCTGCGCTTCGTGTTCCACATGCTCACCACCCCGCTGGATGAGCTCCCGCAGCGAACGACGCTGGAACGGGCCGCGGTCGCGCACATGCGGGCTGGCAGGAGCTGGCGGACGAGGACCGGCTGGGTCGCGCTCTAGTGTCCTGAGTCGTTGATTGGTTGGCAGTAGGCGGCGATGGTGTCGAGGATCTCGTCAGCGGTCTTGGTCCACGTGCAGCGCGAAATGTCTGTTTCTGAACCTCGTAAACATGCGGGCCCAGTAGCCCAGACAGGGCTTCCCACATCACCACCCGTACCCCTGCGGTCGGCAGGTGGTCGTGCTCGATACTGCCGGTATTCTGCCGGTTTCCTGCCTGGACACCGCCGCCGCTGGCTACCAGGCTTTGGCCTGGGACCGCACCGTGCCGATGACCGGGGCGAGCAGCTTGAGGAAGGTGAGGATGGACTTCGCTACCGGCCCTGGCTCAGTCGGTGCGTCGCGACGCCCCATCAACTGATGGACCGGCAGCCTCCGCAGGAGTCCGCGTGGAAGCGACGATCGAACGGCCCGACTGGCTATCCGCCAATGCGTGGCCATGGGTCCGCGCGGTTGCGGCACCGCTGGGCGCATCGCGTCCACCGATGCCGGCTCGGGACCGACGCTGCTGCTGGCACACATTGGCTTCTGGAGCTTCGTCTGGCGCGACCTGATACTCGAGCCTGCTAACGACTTCCGAGTCGCCGCGAGGCCCACACGCGAAGGGGTTTGCGATGCTCCTGGTTACCGGGGCGACCGGCACGATCGGACGTCCGCTGATCGATCTGCTCGTGGACGAGGGCGCGAAGGTCCGTGCGGTCACCCGCGACCGGCTGGCCGCTGGGCTGCCTGGGCAGGTCGAGGTGGTTGAGGGCGACCCGTCACAGCCCGCCACGATCGGGTCGTTCCTGGAGGGTGTCACTGGCCTGTTCCTGCACCCACGCTCTGTCGGGACTCCCGCTGCCGCTGTCGAGCTGTTGGCGCTGGCCCGCGGGCGGGGGGCGCGGCGGGTGGTGGTCTTGTCGGCGGCCAATGTCGACGATCCTCTGGATGAGCAGCCGTCACGGTACAACGGGGACAGGAACAAGGAGGTCGAGGACGCCGCTGTGGCAAGCGGCCTGGAGTGGGTGAGCCTGCGGTCCAGCTTCTTTGCCAGCAACACCCTGCAGGCGTGGGGTGCCCAGATCCGCGCTGGTGACCTGGTCCGCGGCCCCTACGCCAGCTTCGCCGAAGCGCCGATCCACGAACGGGACCTGGCCGGGGTCGCCGCCTGTGCGCTGCGCACCGATGGGCTGGTGGGCCGAAAGGCGGTGCTGACCGGCCCGCAGTCCCTCACCCACCAGCAGATGGTCGCCATCATCGGGGAGGTGACCGGCCGGCCGTTGCGTTACCAGGAGATCCCCCCGGAGGTGGCCGAGCAGGGCATGGTCGCCCAGGGTTTCCCCGAGGGGTTCGTCAAGGCCCTGATGGCCAGGTACGCCAGGGGGGTCGGGCAGGCGGCGCCCGTCACCGGCGAGGTAGAAACCATCCTCGGCCGCCCGGCGCGCCCCTACGCCCACTGGGTCGCCGACCACGCCACCGCGTTCCGGGACAAGAGCTGAGAGCACCGATAGGGCTCACCGTCTTCGCGGCCACCGGCGGTATCGGCCGCCAACTCCTGGAGCAGGCGGTCGGCGAGAGAGCTTGACCACCTCAGCCCCGCCCTACCGTCCAGCGAATATCTTCTCATAACGACTGGTCGTGCTCACCAATCGACATCTGGGAACTGCCGCATCAGCACGGGGCAACATCCTCCGGTGTGCCGTCAGCGCACTCGGTCATGGAATTACACGGTTGTATTTACCGTCCCAAGGTTCGGCTTTCGGACGTCATTGACATGCGTGACGGCTCGGCAGCCGGATCACAGGCCATGTAACAGGTTCCATGGGCCGCTCACGTGACGGCGAGTATTCGGCCTGGACGAAATGGTGGCGGTGCGGCGACGAAGCGTCGAGGCTTCGCGGGTGGTCGGCTGTCCGGTCTTTCGTGCCTGGCATGTCACAGAGCCATCAGACGAGAACGCGGATAACTCGGCAGCCCGGGTCCGGGGCCAGGAGCAGGTCATCCCCCAAGCATCAAGTCCTACAACTGCGACAGCCTTGTGACAGTGGCGACCAGCACGGAGAAATTGGAGGATCGAGATGCGAAAGCTCGTCGCGGGATGACGATCAGCTCGCAAATGACGGCGGCGGGCACCTGCCGCTGGGGCGGCGGACCTACGAGGAATTCGCCGGCTTCTGGCCGCACCAGCACAGCAACGTGCGGTTCGCAGACTACATGAACAACACGCCCAAGCTGGTCGTCCCCAACACCCTGAAAGCCCTCGAGTGGCAGAACTCGACGCTGATCAGCGGCGACGTCGTGCAGGCGCTGGCCAGGCTGAAGCAGCAGCCCGGAAAGAGCATCAGCATCAACGGCAGGGGCGGCCTCGTGCGGGCGCTGCTACGCGACAACCTGCTCGACGAACTCACCACGGCCACAGCTCACCGCGTACGACCGACCTTGGGCATGAGGGAGGCTTCTGATGTTCGAATCTCTTGGCAGGTTCATGTTCCGCCGTCGTCGTTGGGTACTGGCCACTGCCGGCGTGTTGGTGGTGGCGGCGGCGGTATGGGGGACGGGCGTGTTCGGGTCGCTGGGCGGCGCCGGCTTCGAGGACCCGGACAGTGACTCGGCTCGGGCCGCCCAGCAGGTCAAGCAGGTGTTTGGCCGCCACCAGGCCGATGTGGTAGTGCTGTACTCCAGCCCCACCCTCACCGTGGACGACCCGGGGTTTCGGACCTCGGCACAGCGCACGCTGGGCGCGCTGCCGGACCGGTACGTGACCAGAGTGATCAGCTACTGGGACACCAAGGCGCCGGGGCTGGTGTCGGCGGACCGGCACGCCACCTATGCGGTGCTGGAGCTGGCCGGCGCCGACGCCGACGCCCGGGAGGAGGCGCTGGCGCAGGTCAAGGACGAGTTGGGCGCGCCGCGCCTGACCACCAGGCTGGGCGGGGCGGTAGCCGTGGACCACGACGTCGACACGCAGGTGGCCGCGGACATCGGCCGGGCCGAAAGCCTGTCGATGCCGCTGCTGCTGGTGCTGCTGGTGGTGGTGTTCGGTGCGCTGGCCGCGGCGGGCATGCCGCTGGTGGTCGGCGGGCTCGCCATCCTCGGCGCGTTCACCGCGCTGCGGCTGATCACGCTGGTCACCGACGTGTCGGTGTTCGCGATCAACATCGTCACTATGCTGGGCCTGGGCCTGGCCATCGACTACGCGCTGTTCATCGTCAGCAGGTTCCGCGAGGAACTGGCTGCCCAGCCGGCTGGGCGCCAGGGCGTGGAGGACGCGCTGGTCCGTACCGTCGCCACCGCCGGCCGGACGGTCGCCTTCTCCGGGGTGACCGTGGCGATCTCGCTGGCGGGTCTGCTGCTGTTCCCGCAGATGTTCCTGCGCTCCATGGCCTTCGGCGGCATCGCGGCGGTACTGGTGGCGATGGCCGCCGCGCTGACCGTGCTGCCCGCGCTGCTGGCGGTGCTCGGCCCGCGGATCAACGCGGGCTCCGTCCCGTGGCTGCGGCGCCGGCCCGATCGGGCGACGGACGGCTCCGGCGGTGCGTGGTACCGGGTCGCGCACAGCGTGATGCGGCGTCCGCTAGCCTACATGGCGGTGATCGTGGTGGGGCTGCTCGCGCTCGGCCTGCCGTTCCGCAACGTGACGTTCGGCGGCATCGACGCCCGCGCGCTGCCCGCCGGTACCCAGAGCCGCCAGGTCAGCCAGACCCTGGACCGGGATTTCACCCGCAACGCCACCACCGCGATCGAGGTGGTCGTGTCCGGCGCGGACGCCGCGGACCTGCGCGGCTACACCGAGCGGCTGCGCGCGCTGCCCGGGGCGACCGGTGCTCAGGTCACCCAGACCGCGGCCGACACCAGCCGGATCGCGGTCCGTTACGACGCCGACCCGATCTCCTCCCGGGCCAGGCAGCTCGTCGCGGACGTGCGCGCGGTGGACCCGCCGGTCGGGTCCCGGGTGCTGGTCGGCGGTGACACCGCCGAGCTGGTGGACCTGCTCGGCAGCCTCGGGCGCACCCTGCCGTGGATGGCGGCGTTCGTCGGCCTGGTCACCTTCGTGCTGCTCTTCCTGGCGTTCGGCTCGGTGCTGCTGCCGCTCAAGGCGATCGTGATGAACCTGCTGTCGCTGACCGCGTCCTTCGGCGCCCTGGTGTGGATCTTTCAGCAGGGCCACCTGTCCGGGCTGCTCGGCTTCACCCCGACCGGCACGGTGGAGGCCACTCAGCCGATCCTGATGCTGGCGATCGCGTTCGGCCTGTCCATGGACTACGAGGTCTTCCTGCTGAGCCGGGTGCGGGAGCAGTGGGGCCGCACCGGCAACAACACCACCGCCGTGGCGACCGGGCTGCAGCGCACCGGTGGGATCATCACCAGCGCGGCGCTGCTGCTGGTCGTGGTGATCGGGGCGTTTGCCACCTCGGGCATCACCTTCATCAAGATGATCGGCGTCGGCATGATCATCATGCTCATGATCGATGCCACCGTGGTACGGGCGCTGCTGGTGCCCGCCACCATGCGGCTGCTGGGCCGCTACAACTGGTGGGCGCCAAGGCCGCTGGCGCGGTTCTGTCTACGATACGGGTACCGCGAGCACGACGAACCACCCGCTCCGGCCGGGCAGCCGATCGTCCCAGAACTGCCCGGTCGAGGCTGAGCACGGCGGTCGGTGATGCCGATCGCCTCGGGACGGCCCCGAGGAACCGCTCACCTCGGCGGCGGCCGCGAGGAACTGCTGGACGTCGTGCGATCCGCACCATGGGCCGAGTGGAAATCAGGGCTCATGACGTGCTGGGCCGCCTGGCCGGAGGCATGGCACGGACGCGGGTGATGTGGCGTTGGTGCAATTGCCGGCCGCGGCGCAGGTAGTCGCCGACCACGGCCAGCTCGGCGGCGCTGTAGTGGGCGAGGGCCTCGAAACCCTCGGTGACCAGCGGCTGGTAGATCTCCAGCCAGACCGTTTGGGTGGCCTTGGGGGTGGCCCGCACGATCACCTTGCGGCGGTCGGCCGGGTCTGGTGTGCGGGTGAGGTAGCCCTGCTGCTCGAGGCGGTCGAGCATCGTGGTGACGCTGCCGGAGGTCAGCCCCAACTGCTCGCCCAGCTGGCTGGGCAGCGCGGTCTGCTGGGCCAGCAGGATCTCCAAGCAGCGCAGGTCGGTGTGATTGACCCCCAGCACGCGGGCGGCGGCGGCGTCGAAGTCGTTGACGGCCGCCTGGTAGGCCTGGTCGTCCAGGCCGAGCTGCTGACGCAGGGCATCGAGGTTTTCACTTGACATCCAAGTAACCTGGCCTTCAGGTAGTCCCGGCTTGAGCATCAAGATAGCCGATAGTCAAGAGAAATCCCAGCCTCGACAGGTGACGGAGGAGCTTGACTCGTGCACGCTGGTGTTCGCGCCCAAGGGCCGGTTCTGCATCTGGCACGTCATGGAGTTCAAGTGGGACACCGACGGGCAGGTCCCTACGCGGCGACGACCTCATCCGGCTGGTGCTGGACATGACCCCAGACTGGCACCCCAACATGCGCCGGCTGTTCGCGCTGGCCGACCCCGGCAGCTGCTTCCCGATCAACATCCGCACCTCGGTGCCGATCCAACCGTGGCAGGCCAGCAGCATCACCCTGCTCGGCGACGCCATCCACACCATGACCCCCGGCCAGGGGGTCGGCGCCAACACCGCCCTGCGCGACGCCGCGCTGCTGTGCCGCCACCTGGTCGCCGCCCACCACGACGCCAAGCCGCTGCGCGAGGCGATCGGCGACTACGAGGCCGAGATGATCCCCTACGGCTTCGCCCGGGTGGCCGACTCCCTGGCCCAAAACGGCTCCAGCGGCAACGACCCCCTCCACAAACCCGTGATCGGCCGGGTCATGCTGGCCGCCACCCGCACCTACTTCCGCGCCGTCAACCACATCCCCGCGGTCCAAAAGCAATTCCTCAACAGCCTCTACACCTACCGCAGCAGCTAGACGGTTGATGGAGCACCAAGGGCAACACAGCGAGCCCGCTACCCCACGGCGACGTCCGAAGCTCGAAAGGGAAACTCAATGAACCACATCCGGACGCTGGCCAGACGAGTTCGCAACGCGTCAACCGGGCGGGCCGTGCAGATGCAGGAGTGCTCTCGACACCTCGGCGGCTCAGGCTGGCCAGGTGAGGGTCACGTGTCCGGCGTTCGAGACAGTACCTGGTCGAGGTGCTCGGCCGCGCTCACCGGGTCCTGGTCCAGCAGTCGCGCTCCGATCCGGGCGGCCAGCTCGGCGCTCGCACCCGCGCCGCCGAGGGCGACCGGGGTCCGGCGGGCGAGGTCGGCGATGGCATCGGCGTGCGCGGCAAGGGGTCCGGGAACCGCGCCGGCAAGAACGACGAGGTGGGGCACAGCGCCGTCGGCGACTTCGCGGATGGTGGCGATCGGTGTGTCCGGCCCCAGGTAGATGATGCGCCAGCCCCGGCGGTGCAGGGTGATGCCGAAGGCCAGAAGCCCGAAGTCGTGCTGCTCGCCAGGCGGGCAGGCCAGGATTGCGGCTGGCCCGTGGCCTTGGCCCCAGCCGCGGGCCAGCCCGAGCAGGCGGCCGCGCAGCAGGTTGGAGACGAAGTGCTCCTGCCCAACGGAGACGTCTCCGCGCGCCCAGCGCTCGCCGAGGTCATGAAGATAAGGAACGAGCAGGTCGCGCAGGATCGTCTCGATCCGATAGGCCGCAAGTAGTCGATCCAGCACGGCGTGGGCCTGCTCCTCGTCGAACCGGTCGAGGGCTGCAGCCAGGTCGCGTGCGGGCGCCTGCAGAAGCGGGTGAGGAGCGGCTGCCGTCGTGTCGGGAGTCAGGCCAGCTCGTGCGGTGGCTTGGGCGCTCGGGCCGGGAGTCTCGACATAGCCCGAAGCGGTCTGGGTGGTGGTCGGTTGCGTTTCGGCGTCCACCGCGAGCCGGGCCGCTTCAGCCGCCGACACGCCGCCTGCCAAGTACTCCCTCATGCGGCGGACCCGTGCCTCGTCGGCCGCTGTATACAACCGGAAGCCTCCCTGGCTGCGGGCCGGGCGCAGCAGCCCGTAGCGGCGCTCCCAGGCGCGGAGCAGCTCGGGGCTCGTCCCGGTCCGCCGGGCCAGCTCACCGACGCGCAGGTAGCCCGGCCCAGTCTCGGCCGGGTGGTCCGGCGGCGGCCGCTCGTTCATGAGCTCACTCTACAGCCACTGGACGATCATTGGACAGACTCTTGACAGATGCTGTCGGCGCCCCTAGAGTCTGTACGAACTTTATACAAAGGAGGTTCAACCAGTGAGGAAACTGGACACTCTCGCGCTCGTCCTCACCACCGTGGGAGCGCTCAACTGGGGCCTGGTCGGGCTGTTCCGCTTCGACCTCGTGGCGGCCGTCTTCGGTGGCATGGAGTTCGGCGAGACCAACCTGGCCAGCCGCATCGTCTACTCGGTGGTCGGCCTGTCGGCCATCTACCTGCTCGGCAGAATCCGCGCCGTGGTTGGTGGCTGGGAACGCGTGCCCTCCGCCAGTTGAGCGTTCCCCGAGATGTCATCAACAACCCAGCCTTGGACGGCCATGGCCGGTGCGCGCGAGGGGGCCGCACCGGCCATGGTTTTCGAGCCATCGATGTATCAGGTGAGGCGCTGGCGTACTCCCTTCATAGGATAGTGTGCTTCTGGACCAGTGAGTGTTAATTGGTAGAATTGACCGTTGCGCTCGGTCTGCGTTGACTCCACCAGTAGAAGCGAATCTGGATCCTTCGGACCGGCAAGTGCGGGAGGTCGCGGATGCCAGCAGAGCAATCCGTGGCAATGTCCCGTATCTACATCAGCTATAGCGGGCGGGACCCGGAGCCGGCGCTCGCCAAACTCCGCGCTGCGCTGGACGAGGCGGGCTACGAGGCGATCGGCGACTGGGTGCTGAAAGCGGGATGACGCGCGGGCCATGCCCTCGATGACCTACTCCGCGCGACAGATGGGCCGGCATCTGAGTTGATGAAGGAGACCGCTATGGAAAGCCAGTACCGCTCTGAGCTCAAAGCGCACGTATCGGTCGACGACGAGGGCAAAGTCCGCCACGTCCTCCACAGCGATTATTGGCGGCCCACCGAGGAAGATCCGCGCCGCGCGGCCATCGAGTACGTCCGCGCCCAGGCCGGCCTGCTGGAGATCGTGGACGCGGCGCTCGACCGCCTCGACGAACGGGTTACGTACACAGAGCCGCGCGAGGAGGGGGACTCGTATCGCCTGGTCGAGGAGAAGCGGCAGTTCGACAGCCTGACTTTCGCCTTCGCCCAGACGTACCTCAACGTCCCCGTCTGGCGGACCGGCATCAGCGTCACCGTCAAGGGCGAGCCCGCCAGCATCGTCGAGAGCACGAACACGACCTTGGCTGGCATCCGAGCTGAGATGCCCTCAGGCGAGGCGATCGGCCGCTGGCGCGAGCTGTGTGAAGTAGCCGACCGCCGGGCCATCGACGTCGGGAAAGAGGCGCCGGCGGCCACGCCGTCCGACCGCATGGTCCGCGAGGCCCTCGGTCTCACGGAGCGGCGAGCGAGGGAGACGGACGTGATGGCGGCGGTCGTTCGCGACGCAGCTCGCCTGCGGGTCAACCAGGGACGGTTCTTCGTGTACAGGTACGACCCCGAGGAGCGCCAACCGAGGGCACGCGAAGTCGACGACGACAAGGTGCCCGATCTGGAGCGCGAGGACGTCGAGCTCAGCCTCCCGCTCCCGCCGGTGCCCAGCACGATCCAGCCCGGAGGCGACTACCTGGTCGCCGAGGTCGTCTTCAGCTTGCCCTTTGCCGGCCTTGAGAAGTTGAACTGGCGCGCTCTCTTCGAGGTCGAGACCAACGCCGTTCTCTGGCTGCGAGCGCTCATCGCCGGTGTCAATGGGCTCGTCTTCACATACGACCCGATCACCTCGACCGGTGTCCTCACGAACACCGCCGACCAGCCGAACGGAACCCTGGACCCGCTTCGCGACGACGTCACGCTCCAGGACCTCAGCGGGCCGGTCGCCGGCCTCCAGTCGCTCGCGGGAACGAACGTCGTGGTCTCTGACGACGACGCGCCCACCGTTCCGCCGCCGACCGAAGCGACCGGCACCGACTTCGACTACCCCTCGCGGACGGACAACTTCGCCGCGGTCAATGCCTACTACCACGCCAACAACTTCTTCGCGGTGGTCGAAGACCTCGGCTTCGACCGCGACACGTATTTCGACGGTACCGCCTTTCCGGTCCACGTCGACCACCGGGCGAGCTTCGGCGATCCCGGAGGAATCGAGATCAACGCCTTCTGCATGGGCGATGCGCAGGGCGACGGGATCGGACTCGTCGGATATTGCCTCGCGAATCTGACCGATACGACAAACCCGCTGGGCCGGGCAGTGGACAGGTACGTCCACTGGCACGAGATCGGCGGGCACGGGATTCTCTGGGACCACGTCGACTCGCCGAACTTTGGCTTCTCCCACAGCGCAGGCGACGGGCTTGCCGGTCTCCAGAATGATCCGGAGTCGCTTCTGCGCGAACTGGGCCTGGTGGAACGCTTCCGCTACACGCCCTTCCGCCCTATTCGCTGGATGAACCGCGACGTCGCCTCCGGGTGGGGCTGGGGCGGAGTCAACGACACCGGGGGATACGACAGCGAGGAGATCCTCGCCACGACCCACTTCCGGATCTACCGCTCGATCGGCGGCGACTCGGACGATCTCAACCGGCGCCGGCTCGCTTCCCGGGTCGTTTCGTACCTGATCCTGCGCGCGGTGGGCGACCTCACGCCGATAACCAATCCCGCAACCGCCGATGCATGGTGTACACGGCTCATGGCCACCGACACGTTCGACTGGACGTCCGAGGGCCTCTCCGGCGGCGCCTACCATAAGGTGATCCGCTGGGCGTTCGAGGTACAGGGACTCTTCCGGCCGTCGGGAGCGCCTACCACGGACCCCGGGGCACCGCCGCAGGTCGACGTCTTCATCGACGACGGACGCGCCGGCACGTACGCCCCGTACCTGGCCGAGTTCGCGGACACGGCCGATATCTGGAACCGGCACTTTCCGGACGGCGGCACTGCGCACCAAGAGCCGCTCGCCGGCTTCCCAAGCTTCATTTACGTCCGGCTGCGAAACCGCGGTACCGAACCCGCGACCGACCCGTCCGTGAAGCTCTTCCAGGCCGACCCGGCGAGCGGCCTCGACTGGCCGAGCGCGTGGACGCCCGCGGCCACGGCGCAGCTCGCGGCGAGCGGACCTCTTCCCTCTGGCGGCCAGACGGTTGTCGGCCCATTCTCCTGGTCGTCTCCGGCGGTCGGGACGATCGCGTTGCTTGCGAGCGCGTCGGCGACCGGGGACGCAAGCAATGCGGACACCGTAAGCGGGCCGATAGCGCACTGGCGGCTCATACCCTTCGACAACAACCTCGCGCAGCGCGACGTCACGGCAGAGACGGCCGACCCCTGCGAGCAGATGGGGCGGCTTGCCGACTACATATCCACGCTCAACCTCAAGCAAGGACTCGAGCAGAGCCTGACGGCGAAACTCCGCAACGCCAAGCGCGACTGCGAGCATGAGCACACGAGGCCGGCCTGCAACAAGCTGGGCGCGTTCGACAACGAGGTCGAGGCGCAGACCGATAAGGGCATCACGGCGGCTCAGGCCCTCATCCTTCGCGGCCACAGTGATGGCATCAAGACGGTGCTCGGATGTTGAGCGGTGCGTGGCCATGCTGGTGCCCGTGTCGGTGCCTATCGGAGGGTGTGGGCGATGCCGGTGGCGGCGCCGGCCAACACCAGCCACAGGGTGTTGGGCCGCCAGTGCAGCACCACTAGCAGCGCCGCGACGGCGATGGCAGCGGTGAGCGGGTCGGTGACTGCGGCGCCGCCCAGGTCGATAGTGACCCCGGCCATCAGACCCAGCGCGGCGATGGTGACGCCGTCCAGGGCGGCGCCGGCCCAAGGGGAGCGGTGGATGCGGCCGATCAGGGGCTCCAGGGCGGCGACCAGCACAAACGACGGCGCGAAGATCGCGGCGGTCGCGACGATCGCGGCGGGGACCCCGCCCAGCAGGTAGCCGAGGAAGGTCGCGGTGGTGAACACCGGCCCGGGGGTGATCTGGCCGGCGATCACGCCGTCCAGGACCTGGCGGGTGTCAAGCCAGCCGAGCCCGCTGACCAGGTCGCGCTGCAGGAAGGCGAGCAGGACAGAGCCACTGCCGAACACGATCACGCCGAGCTTGAGGAACTCGCCAGCGACCGCTGTCAGGCTGGGGTGGCGGCGGGCGGGCGCGGCGGCGACCAGCCCGAGGACTGGGAGGACGAGGGAGCGGGCGGCGGGACCAAGCCGCCGCCGGTTGCCGGCCAGGCTGACCACCAGGCCCGCGGCGGCAAGGATGACGAGCACGTTGAGCCCGGCGAGGTAGCCGACGAACGCGGCCACGCCGACCGCCGCCAAACCGGCCACCGCCAGCCAGCCCTGCTCGCGGTGGGGCATGAGGGCGCTGCGCGCCAGTTCCCACACCGCGACCGCGACGACGGCGATCACCACCGGTCCCACCCCATACAGCACCCCGCCGCCGGTGGGGGTCGACCCGTAGCGGACATACGCCCGGGCCAGGGCGAGCACGATCGCCATGGCCGGCAGGATGAAGCACGCCCCACCGAGCAGCAGCCCCGCCCAGCCGGCACGCCGCCGGGCAAGCACGATGGCCAGCTGGGTGGAGCTGGGGCCGGGCAGGACGCTGACAGCGCCGAACAGGTCCAGGAACTGGGTGTCCTGGAGCCAGCGCCGCCGGCGGACCGTCTCCTCCCGCAGCATGGCCACGTGCACGGCCGGGCCGCCGAAGGCGATCGTGCCGAGCTTGAGCATCACCACCAGCACCTCGCCGAGCGGGCTGGCTGGCCGTCGCGCGGCCGCCGTGCCGTGTTCGGGGTCGGGGGTGGGCATGGTCAGCGACCGCTGGCGCTGCTGGGGGCCGGTTCGGTGACCGCGCTCGCCGTCGTCGGCCACATGCTCCAGGTCCTCCAGGACGGCGGCGGGGTCCTCACCGGGCGGGCTGGGCGGGCTGGAACAGCTCGACCACGTTGCCGGAGGGGTCCTCCAGCAGGATCTGCGAGCCGCCGGGTCCGGTGATGATGTCGTTGCGGAACCTGCAGCCGGCGGCGCGGAGGCGATCGACCTCCGCGGCCAGGTCGGCGACCTGCAGGTGCAGGCGGTTCCAGCCGCCTGGGACGGGTCGGGTGCCGTCGGGCATGGCACGGCGGCCCGAGCTGGTCGGGCCGCTGAGCAGCAGCCGCACGCCGTCACGGCTGACGGCGACAAACGCCGGGGCGGCGTCCTGCTCGACGGTGAAGCCGAGGTGGGTGGTGTAGAAGGCGGCGGCGGCGACGACGTCGTCGATCATGTAGCGGACGCCGACTGTGGTGGTGGTTGCGGGCATGTGCACCTCCATGGTGTGGCGCTGGGCGCTCATTACGACAGCCGATATCGACATCCGATAGGATAGGACCATGCGCTCGTTCCTGCATGGGGCCGTCCAGTTGCACGTGCTCCACCACGCCGCCGAGCATCCGATCCACGGTGCCTGGATGTCGGCCGAGCTGGCCCGCCACGGCTACCGGATCAGCCCCGGAACGCTGTATCCCACGCTGCACCGCCTGGAGGCCGCTGGGCTGCTCGCCGGCCACGGCGACCTGGAAGCAGGGCGGCGGGTGCGCCGCTACACCATCACCGACGCCGGCCGCGTCGCCCTGGCCGAAGCGCGCCGCGCCCTGCGCGAACTCAGCGACGAACTCCTGCAATGACCCGCAGGCTCAAGGACCGTACAGAGGTGGCCGCGCTCGGCCCGCTGTCTGACCACGGCGGGCTGGCCGGCCTGGCGGGCAAGCAGCGCCCGGCTGGGCCGGTAGGGCTTGCGGTGATGCCAGGCCGCCTCCACCAACAGCCGGCGGGCGTGGGTGTTGCCCGCTGCCCACCGCTGGACTGCTCGGTTGGGACCAGGCCACTCGGCAATGGCCCCGTCCAGCCGGTCCGCATCGCGCCGGTCGGTCTCGACCCCGTCAGCCGCAAGCCCCAAGCCACCACCGTCTCGCAGGTCGGGGCCAGCCGCTCTGAGCGGATCTCGCCTGTTACCCCGTCAATCACCCCCGCCACGATCGAACGGGCGTGCACGTCCAAGCCGACCCACGCACGCTCCAAGACCATCCGGCGCCTCCCGTAAATTGCGGCTCTACCGCCGCCCACGCGACGGCAACCCGCGCCAACTTACGAGTGAGGCGCCGGGCACTCCGTACGGTCTAGAGCACCGGGATCGAGGTGGTGGGCACGTTGTAGCCTCTCACCCGGAGATAGGGCGCCTGCCCGCCCAGGTCACTGGTCTGATAAGTCGCCGTGATCGTGGTCGATTCGCCCGGCCAGAGCGAGACGTAGTTGTCCGTGTAGTTCACCGGCACAACCTCGTTGCCGTCGTTACCCGCAGTGATCTCCGGTCGCAGGAAGAACGCGATGTTGGTCGTGCTGGTGTTGTTCAGCGTGATGCTGACGGTCTGCTGCCCGCCGGAGATCGTCCGGGAGACGGCAGCGGTCACATCGGGGTTCGACGCGAGGCTGTTCAGGCCCGTGAGGTTCGCGTAGCTCTTGACGGCCGTTTTGTACCAGGTGCTGTGATTGGACAGCACGTCAGGACTCGTCGAATACCAGTAGAGGTTGTTGCCAACCAATGCGCCCGCCGCGTCCCTGAGCTGCAGCCGGATGAAGTAGGTCGGCGACAGACCGGTCAGGGCAGGAATCGTCAGCGCTTGTGTGGAGGCGTTCGCTGGCGCGTTCACGGTCGCCTGAGTCGTGTACTGCTCGGTCAGGTCCGGGAGGTTGTAGACCGTTGCCGTTGCCGTCATGCCGCTTCGCGCCGTCAGCGTGGAGTTGACGGCGTACACGTTGCGCGTGAAGTAGTCATAGGCGATGTGCACTGGCTCATTGGCCTTCTTGGCGCCGAAGTAGCCGCCCCCCGGCTTGAAGTAGTAGTCGTACAAGTTCCAGTGGACCGACGGCCAGGCGTTGTTCAGCATCCAGAAGATGACTCCGAACGACTGCGTGTACTCGTGCGAGTTCCAGGCCTCGAAGAACGATCTGGTGTTCTCGTAGTTCTGCAGCTCGGACTTCCGCGAGTAGTCGGCCACACCACTCGTGCTGCCGTAACGATTGTCAACACCGCTCGTGAACTGCTTGATCGTGTCGAAGACGCCCTTCTTTCCGGAGTGATAGTTCCAGACGGTGCCGATCGGCCAGAGGTCGTTTTGACCGATGAACTTCTGCAGGCTCTCCAGCGGCGGCGGAGCCTCCGTCCCCTCCTCGGCGTTGGTGCCGAACGCACTTCCTGGCTGGCGCGTATCCCACCACAGGACAGGCGGCTCCCACATGTACGGGCCATCCATCTTCATCCCGGCATCGGAGTTGCACCAGGTGGCCACGCTGTCCAAGGTCGGGTTCTGCCAGTGCAGGGCGCTCGCGGTGCTCTTGTACGTCGTCAGGTGCGCCGAGGTGACCGGACAGTCGCTCCCGAAGGCCCAGAGGAGGGGGCTGGCGTGGGCGCGCAGGGCACGCATCTGGCTGTTCAGGGAGGCGTTGGCCACCTGCTCCTGCTCAGCTGTCCAGCTGTCCTTCTCCCACGCGCTGCAGCACACGAACCCGGACATGAGCATGACCCCCTCCTGGTCGGCCAGGTCGTAGAGCTCCTCGTTCCCGACGGTGCCCTCGAAGCGGATAGTGTTGAGACCCATGTCCTTGACGTACTGGATGTGCGCCGCGTTGGTCTTGGTATCCCAGCGCTGGAGCATGTCCCACACGTAGCCGCCGCCACGGAGCATGATGTTCTGGCCGTTGACCCTGTAGCCAACAAACGAGGTGCCGTTGACGGTGGTCCGGTAATCAGTGAACTGGCGAATCCCGAAGTTGATCGACTTGGTATCCGAGGTCGCCCCGCCCGTACTGGCGGTCATGGCGAGCTGGTACAGCTCTGGGTTGCCGAACTGGTAGGGCCACCACAGGGCGGGGCTGGTGATATGCAGCTGTGGGTAGGCCACCGGGTCGAAGGCGATCTCCCGACGCTCGTTCGCGTTCAGCGTGACGTCCTGGCTGAACGAGATGCTCGGGTAGCCCGACTTGGTGATGGTGCCGCTGATCGTTGTGGACACCGGCGCGCTGGTCGCATTGATGGCGTCGACGTACACACTCAGATCCGCTGAGCTTGTCGCGGGCAGCGGCAGGACGGTCTTGACGTAAGGATCCCGCAGCGCGACCGGGCCCGTCGTCTCCAGCAGGGTCTTGCCCCACATACCCGCGTTCATGTCGGGAGCTTCCGGGTTCCAGTCCACCGTGCAAAAGGAGAGGTCCTTGCAATCATGGGCGGGCGGTGTAACGAGGATCGCCAACGCATTGAGCGCCCCAGGCCTGATCAGGTTGGTGGCGTTGTACTCGTGGGCCACCATGGTGCCAACGGCGTTGGCATCGATCTGCGTCCCGTTCAGCCAGATCTGGGCGCGGTAGCTGATCCCCTTGAAGCGGAGCCAGTAGGCCTGACCGGCCGTGGTGGCCGGCGCGGTGAACTCGCCCCTGTACCACCAGTTCTGGGTGGTCAGGTCGGGGACCGACTGGAGGTTGGTCCCGAAGTAGATGTCTTGATAGACGTTGTTGGCGACCAGCCCGGCCAGTACGGTCGAAGGCAGCGCGATCGGATTCCAGCCCGAAGTGCTGTAGCCGACTTGGGAGATGGTCGCCCCCGTGTCGGTGACAGTATTGGCGGATCTGAGCGCCCAGCCGGTTGACAGCTCTGTGGAACCGGCAGTCGGTGAAGTCGTCACGGCGGCAGCTGTCCCCCTAGAGCCGACACCAATAACAAGGACCAGCGTCAGGCTCACGAGCAGGATCGCCAGAATTCGGCGATTAGGTACGGGAGGGTCACTGTTGGCGGCTGTCAATGACATGCGTGGCCTCCTCTCTTTGGACTGCTGCCCTCCTGGTCAGCACGATCCCGGGCGGGGCCGGGGTGCGGGCCGATTCGATCGAGGGGTGAAGGAGGTACCGCGTCGACGGAGGAGCATCAGCAACACTCCAGTCGAAAACGAGCGTCGGCTGTGGGAGTCGGTGATCCCGCGACGGGGAGATCGCAGTTCCAGGGACCTCAGGGGCTCACCGGCGGCTGCACCGTGCCGCCGATGACCTGCGCGGTCGTCTGGACCGCCACGCGGCCGGCAGCAACCTCGCCCTGCAGGAAATCCAGCAGCGCGGTGAACTTGCTCGGGGCGATGGCATAGGCGCCGCACTTCTCGCAGAGACGGTGGAAGACGAACTGCACCCAGCCACCGCCGTTGGCCTCGGCGTTCTGCACGTACAGCTCGAGGGTGGAGAGCTTGGTCGCCTTCTTGGGGTTGGGCGGCGTGCGGGTCGCGTACGGGTCCAGTGG
>WNGB01000322.1_pt1 | contig 71924 bp, 78 predicted proteins | sample 5400681 | NCBI WGS metagenome assembly WNGB01 (sample SAMN13153367, study PRJNA577476) | soil metagenome | isolation source: 115 cm soil or saprolite under grassland replicate 2 | place: USA:California | collected 2016-06-15 | reverse complement strand
CCACGTACGGACAGCCGACCTCGGGCCAGCCTGGTTACGGACAGCCGAGCCAGCCTGGTTACGGACAGCAGCCGGATCCGTACGGTGTTCCTCCCGCGCCCGGCTTCGGCGGTGGCGGCCAGTTCTCCGAGCCACCCGGATTCGGGCCGCCCCCGGCACCGCCGAAGGGCGGCTCGCGATTCTGGCTGACCGCCCTGGTGATCCTCGCGGCCGTCGTACTGATCTCCGCGTGCAGCGTCGGCGGCTACTACATGTTCCGCGACGACGGCTCCCCCAGCGCGCAGCCCTCGACGAGCGCCTCCGGGTCGAAGAGCAGGTCCCCGTCCGCGTCGCCCAGTCCCACGGCCAGCCCGGTCGACATCAGCTCCCGCGCCACCGACCCCGAGCCGGTGACCGTGAAAGAGCTGTTCGGCAGCAAGACGCTGCGCATCGAGGACGACACCACAGGGGCTACGCGGACGTACAAGGTCGCCAAGACCGACTCGCAGAAGAGCTGCGGCAAGGCGGTCACCGAGAAGCTCGTCGACACCGTCAAGTCCCTGGGCTGCAGCCAGGTGGTACGCGCCGCGATCAACACCTCGGACGGCAAGTACGGCGCCACCGCCGGAGTGCTCAACCTCAAGAACAAGGGCAGCAGCGCCAAGATCGACCCGTTGGTGAAGGACGACAAGGGCTCCTTCAACGGGTTGGAGGGCCCCGGCGCATCCGCCAAGATCAACAAGGCGTCGGTTGCCCTGTACTGGCAGGAGGACGGCCACTACCTGGTGTACGTGGTGATCTGCCGCGGCGACGGCAAGCAGATCAAGCTGGACAAGACCGTCCAGGGCATCGCGACCGACCTGCTGATCAGCCACCTGACCACCAAGCTCGCCGAGCGCACCGGCACCGTCAACAACTAGCCCGACCCGGCGCCCTGACCGCAACCTGGTGCCACGAGAGGCGGCTTCAGGTGCGGCGGTTGCGGGCGGTTTCGGCGCGGGCGGCGTACTGGGCGGGGTCGTCGGGGTAGTCGACCCCGATCAGGGTCAGGCCGTACGCGGGGGCCACCACGACCTCGCTGGCCCGCTGCCGACGGCTCAACAGGGATGCGGGCCACTCCACTGGTCGCCGGCCGTCGCCGACCGGCAACAGAGCGCCGACCAGGCTGCGTACCATCGCCTGGCAGAAGGCGTCGGCCACCACGGTCGCCACCACGATCCCGTCGGGCTCTCGCGACCAGTCGAGCCGCTGCAACGTACGGACCGTCGTCCCCTGCTCCTTGCGCCGGCAGTACGCCGCGAAGTCGTGTTCGCCCAACAACCCCGTGGCGCCGGCGTTCAGCCGTTCCAGATCCAGCGGCCACGTCCAGGCCAGGGTGTCCCGCCGCCGCAACGGCATGACCCCCCAGGGCTCGTCCCCGACCCGGTACGCGTACCGACGGCGGAGCGCCGCGAAGCGGGCGTCGAAACTGGCAGGCACCGCGCTGGCGGCCGTGACCCGTACGTCGGGTGGAAGCACCCCGGCCAGCCGCCTCACCACAGAGGTGGCCAGCTCGGACCACGCCGGACCGGGCAGGTCGACGTGACAGACCTGCCCGGTGGCGTGCACCCCCGCGTCGGTACGCCCCGCCACGGTCAATCCGCTCGGCGTGCCGAACAGCCTGGTCAACGCGCCGAGGAGCACCCCGGCGACGGTGCGCTGATCGTGCTGCGGCGCCCACCCGGAAAAGTCCGTCCCGTCGTACGCCACATCCAGCCGGACGCGTACGAAACGAACCTCCCGAGACCATTCGGCGCTGTTCGGCCTGGTCGCATGGTCTCGGGAGGTCCGCCCACCAACGTCGTCCCCGGCGGGCTCGTACACAGTTTGTGCGGCCAAGGCGGGTTACTCGGCCGTGTCGTCTCCGGACTCGGACTCGTCGGAGTCCCGCTGCGAAGGCGGCAGCTCGAAGCCGGCTGCCTCGGCGGCCTCCGGGGTCGCGAACCACACCTCGGCGACCGTACGGTCGTAGAACGGGCTGTCCGGGGTGTGGTAGAGCTTCGAGTCCTCGTTGCCCTTGATCGGGAAGCCTTCGGGCTGCGAGTCGTCGTCCAGCGGCGCGTGGCTGCCCTCGCCGTACGGGGGCTCCTCGTCGACGCCGACCGCTTCGGTCTGCACCGGCTCGGCGACCTTGGCCGCAGGTACGGCCTCGTCCTCGTCGGTCTCGCCGGCGAGCGCGGCGACCACATCGGTCTTCGCGGCCTTGCGGGCGGCCCGCTTGCGCTTCGGAGCCTCCTCCTCGACGACCAGCTCCTCGACCAGCTCGATCACGGCCATCGGGGCGTTGTCGCCCTTGCGCGGCCCGATCTTGGTGGTACGGGTGTAGCCACCCGGCCGGTTCGCGTACTTCGGCGCGATCTCCTCGAACAGGGAGTGCACCACCTCTTTGTCGTGGAGTACGGCGATCGTGCGCCGGCGGGACGCCAGGTCACCCCGCTTGGCGAAGGTGACCAGCCGCTCGGCGAACGGCCGCAGCCGGCGCGCCTTCGACTCCGTCGTACGGATCTTGCCGTGACGGAACAATGACGTGGCGAGGTTCGCCAGCATCAACCGCTCGTGTGCCGGGCTCCCGCCGAGGCGTGGTCCCTTACTGGGCTGGGGCATCGTTGGTGCTCCTACGTTGTTGCGTCAGTCTTCAATGTGAGCGCCGGCGCCTCAGGTGAGGCGCCGGCGCCGGGCCGTCAGAGTTCTTCGGTCTCGCGGTACTCGCCGCCGTCGTAGTCGCCGTCCGCGAAGCTGTCGACGACGTTCGCGGGGTCGAAGACCGGCGACGAGTCCTTCAGCGCCAGACCCATCCCGGCGAGCTTCATCTTGACCTCGTCGATGGACTTCTGGCCGAAGTTCCTTATGTCGAGCAGGTCCGCCTCGTTCCGGCTGATCAGCTCGCCCACGGTGTTGATGCCCTCACGCTTCAGGCAGTTGTACGACCGTACGGTGAGGTCCAGCTCCTCGATCGGCAGTGCCAGATCGGCGGCCAGCTGGGCATCCTGCGGGGACGGGCCGATGTCGATGCCCTCGGCGGTCTCGTCCAGCTCGCGGCACAGTCCGAACAGCTCGACCAGCGTGGAGCCGGCCGATGCCAGGGCGGTGCGCGGGCTGATCGACGCCTTGGTCTCGACGTCCACGATCAGCTTGTCGAAGTCCGTACGCTGCTCGACGCGCGTCGCCTCGACCTTGTAGTTGACCTTGAGCACCGGGGTGTAGATCGAGTCGACCGGCACCCGGCCGATCTCCTGCCCGGCCTGCTTGTTCTGGGCGGCGGTGACGTAGCCGCGGCCACGCTCGACCACCAGCTCCATGTCGACCCGGCCCTTGCCGTTGAGGGTCGCCAGGCGCAGGTCGGGGTTGTGCACGCTGACTCCGGCCGGGGGCTGGATGTCGCCGGCGGTGATCTCGCCGGGGCCCTGCTTGCGCAGGTACATGGTTACCGGCTCGTCGTGCTCGGAGCTGACGCACAGCTCCTTGACGTTGAGCACCAGCTCGACCACGTCCTCCTTGACGCCGGGGATCGTGGTGAACTCGTGCAGTACGCCGTCGATCTTGATGCTGGTGACCGCTGCGCCCGGAATCGAGCTGAGCAGCGTACGCCGTAGCGAGTTGCCGATGGTGTAGCCGAAGCCCGGCTCGAGCGGCTCGATGATGAACCGCGACCGGGTGTCGCTGATCGACTCCTCGGACAGGCTGGGTCGTTGCGCGATGAGCACTGTTCCTCCAGTGTGTCGGGGCGCCCGCTATATGACGCCGCAACTGTGTGGGCCTCGCGGCCCTCGGCCCGCCGAATGGCGAGCCGCGGGCCGCCCCAGGGACGCGGGAGGTGCCCCCGGGGCGAACCCGGACGAGCGCTACTTGGAGTAGAGCTCGACGATCAGCTGCTCCTGCACCGGCGTGTCGATGACCTGCCGGGCGGGGAGCGAGTGGACGAGAACCTTCATCTGGCCGGGGATGACCTCCAGCCATGCCGGCACGGTCTTGCTGCCGATCTCGGCGTGAGCCACCACGAACGGGGTCAGCTCCCGCGACTTCTCCCGGACCTGCACGATGTCGTGCTCGCTGACCCGGGCGGACGGGATGTCGACCTTCTTGCCGTTGACCGTGATGTGGCCGTGCTTGACCAGCTGGCGAGCCATGTCGCGGGACTTGGCGAAGCCGGCCCGGTAGACCACGTTGTCCAGCCGCGTCTCGAGGATCTGCAGCAGGGTCTCACCGGTCTTGCCGCCCTTGCGGTTGGCTTCCTCGTAGTAGCGCCGGAACTGCTTCTCGAGTACGCCGTACACCCGGCGGGCCTTCTGCTTCTCACGGAGCTGCAGCAGGTACTCGGTCTCCTTGAGCCGTCCGCGGCCGTGCTGGCCGGGCGGGTACGGGCGCTGCTCGATCGGGCACTTCGGCCCGTCGCACTTGGAGCCCTTCAGGAACAGCTTCATCTTCTCCCGACGGCAACGACGGCAGTCAGGACCTGTGTAGCGAGCCATCTGTCGTTACCCCCTCAGACCCGACGCCGCTTCGGCGGACGGCAGCCGTTGTGCGGCTGCGGCGTCACGTCGTTGATCGAACCGACCTCCAGGCCGGCGGCCTGCAGCGAACGGATCGCGGTCTCGCGACCCGAGCCGGGACCCTTGACGAAGACGTCCACCTTGCGCATGCCGTGCTCCATGGCACGACGCGCGGCGGCCTCGGCGGCCAGCTGGGCCGCGAACGGGGTCGACTTCCGGGAGCCCTTGAAGCCCACCTGGCCGGATGACGCCCACGAGATCACGTTGCCGGTCGGGTCGGTGATCGACACGATCGTGTTGTTGAACGTGCTCTTGATGTGAGCGTGCCCGTGGGCAATATTCTTCTTCTCTTTGCGCCGTACCTTCTTCAGGCCGGTGCGTGCCTTAGGCGGCATATCTCTCCTGCGCTTCCCTTACTGCTCTACGTCTCTATGTCTGTCGGCTTGCACTGGCACCTGACGGCCTACGGTTCACACCGCCCTGCGCCACCATCTACGGCGAGGCCATACCCTCCGGTTTGGCAAGAAGGAGGGGCGCCAGCCACTACTTCTTGCCGGCCTTCTTCTTTCCTGCCACGGTGCGGCGCGGGCCCTTGCGGCCACGTGCGTTGGTACGGGTCCGCTGACCGCGTACCGGAAGTCCGCGGCGGTGCCGGATGCCTTGGTAGCAGCCGATCTCGATCTTGCGACGGATGTCTGCGGTGACCTCGCGGCGAAGGTCACCTTCGACCTTGTACGTGGCCTCGATCCAGTCCCGGAGCTTGACCAGCTCTTCGTCGGTGAGGTCCTTGGCGCGCTTGTTCGGATCGATGCCGGCGTGCGCACAGGATTCCAGCGCACGGGTACGGCCGATGCCGAAGATGTACGTGAGCGCGATCTCCATCCGCTTCTCGCGGGGGAGGTCGACGCCGACTAGACGTGCCATGTGCGGGCGTACTCCTTGAGTTCTTCGGAGGTCTGCACCCACTCCTTCCCGGTCGCCCGGACCGGGCCCCGGCCTCCGACCGGGGGTTGCCAGGCGTTTGCCTGGTTGGAATGAGCCCTATCTAGTTGTCGTTGTGGCCGGCCCGTTGCGGGGCGTCAGCTCAGCCCTGGCGCTGCTTGTGGCGCGGGTCCTCGCAGATCACCATGACCCGACCGTTACGGCGGATCACCCGGCACTTGTTGCAGATTCTCTTGACGCTCGGCTTGACCTTCACGGCGCTGCCTTACTCCCTTTCGTAGGCCACAGCGCACGACGGGAACCGGCAGCGCGCTGGCTCATATCGAGCCGGTGGGCTCGTACGAAGAAGACGGACACGGGACTGCCCGAGGGTTTCACTTGTAGCGGTAGACGATTCGGCCCCGGCTGAGGTCGTAGGGCGAAAGCTCCACGACTACCCGGTCTTCGGGGAGGATACGGATGTAGTGCTGCCGCATCTTCCCGCTGATGTGGGCCAAGACCTTGTGACCGTTGGCGAGCTCCACGCGGAACATTGCGTTCGGCAGGGGCTCGATCACGCGCCCTTCGATCTCGATGGCGCCATCTTTTTTCGGCATGTCCTCCGCTAACCGTGAACCGTTCGGGCTTTGACTCGGCGTACAGGTCCAGCCGCGTTCCAAGGCCCGCAGAAGCGCGGTGCAGGCAGAATGGAACAGACGCTGTGCGCCGACGTGCCAGTTTACGCGGCCCGGCCGATAATTACCAACTGGCCCCCGTACCACCTCAACCGGAGACCACGTGGACGCCGGGACGGCCGTTCTCCACCACGAATTGTGCCGCCGAGGCGACCGTCGCGTCGTGCGAGCGTACCGTGCTGACCGTACGCAGCGTCGCCTCCAGGCGCTCTGCCGTGACGCCGCAGCGGATGTAGCCGCGGCGGGTGTCGATGTACTTCCAGTGCGGGCTCTCCGCCATGATCGGGTCGTAGACCTGGTGGAACTGGTCGGAGTTCTGGTCGCCGCCGGAGCTGATCGACGTACCGGTGATCTCGGCGCCGACCACCGGCGACCTGGCGTCGTCGAAGTCCGGTTTCAGGTCGCACACCCACGTGGCGTGGCGGTCGCCGGTCAGCACCACCGGGTTGCTGGTGCGCCCGGAGCCGAAGAACTCCAGCAGCCGCCGCCGCTGCACCCGGTAACCATCCCAGTTGTCGAAGTCGAACGCCTGCTCCACGCCGGCCTTGCGGTCGTTGCTGGCCCACATCACCTGGTTGGCGAGCAGGTTCCAGCGCGCACCCGAGTTGGTCATGCCCGCCACCAGCCAGCGCTCCTGGTCCGCGCCGGTCATCGTACGGTTCGGGTCGTTGGCGCCGGCCAGGTCGGCTGGCTGGTCCGAGCGGTACTGGCGGGTGTCGAGGACGTGGATCGCGGCGAGGTTGCCGTACCGCAGCCGCCGGTAGACCTGCATGTCGATGTCGTGCGGCAGCGACTCCCGGCGCAGCGGCATGTGCTCGTAGTACGCCTGGAACGCCGCCTTCCGCCGCGCCAGCCACTGCTCGTGCGGCTGCTTGTCCGGGTCCTGCGGAATCTCGTCGGCCCAGTTGTTGTCGATCTCGTGGTCGTCGAGCGTCACGATCCAGGGAAAAGCGGCGTGTGCCTTCTGCAGGTCCGGATCGGTCTTGTACTGCCCGTGCCGATTGCGGTATTGGACCAGGGAGTACGGCTCTCCCGTACCCTCGTGCGTCCGCAGCGCGGTGCTCCGGGGCACGCTCTCGTAGATGTAGTCGCCGAGGAACGCCACGAAGTCCAGGTCCTCGTCGGCCATGTGCCCGTACGCCGGATAAAAACCGTCCTGCCAGTTGTGGCAGGACGCGAAGGCGAGTCTGAGGTTATTAGGCGCCGCAGCCGGCGCCGGCGCCGTTCTCGTACGGCCGACCGGCGAGATCTCGTTGCCTGCCCGGAACCGGTAGAAGTAGTCGTGCGCGGGCTCGAGCCCGCGGGCGTCGGCGTGCACCGAATGGCCGTACTCGGGCCTGGCGGTCTCGGTGCCGCGCTGCACCATCTTGGTGAATCCTTCGTCGGTGGCGACTTCCCAGTCGACGTTCACCGGCGAGTCCGGCATGCCGCCGCCGTCGGTCGGGTTCGGCGCGAGCCGGGTCCACAGGATGGTGCCGTCCGGGAGCGGATCCCCGGAGGCGACTCCGAGCTTGAACGGATCACCGGGCACGGTGCGCGCCCGTACCAGAGGGGTGGCGGCCGCGCGTCCGGCGACCGCCACTGCGGCTGTGATGCCGGCCGCGGCGCCGGCGGTGCTGGTGAGGAACCGGCGGCGGTTGAACGGGGTGGACGAGTTCGTCATGCGACACCTCCGAGGGGTGTCGCAAGTGTTCAAGTCGGCCGGTAAACGGCACAGCCGCCGATTGGTAGCGAAAACCGACGCAAACGTGAACAGGTAATCGATTCACCCAGAAGCCATCACATGGCCACGGTGAAGCCGTCCGCTAACTGTTGATCTGTCAGCGGAAAGCTGATCTCGGGCTCACCTAACGGTGGTACGCCCGCCGCCAGCCGACGAACGCGATGGTCCGTGCCACCAGCATCAGGCCCCAGGGTCCGATCACCCAGATCGGCCAGAAGTAGTGGGAACCGGAGTCGCCGAAACCGCTGAAGAACCAGATCCCCGTGGTGATCAGCGAAACCATGATCCACGGTCGCCACGGACTCCACGGTCGCCAGCCCCGATAGCCGGGTCGGTATTCGCCGTACTCGCGATACCGGCCATCGTGGCCGCGGTCGCGAATCTCGATGTCGCGCATGTCGGCCGGCCGCATCGTGGGCGTCGCCACCGTAGCGACCTCGGCGGACCTCGGTGGCGGAAGATCGGCGGTCAACAGCGCCAGCTCGCCGTACGTCTTCGCGGAGTACGCGGCGGTCAGCCGCTCGTCGTACTCGTCGAGCCCGAGCCGGCCCTCGTCGACCGCGGTCTTCAGCCGGTCGGCCACCTTCTTGCGATCGGCGTCGCCGGCCCGCAGGTGCTCATGGCTCGCGGCTGGGCTGTCCTTGCCGGCAACTGGGCTGGTGTCGTCAAGTCTGGGGTCGCGCTCTCGTTCCATCACCGATCTCCTGTCACGCACACCGGCTTCAACTGTGCCACGGCGGCGAGAAGATGTGTATCGGTGTAATCGGGTTAGCGCTGGCGGGCTGTGACCCGGTCACCGAGCCGCTCCCGGCCGCCGTCGAACGCGGTGAGCACCCAGAGCCCGTCGTCGCAGATCGCCATCGAATGCTCGACGTGTACGGCGACCGATTCGTCCAGCGTCACCACGGTCCAGCCGTCGTCCAACTCGACCACCTCGGGCGAACCCCAGGTGATCATCGGCTCGATCGCGAACGCCATCCCCACGTCGAGCCGGGGACCCCGACCCGGCCTGCCGTGGTTGAAGATGTGGGGCTCCTGGTGCATCTCGGTGCCGATGCCGTGGCCGCCGTACCCGTCGACGATGCCGTACGGGCCGGCGGCGCGGATGACCTGCTCGATGGCGTACGAGATGTCGGTGAGGCGTCCCCCGGGGCGGGCCGCCGCGATCCCCGCCCACATCGAGTCCTCCGCGACCTGGAGCATCTCCAGCAGCTTCGGATCGACATCCCCCACCGGTACGGTGATCGCCGCGTCGCCGTGCCAGCCGTCCACGATGGCGCCGCAGTCGATCGAGATCATGTCGCCGGGTTTCAGCACCTCGTCACGGGACGGGATGGTGTGCACCACCCGGTCGTTGACCGAGGTGCAGATCGTGGCGGGGTAGCCGTGGTAGCCCTTGAAGTTCGGCTTGGCGCCCTGCGACCGGATCGACTCCTCGGCGAGCGCGTCGAGCTCACCGGTGGAGATCCCCGGCTGGACGGCACTCCGAAGCAGCTCGAGGGTACGGGCCACCACCAGACCCGCTTCGCGCATCAGCCCGATCTGGGTTGGCGTCTTGATCTGGATCCGCTGCCGCCGGAACACGCTCATCCGCCGTACGAGCGCAATCCGTCGATGGCACGGACCGTGACGTCCTCGACGGGGCCGGTCGCGTCGATCCCGACGAGCTTGCCCTGGGCGCCGTAGTACTGGATCAGCGGCGCGGTGTCGCGGGCGTACACCCGGAGACGCTCGGAGACGGTCTCCGGCTTGTCGTCGTCGCGCTGGAACAGCTCACCGTTGCACCGGTCGCAGACGTCCTTGACGGTCGGCGGATCGAACTCGAGGTGCCACACCTTGCCGCAGCCACGGCAGGTACGCCGACCCGACAGCCGCCGGATCACCTCGTCGTCGTCGACCACCAACTCCAGTACGAGGTCCAGCCCGGTGCCGAGGTCGGCGAGCAGCTTGTCCAGCGCGGTGGCCTGGGGAACCGTACGGGGGAAGCCGTCCAGCAGGAAGCCCTCGGCCGCGTCGGGCTCGGCAAGCCGCTCCCGCACCATGTTGATGGTTACCTCGTCGGGCACCAGTTGGCCGGCGTCCATGTACCGCTTTGCCTGTTGCCCGAGCGGCGTGCCGTTGGCGACGTTGGCTCGGAAGATGTCTCCCGTCGAGATCTTCGGCACCGCGATGTGCGCCGCGATGAACTCAGCTTGCGTGCCTTTGCCCGCCCCGGGGGGACCAACCAGAACCAACCTCATCCGACCACCCCACCGCGCCGATTAGCGCAGGAACCCTTCGTAGTTTCGCTGCATCAGCTGGCTTTCGATCTGCTTCACAGTCTCCAGGCCGACACCGACGATGATCAGCACCGCCGTACCACCGAACGGGAAGTTGCGCAGCGCCTGCTGCCCACCGGCAAGGCTGATGAAGAGGTTCGGCAGGATCGCGATGATACCCAGGTAGATCGATCCCGGGAGCGTGATCCGGCTGAGGATGAAGTCGAGGTATTCCGCGGTCGGCTTGCCCGGACGGATACCCGGTACGAAGCCTCCGTACTTCTTCATGTTGTCCGCGACGTCCGTCGGGTTGAACGTGATCGCCACGTAGAAGTACGTGAAGAAGATGATCAGTACGAAGTACGACACGATGTAGACCCAGTCGCTGGGCTGCACCAGGTGCCGGTTGATCCAGGTGACGAAGGCGTTCGTCGAGTTGGAGCCCGCGAGCTGGGTCGCCAACGCTGGAAGGTAGAGCAGCGACGACGCGAAGATCACCGGGATGACACCCGCCTGGTTGACCTTCAACGGGATGTACGTCGACGTGCCGCCGTACATCTTCCGGCCGACCATGCGTTTGGCGTACTGCACCGGGACTCGTCGTTGCGCCTGTTCGATGAAGATCACCAGCGTGATCACCACGACGCCGATCGCCATGACCACCGCGAACGTGAGCTTGCTCCGCTGCAGGATCGACCAGCCCTCCGAGGGCAGCCGCGCGGCGATCGAGCTGAAGATCAGTACGGACATGCCGTTGCCGACGCCGCGGTCGGTGATCAGCTCGCCCAGCCACATGATCACGCCGGTACCGGCCGTCATCGTGATAACCAGGCAGCCGATCGTCAACCACATCGGCATCAGCTTGTTCTCCGGCACGATCTGGAACTGGTCGCACTGGTTGCCGAACAGCTGACCGGACCGCGCCAGGGCGATGAAGCCCGAAGACTGCAGAATCGCCAACCCGAGCGTCAGGTAGCGGGTGTACTGCGTGATCTTCGCCTGCCCGGCCTGCCCTTCCTTCTTCAACTGCTCCAGTCGTGGAATCACCACCACCAGCAGCTGCAGGATGATGCTCGCAGTGATGTACGGCATGATGCCGAGCGCGAACACCGACAGCTGCAGCAGCGCACCACCCGAGAACAGGTTCAGCAGCGTGAAGACCGTGGCCGAGCCGTCCTTGTCGGCCTGCCCCATCGCCTTGATGCACTGCTGTACGTTGCCGTACGACACGCCAGGGCTTGGCAGCGTCGCACCGAGCCGGTACACGCCGATGATGAAGAGCGTGAAGAGCAGCTTTTTGCGCAGGTCAGGCGTCTTGAACGCACTGATGAAGGCGGAGAGCAACTGAATCCTCCTGCGCGAGGCGGTCGGTGTCGACCTACGGTCGGCCTATCGGTTAAGGGCGGATGCGACTCTAACAGCCGCACGGTGTGAAGTTGCCAGCGTACGTGCGAGTAAGGCATTTCGGCGACCGTGGTAGCCGCGGGTGTTGTGGCTTCGAAATCTCGGGCGAGACGTTCCCGCCGCGAACCGGCCGACCGTTCGGCAGGATCGCGGCGGGATACGCATCGTAAGTCCGATCAATCGGACGAACCCTCGGCGGATTCCCCGATGACGGTCGCCGAACCGCCGGCCGCCGCGAGCTTCTCCTTGGCCGAGACGCTGAACGCGTGTGCGCTGACCTGCAGGGAAACCCCGCCCAGCTCACCCTGGCCCAGCACCTTGACCGGCTGGCCTTTACGTACGGCACCGGCACGAGCCAGCTCCAGGGGGCCCACCTCGCCGCCGTCCGGGAACAGCTCGGCGAGCCGCTCCAGGTTGACGACCTGGTACGCCACCTTGAACCGGTTACGGAAGCCCTTCAGCTTCGGCAGCCGCATGTGGATGGGCATCTGACCACCCTCGAACGAGGCGGGCACGTTCTTGCGGGCCTTGGTGCCCTTGGTGCCGCGCCCGGCGGTCTTGCCCTTGCTGCCCTCACCACGGCCGACGCGTACCTTGTCGCGGTTGGCGCCGGGGGCGGGGCGAAGGTGGTGAATCTTGATAGCCATCGTTTACTCGACTTCCTCGATCTTCACGAGGTGGATCACGGTCGCGATCATCCCTCGGATCTCGGGACGGTCTTCCTTCACGACCACATCGTTGATCCGCTTGAGGCCCAGCGTACGGAGGGTGTCCCGCTGGTTCTGCTTCGAGCCGATCACCGAGCGGGTCTGAGTGACCTTGAGCCGTACCATCGTCATGCCCCCGCCTCAGCGCGCGCCCGCAGCATGGCGGCCGGTGCGACGTCCTCGACCGGCAGACCACGGCGTACCGCGACCTGCTCCGGGGTCTCGAGGGACTTCAGCGCCGCCACGGTGGCGTGCACGATGTTGATCGGGTTCGAGGACCCGAGGCTCTTGGACAGCACGTCGTGGATCCCGGCGCACTCCAGTACGGCACGCACCGGGCCACCGGCGATCACGCCTGTACCGGGGCTGGCCGGCTTGAGCAGTACGACGCCGGCCGCGTCCTCGCCGATCACCGGGTGGGTGATCGAGGAACGGATCCGGGGCACCTTGAAGAAGTGCTTCTTGGCCTCCTCGACGCCCTTGGCGATCGCCGCGGGCACCTCCTTGGCCTTGCCGTACCCCACGCCGACCATGCCGTTGCCGTCGCCGACCACGACGAGCGCGGTGAAGCTGAACCGGCGACCACCCTTGACGACCTTGGCCACCCGGTTGATGGTGACGACGCGCTCGAGGTGTGGCGTCTTCTCCGCGGCCGCGCCGCCGCGGCCGCCATCCCGACGATCCCGGCGGCCCCCTTCGGAGCCTCCGGACCCGCCACGGCGCTGCGGACCTGCCATCAGGCGCTTACCTCTCTCCCTGCGTTGACCTTCATCAGAACTTCAGCCCCGCCTCGCGGGCCGCGTCGGCAAGTGCGGCGATCCGGCCGTGGTAGCGGTTGCCACCCCGGTCGAAGACCACGTCGCTGATGCCGGCCGCCTGCGCACGCTCGGCGATCAGTGCGCCGACCTTGCGGGCGAGCGCGCTCTTGTCGCCGTCGCCGCCGCGGATCGTGCTGTCCAGCGTCGAGGCCGAGGCCAGCGTATGACCCTTGGCGTCGTCGATCACCTGAGCGGTGATGTGCCGCAGCGAACGGGTCACCACCAGACGCGGCCGGAGGGCCGTACCGGTGACGTTCTTGCGTACCCGGAAGTGGCGACGGGCACGCCCGATGCGCCGCTGGGCGCTGACTCCGCCCGAGCCGCGGCGACGTAGCAGCTGTGCCGCCATCACTTACCTGCCTTTCCGGCCTTGCGGCGCACGTATTCGCCCTGGTACCGCACACCCTTGCCCTTGTACGGCTCCGGCGGGCGAAGCTTGCGGATGTTCGCGGCGACCTCACCGACCTGTTGCTTGTCGATGCCTTCGACCACGAACTGGGTGGGCCTCTCCACCCGGAAGTTGACACCGTTCGGCGGGGTGATCACCACGGGGTGGGAGAACCCGAGCGCGAACTCGAGATCGGAACCCTTGGCCTGCACCCGGTAACCGGTGCCGTGGATCTCCAGGGTTCGCGAGTAGCCCTCCGAGACACCCACGATCATGTTGTTGATCAGCGACCGGGACAGCCCGTGCAGCGCCCGCGAACGACGCTCGTCGTCCGGCCGCTTGACGTGCAGTACGCCGTCGTCTGCGCGCTCGACGGTGATCGGCTCCGCGAGGGTGTGCGACAGCTCGCCCTTCGGGCCCTTCACCTTCACGGTGGGACCGTCGACGGTCACCTCGACGCCGGCGGGCACAGTGATCGGCTTGCGACCAATTCGGGACATGGTTACGCAGCTCCTCTCACCAGACGTAGGCGAGGACTTCCCCACCTACCCCGCGCTTACGAGCCTGCCGATCGGTCAGCAGACCCTGGGACGTCGAAACGATCGCCACACCCAGGCCACCGAGCACCCGTGGCAGGTCGGTGGACTTCGCGTACACCCGCAGGCCCGGCTTCGACACCCGGCGCACACCCGCTAGGCTGCGCTCCCGGTTCGGGCCGAACTTCAGCTCGACGTGCAGCGTCCTGCCGACACTGTTCTCGTCGGGCTCCTGAACCTGCCACGCCGTGATGTAACCCTCCTGCTTGAGGACCTCGGCGATGTTCGCCTTGATCTTCGAGTAGGGCATCACGACCTGGTCGTGGTACGCCTGGTTGGCGTTACGCAGACGAGTCAGCATGTCTGCGATCGGGTCGGTCATGGTCATGGTTGACTCTGTGCCTCTCTCACCGTGGTTCCCGGATCTCGATCCGGGCCTGCGGCGTTAGCAGTACTGATCGCCGTGTCCTCACCAGGACGCTTTCCACACGCCGGGGAGCTCGCCCCGGTGCGCCATCTCGCGGATGCACACCCGGCAGAGCCCGAACTTGCGGTAAACCGCCTTCGGACGCCCGCACCGCTGGCAGCGCGTGTACGCACGGGTCGAGAACTTCGGCTTCTGCTGCGCCTTGAAGACAAGCGCCTTCTTCGCCATCGCTCAGCTCTCCTTGTACGGGAAGCCAAGCAGCTTGAGCAGCACCCGGCCTTCCTGGTCGGTCTTGGCGGACGTCACCACGGTGATGTCCATGCCACGTACCCGGTCGATCTTGTCCTGGTCGATCTCGTGGAACACCGACTGCTCGGTGAGCCCGAAGGTGTAGTTCCCGTTGCCGTCGAACTGCTTGTCCGACAGGCCGCGGAAGTCGCGGATCCGGGGCAGTGAGATCGACAGCAGCCGGTCCAGGAACTCCCACATCCGGTCGCCGCGCAGGGTCACCTTGGCCCCGATCGGCATTCCCTCACGCAGCTTGAACTGCGCGATCGACTTCTTGGCTCGGCGTACCAGCGGCTTTTGGCCGGTGATCGTGGCGAGGTCGCGGACCGCACCGTCGATCAGCTTGGCGTCCTTGGCCGCGTCGCCGACGCCCATGTTGACGACGACCTTGACGACGTTCGGCACCTGCATCGGATTGCCGTAGCCGAACTGCTCCTTCAGCTTGCCCGCGATCTCCTCGCGGTAGCGCTGCTTGAGCCGCGGCGTCACTTTCTCGGTTGCCACAGTCATGATCACAGATCCTTACCGGAATGACGCGAGACGCGGACCGGACGGCCCTCTTCGTCTCTGCGGTACCCGACGCGGGTCGGCTGGCCCTCGGAGTCGACCACCATCACGTTGCTGACGTGGATCGGCATTTCCTGGGTGACGATGCCGCCGGTCTTCGCGCCCCGCTGGGTGGTGGTGATCCGGGTGTGCTTCTTGACCCGGTTCACGCCCTCCACCAGCACCTTGTCGAGCTTCGGGTACGCCGCGATGACCTTGCCGCGAGCGCCCTTGTCCTTACCCGCGATGACGAGGACGGTGTCACCCTTCTTCACCTTCACGACTACAACACCTCCGGGGCGAGCGAGATGATCTTCATGAACCGCTTGTCCCGCAGCTCGCGGCCCACCGGGCCGAAGATGCGGGTACCGCGCGGGTCACCGCTGCCCTCCCTGAGGATCACAGCCGCGTTCTCGTCGAACCGGATGTACGAGCCATCCGGCCGGCGCCGTTCCTTGGCGGTACGTACGACGACCGCCTTGACGACGTCGCCCTTCTTTACGCCGGCACCGGGGATCGCGTCCTTGACCGTGGCCACGATCACGTCGCCGATGCTCGCGTAGCGCCGACCGGAGCCGCCGAGCACCCGGATGCAGAGGATCTCCCTCGCACCCGTGTTGTCGGCGACGCGCAGTCGCGACTCCTGCTGGATCACGTCAACTCCTGTGTGTCTGCCGGTTCTCGGCCGTACGACCGAGCCTGGCGGAACTGGTGATTACTTGGCCTTCTCGAGGATTTCGACGACCCGCCAACGCTTGGTGGCCGACAGCGGCCGCGTCTCCATCAGCAGGACTCGGTCACCGATACCGCACTGGTTGTTCTCGTCGTGCGCCTTCAACTTGCTGGTACGGCGCAGCACCTTGCCGTACAGCGGGTGCTTGACGCGGTCCGAGACCTCGACCACGACGGTCTTGTCCATCTTGTCGCTGGTCACGTAGCCCTCGCGCACCTTGCGGCGGCCGCGCGGCTGCGTTTCGGTCTGCTGCTCAGTCATCATGCAACCTCACTCGGCGCGGCGGAGAGCCCCAGCTCGCGCTCACGCATGATCGTGTAGATCCGGGCAATCTCCCGGCGTACTGCCTTCAGCCGCTGGTGGTTGTCCATCTGCCCGGTCGCTGCCTGGACCCGGAGGTTGAACAACTCCTCCTTGGACTCCTTCAGCCGCGACACCAGCTCCTCCTCGGGAAGCTCCCGGAGGTCGGTCGCGGTCACACCCGCTGCCATCAGGCTTCACCCACTTCACGCTTGACGATCCGGCACTTCATCGGAAGCTTGTGGATCGCACGGGTCAACGCCTCGCGGGCGATGGTCTCGTTGGGGAACGACAGCTCGAACATCACCCGTCCGGGCTTGACGTTCGCGACCCACCATTCCGGGGTGCCCTTACCGGAACCCATCCGGGTCTCGGCGGGCTTCTTGGTCAGCGCCTGGTCCGGGAAGATCGTGATCCAGACCTTGCCACCACGCTTGATGTGACGGGTCATCGCGATACGCGCGGCCTCGATCTGCCGGTTGGTGACGTACGCCGGTTCCAGGGCCTGGATGCCGTACTCGCCGAAGTTCACGCGTACGCCACCCTTGGCCTGACCGCGCCGCTTCGGCGAGTGAGGCTTGCGGAAGCCCTTGGGGGGCTTACGTGGCATCAACATCTGCTCAGCCCTCCTGCTCTCCGGCGGTCTCCGGCGTGGCCACGGCCTCGGGGGCCGTCTCGACGACCGGCTCCGCGGCGGGTGCCGGCTCGGCGGATTCCGTCCGACCGGACCGTCCCGCGGCAGCTGCCCGACCGGCGTCGGTGCCGCCGGCGGTGGTGCCCGAAGCACCGGAACGCCCGCGCCGCGGCCGCTCCCGGCGAGGCCGGCGCTCGGTGTCCACCGGCTGCTCCCGACCCGGTACGACTTCGCCCTTGTAGATCCACACCTTCACGCCGATCCGGCCGAAGGTGGTACGCGCCTCGAAGAAGCCGTAGTCGATGTTCGCGCGCAGCGTGTGCAGCGGCACCCGACCCTCGCGGTAGAACTCCGAACGCGACATCTCCGCGCCGCCGAGGCGACCCGAGCACTGCGCCCGGATGCCCTTGACCAGCGGGTTCTTCATCGCGGACTGCAGCGCCTTGCGCATCGCCCGGCGGAAGTTGACCCGGCTGGCGAGCTGCTCGGCGATGCCCTGCGCGACCAGCTGAGCGTCGGACTCGGGGTTCTTCACCTCGAGGATGTTCAGCTGGACCTGCTTGCTGGTCAGCTTCTCCAGCTCGCCCCGGATCCGGTCCGCCTCGGCGCCCTTGCGACCGATCACGATGCCCGGACGCGCGGTGTGGATGTCGACGCGTACCCGGTCCCGGGTGCGCTCGATGTCGACCTTGGAAATCCCCGCACGCTCCAAGCCGTGGGACATCATCTTGCGGATCTTGACGTCCTCGGCCACGTAGTCCTTGTACAGCTTGTCGGCGTACCAGCGAGACTTCCAATCAGCGCTGATGCCGAGCCTGAAGCCGTGTGGGTGAACTTTCTGACCCATTACTCGGCACTCTCCTTCTCCTGCGCGGCATCCTCGGTCGCCTTGGCCTCCGTAGCCTTCGCGGCCTTCTTGCTCGCCTTCGCCGGCGCGGCCTTCTCGGCTGCCTTGCCGGTCGCCTTCTCGGCCGTCGCCTTAGCGGGCGCCGACTTCGCGGGCGCCGACTTCGCCGTCTTCTTCGCCGGGCGGGCCGGCGCGGCGACCTGCACGCTCTCCAGCACCACGGTGATGTGGCTGGTCCGCTTCCGGATCCGGTACGCGCGACCCTGCGCCCGCGGCCGGAACCGCTTGAACGTCGGACCCTCGTCGACGTACGCCTCGGCGATCAGGAGCGAGTCCGGGTCGAGCCGCTCGTTGTTCTCCGCGTTGGCCATCGCGCTGGCAAGCACCTTGTACACCGGCTCGCTCGCGGCCTGGGGCGCGAACTGCAGCACGGTCAGTGCCTCCTGCGCGGGAAGCCCGCGGATCAGGTTGACCACACGGCGCGCCTTCATCGGCGATACCCGCACGAAGCGGGCCACCGCTCTGGCGCCCGGTAGCGTTGTCGCGCCACCCGTAGTTGGCATCGGGAGTCCCCTTGCTCTTTCTATCCGTACGTACGTCGCGTCGGAGTCGTCGGCCCTAGCGCCGGCGGCTCTTCCGGTCATCCTTCTCGTGGCCCCGGAACGTCCTGGTCGGGGCGAACTCGCCGAGCTTGTGCCCGACCATCGCTTCGGTGACGAACACCGGCACGTGCTTGCGGCCGTCGTGCACCGCGATCGTGTGCCCGATCATGTCCGGGATGATCGTGGATCGCCGTGACCATGTCTTGATCACGTTCTTGGTGCCCTTGTCGTTCTGGACGTCCACCTTCTTGACCAGGTGGTCGTCGACGAACGGGCCCTTCTTCAAGCTGCGAGGCATCTGCTGTTATCTCCCACTCAACGCTTCCGCTTGGCGGCCGAACGGCGGCGAACGATGAGTCGGTCGCTCGGCTTGCGCTTGGCACGGGTACGGCCCTCGGGCTTACCACCCGGGTTGACCGGGTGCCGGCCACCGGAGGTCTTGCCCTCGCCACCACCGTGCGGGTGGTCCACCGGGTTCATGGCCACACCGCGGACGGTCGGGCGCTTGCCCTTCCACCGCATCCGGCCGGCCTTGCCCCAGTTGATGTTGGACTGCTCGGCGTTGCCGACCTCGCCCACCGTGGCCCGGCATCGTACGTCGACCAGCCGGATCTCGCCGGACGGCATCCGCAGGTGCGCGTACGTGCCCTCCTTGGCCAGCAGCTGAATGCTGGACCCCGCCGAGCGCGCCATCTTGGCACCGCCGCCGGGACGCAGCTCGACCGCGTGGATCGTCGTACCGACCGGGATGTTGCGCAGCGGCAGGTTGTTGCCGGGCTTGATGTCGGCACGGGGGCCGTTCTCGATCCGGTGGCCCTGCCGCAGGTCCTTCGGGCAGAGGATGTAGCGCTTCTCCCCGTCGGCGTAGTGCAACAGCGCGATCCGGGCGGTCCGGTTCGGGTCGTACTCGATGTGAGCGACCTTGGCCGGTACGCCGTCCTTGTCGTGCCGGCGGAAGTCGATCAGCCGGTACTGCCGCTTGTGGCCGCCGCCGCGGTGCCGGGTGGTGATCCGGCCCTGCGAGTTGCGACCGCCCGTGGAGTGCAGCGGACGTACCAGCGACTTCTCCGGCTGGTCACGGGTGACCTCGACGAAGTCGGCCACGCTGGATCCGCGGCGACCCGGGGTCGTCGGCTTGTATTTGCGAATTCCCATAGTCTCGTCCTCAGCTCACCGGACCGCCGAAGGCTTCGATGCGGTCGCCCTCGGCGAGCGTCACGATCGCCCGCTTGGTGTCCTTGCGCTTGCCCCATCCGTGTCGGGTGCGCTTGCGCTTGCCTTCCCGGTTCGCGGTGTTCACCTTCAACACCCGTACGTTGAAGATCTGCTGGATCGCGATCTTGATCTGTGTCTTGTTCGCGTCCGGGTGCACCAGGAACGTGTACTTGTTCTGGTCCAGCAGGCCGTAGCTCTTCTCCGAGACGACCGGATGGAAGATGACGTCACGCGGGTCCGCCAGGGCTACCGCACTCATTCCGCCTCCTCCTCATCGTCCTTGCCGCCCGGGGCAGTGAAGCCCGCCGTCTGGGCGTCCTCAACGGTGGCGAAGTAGAACTCCGCCGTGGTCGCCTTGTAGTACCGGCTGTCCGGCTCGTGGTAGATCCCGGACTGCTCGTTGCCCTTGATCGGGTAACCCTCGGGTACGGAGCCGTCCTCCGGCGGGATCACCGAGCCGGCGTACGGCCCGGTCACCAGCTCAGCCGCCTTCGCCGCCTTGGCGGGCTTCTTCTCCGCCTGCTTCGGCGCGGCCTTGGCCTCGGTCTTGCTCTCGGCCTCGGCTTCCGTCTTGCTCTCGGCCTTGGCCTTGGTGTCCGCCTTGGTGTCGGCCTTCTTGGTGGCCTTCTTCTTCGGCTTCGCCTCGACCTCGGTGATCTCCAACTCGCCGCCGAGGAAGGCCTTCAGCGCCGCAGCGGTGAACACCACGTCGTCGTTGACCAGCACGTCGTACGTGTTCAGCTGGTCAGGCGTGAGCAGGTGCACCGTCGGTACGTTGCGCAGGCTCTTCCAGGTGATCTCGTCCTCGCGGTCGAGCACCACCAGGGCGCGCCGGCTCTCGACGATGCTGTTCAGCGCGGCGAGCGCGGCCTTGGTGGACGGTACGTCCGCCTCGACCAGGTCGGACACCACGAACACCCGGCCGTCGCGGGCCCGGTCGGAGAGAGCGCCACGCAGCGCGGCCGCCTTCATCTTCTTCGGGACCTTCTTGCTGTGGTCGCGCGGCACCGGGCCGTGCACCACACCGCCGCCGGTGAACTGCGGCGCCCGGATCGAACCCTGACGGGCCCGGCCGGTGCCCTTCTGCCGGTACGGCTTCTTGCCGCCGCCGGCGACCTCAGCGCGGGTCTTGGCCTTGTGCGTGCCCTGCCGAGCGGCCGACAGCTGAGCGACCACGACCTGGTGCATCAGCGGGATGTTGGCCTGCGCGTCGAAGATCTCGCCGGGCACCTGGACCGTGCCGGTCCGCGTACCCTCGGCGTCCACGACGTCGACCTGGACCGGCGCCGGGCGGGTGTCGGAGAACGTCCGCGTCATGCCGCACCACCCTTGCCGGCCGGAGCCTTGGAAGCGGTACGCACCAGGATCAGCCCACCCTTGGGGCCGGGCACCGCGCCCTTGATCAGCAGCAGGTTGTTCTCGACGTCCACCGCGTGCACAGTCAGGTTCTGCACGGTGTACCGCACACCACCCATCCGGCCGGACATCTTCATGCCCTTGAACACCCGGCCCGGGGTAGCGCAGCCGCCGATCGACCCAGGCGAGCGGTGCTTGCGCTCCACACCGTGGGAGGCGCGCAGGCCGTGGAAGCCGTGACGCTTCATCACACCCGCGAAGCCCTTGCCCTTGGTGGTGGCGGTGACGTCCACGATCTGGCCGGACTCGAAGGTCTCGACGGTCACCTCGGAGCCGAGCTCGTACTCGCTCGCGTCCGTAGTCCGCAGCTCCACCAGGTTGCGCCGCGGCGCCGCACCCGACTTGGCGAAGTGGCCGCTCAGCGGCTGGTTCACCTTGCGCGGGTCGATCGCGCCGTACCCGAGCTGGACGGCGGAGTAGCCGTCCTTGTCCGGCGTACGCACCTGGGTGACGACGCACGGCCCGGCCTGCACCACAGTCACCGGGACGACGCGGTTGTTCTCGTCCCAGAGCTGGGTCATGCCGAGCTTGGCGCCCAGGATGCCCTTGACTTGCCTATCCATCGTCTCCGGTCCCTACAGCTTGATCTCGATGTCGACGCCGGCCGGCAGATCGAGCCGCATCAGCGAGTCGACCGTCTTCGGAGTGGGGTCGAGGATGTCGATCAGACGCTTGTGCGTACGCATCTCGAAGTGCTCGCGCGAGTCCTTGTACTTGTGGGGCGAGCGGATGACGCAGAAGCGGTTGATCTCCGTAGGCAGCGGCACCGGACCGGCGACCTGTGCGCCGGTACGTGTCACGGTCTCGACGATCTTCCGCGCCGAGGAGTCGACGACCTCGTGGTCGTAGGCCTTGAGCCGGATGCGGATCTTCTGTCCCGCCATGGTGGCTTCGGTTTCCTTCTACTCGTGCCGCTGCTGGTCGGCCGCCAGGGGCGCCTTCCGGCGCTCCGCACGACCGTTGTGTCCGACCCCCGCGGTCGGGCGTGTCGCGTCTACAAGCCAAGCTCCGCCCCGGAAGAATCCGAGTTGGGACTTGCCGCAGGTGGACGGCCCTACCACATGGGTTGGCTCCGAGCCCACCCTCCTTCGCGTACGACCGCGATGAGGGGCGCTCCGCGCGCAAGGCAAAGCCTCGCAACGCAACCTGTTCATTATGCCGTACGGATACGGCATCACGAAATCGGGGTCAGGTGGCAGCCCCGGTGGGCCACATCGAGCCCACCGGAGCCACCCTTGCACTTACTTGATGATCTTCGTAACCCGACCCGCGCCGACCGTACGGCCACCCTCACGAATCGCGAACCGGAGGCCTTCCTCCATCGCGATCGGCTGGATCAGCTGCACCGTCATCGCGGTGTTGTCGCCGGGCATGACCATCTCCGTGCCCTCGGGCAGGGTGACCACACCGGTGACGTCGGTGGTGCGGAAGTAGAACTGAGGCCGGTAGTTGTTGAAGAACGGCGTGTGACGGCCGCCCTCCTCCTTCGACAGGATGTAGACCTGGGCCTCGAACTCGGTGTGCGGCGTGGTGGTGCCGGGCTTGACCACGACCATGCCGCGCTCCACCTCTTCGCGCTTGGTGCCACGAAGCAGCAGACCGACGTTCTCACCGGCACGCGCATCGTCGAGGATCTTGCGGAACATCTCGACGCTGGTGACGGTGGTCTTGATCGACTTCTCCTTGATGCCGACGATCTCGACTTCCTCCATCGGCTTCAGCAGGCCGCGCTCCACCCGACCGGTGACCACGGTGCCGCGGCCGCTGATGGTGAAGACGTCCTCGACCGGCATCAGGAACGGCTTGTCGATGTCGCGCTCCGGCTCCGGAACCGACTCGTCGACGGCCGCCATCAGCTCGATGAGCTTCTCCGACCACTCCGCGTCGCCCTCCAGCGCCTTCAGCGCGGAGACCCTTACCACCGGTACGTCATCGCCGGGGAACTCGTACCCGTTGAGCAGCTCGCGGACCTCGAGCTCGACCAGGTCGAGCAGCTCCTCGTCATCGACCATGTCGCTCTTGTTGAGCGCCACGACGATGTACGGCACACCGACCTGACGGGCCAGCAGCACGTGCTCCTTGGTCTGCGGCATCGGACCGTCGGTCGCCGAGACCACCAGGATTGCGCCGTCCATCTGCGCCGCACCGGTGATCATGTTCTTGATGTAGTCGGCGTGACCCGGGCAGTCGACGTGCGCGTAGTGTCGCTTCTCGGTCTGGTACTCGACGTGCGCGATCGAGATGGTGATACCGCGCTGCTTCTCCTCCGGCGCCTTGTCGATCTCGTCGAAGGGGGTGTACGGGTTCAGATCTGGGTACTTGTCGTGCAGGACCTTGGTAATGGCCGCAGTCAGCGTCGTCTTGCCATGGTCAATGTGGCCAATGGTGCCGATGTTGACGTGCGGCTTAGTCCGCTCGAACTTCGCCTTCGCCACTGTGTGTCCTCCTCGGACTGTGCTGGTTCGTACGCCGTGTTCCGGCTCGGTCTTCCGACCCGTGTGGGCCGGCGCTGTGCAGTTCGTTCAGCGCACCGCCTCAGGCTATTCGCCCGTGGCCTTTGCGATGATCTCCTTCGCCACGTTGCTCGGTACCTCAGCGTAGGAGTCGAACTGCATGGTGTAGCTCGCCCGGCCCTGGGTCTTCGACCGCAGGTCGCCGACGTAGCCGAACATCTCCGACAGCGGCACCATGGCCCGGACGATGCGAGCGCCACCGCGCTCCTCCATCGCCTGGATCGTGCCCCGCCGTGAGTTGAGGTCGCCGATGACGTCGCCCATGTTGTCCTCTGGCGTGTGGACCTCGACGGACATCATCGGTTCGAGCAGTACCGGGTCCGCCTTGCGGGCGGCCTCTTTGAGCACCATGGACCCGGCGATCTTGAAGGCCATCTCCGAAGAGTCGACCTCGTGGTACGCCCCGTCGGTGAGGTTCACCTTCAGGCCGACCAACGGGTAGCCGGCGAGGATGCCGTACTGCATGGCGTCCTGGCACCCGGCGTCGACCGACGGGATGTACTCCTTCGGAATCCGACCACCGGTGATCTTGTTGTCGAATTCGTACGTGGGCGCGTCCGGCCCGAGCGGCAACGGCTCGAGGTCGACGATCACCTTCGCGAACTGGCCGGAGCCACCGGTCTGCTTCTTGTGCAGGTACGTGACCTTCTCGACCTTCTTGCGAATGGTCTCCCGGTACGCCACCTGCGGCTTGCCGATGTTCGCCTCGACCTTGAACTCGCGCTTCATCCGGTCGACCAGCACCTCGAGGTGCAGCTCGCCCATCCCGGAGATCTCGGTCTGCCCGGTCTCCTCGTTGTTGTAGACCCGGAACGTCGGGTCCTCTTCGGCGAGCTTCTGGATCGCGGTCGCCAGCTTGTCCTGGTCGGCCTTGCTCTTCGGCTCGATAGCCACCGAGATGACCGGCTCCGGGAACGTCATCGACTCCAGGATCACCGGGTGCTGCGGGTCGCACAGCGTGTCGCCCGTGGTGGTCTGCTTCAGACCCTGCACCGCGACGATTTCGCCGGCGATGGCGTTGGGGCGCTCCTCACGCTTGTTCGCGTGCATCTGGAAGATCTTCCCGACCCGCTCCTTGCGGTCCTTGGTCGAGTTGATCACCGGCGAACCGGACTCCAGCTTGCCGGAGTAGACCCGGATGTACGTCAGCTTGCCCAGGTGCTGGTCGGTCTGGATCTTGAACGCCAGGGCCGCGAACGGCTCGCTCGGGCTCGCCTTCCGCTGCATCGGAGTCTCGCCGTCGGTGGCCGTACCTTCGACCGGCGGCACGTCCAATGGACTCGGCAGGTAGTCGATCACGGCGTCGAGCATGGGCTGTACGCCCTTGTTCTTGAACGCCGAACCGGTCAGCACCGGGTTCACGTTGCCGGCGATCGTGGCGCGACGGATGCCCGCCTTGATCTCCGCGACGGACAGCTCCTCGCCCTCGAGGTACTTCTCCATGATCGCGTCGTCGTTCTCGGCGAGCGTCTCGATCAGCTTCTCCCGGTACTCGGCAGCCTGGTCGGCGAGCTCGGCCGGGATCTGCTCGATCGCGTAGTCGTCACCCTTCTGGGTTTCGCCACGCCAGGTCAACGCGCGCATCTCGATCAGGTCGACGACACCGATGAAGGCGGACTCGTTGCCGATCGGCAGCTGCAGCACCAGCACGGTCGCGTTCAACCGCTCGACCATCATGTCGACACAGCGGAAGAAGTCGGCGCCGGTACGGTCCAGCTTGTTGACGAAGCACATCCGCGGAACGTTGTACTTGTCGGCCTGCCGCCAGACCGTCTCGGTCTGCGGCTCGACACCGGCCACCCCGTCGTACACGGCGATCGCGCCGTCGAGCACCCGCAGCGACCGCTCCACCTCGACGGTGAAGTCGACGTGTCCCGGGGTGTCGATGATCTGGATCGTGTGACCCTTCCACTCGCACTTGGTGGCGGCGGAAGTGATCGTGATGCCCCGCTCCTGCTCCTGCTCCATCCAGTCCATGACGGCGGCACCGTCGTGGACCTCACCGATCTTGTACGTGATCCCGGTGTAGAACAGGATGCGCTCGGTCGTGGTGGTCTTACCGGCGTCGATGTGCGCCATGATGCCGATGTTGCGTACCTTGGCCAGCGCGGCGTCAGCGTTAGCCACGTCTACCTTCCCCCACAGGGCACGAAGCCCCATGTAGCACTAGTTCTGCTCGTACCAGCGGACCGGCGGCCCGCCGTTGTGATGCTCTTGTCGTGCCCGTACCACGTACGGCTGACACGTCGCGCGAGGGTCACCAGCGGTAATGCGCGAAGGCCTTGTTGGACTCCGCCATCTTGTGGGTGTCCTCGCGCTTCTTCACACTCGCGCCGAGACCGTTGCTGGCGTCGAGCAGCTCGTTCATCAGCCGCTCCACCATGGTCTTCTCGCGGCGGGCGCGGGAGTACTCCACGAGCCAGCGCAGGCCCAGCGTGGTGGCCCGGGGCGGGCGCACCTCGACCGGCACCTGGTACGTCGCGCCACCGACCCGCCGGCTGCGCACCTCGAGGGTCGGCTTCACGTTGTCCAGCGCGCGCTTGAGAACCACCACCGGGTCGCCACCGGACTTGTCACGGCAACCCTCGAGGGCGTCGTAGACAACCCGCTCGGCGAGCTGGCGCTTGCCCCGCTGCAGCACCTTGTTGATCAGCTGCGTGACGAGGATGGAGTTGTGCACCGGATCCGCGGTCAGCGGCCGGCGCGGTGCGGGGCCCTTACGCGGCATGTCAGCTCTTCTCCTTCTTCGCGCCGTAACGGCTGCGAGCCTGCTTGCGGTCGCGCACCCCCTGGGTGTCGAGCGAGCCGCGAATGATCTTGTATCGGACGCCGGGGAGGTCACGTACCCGACCGCCTCGCACCAGCACGATGGAGTGCTCCTGCAGGTTGTGGCCGGCTCCAGGGATGTACGCGGTCACCTCGATGCCGCTGGACAACCGGACCCGAGCAACCTTGCGCAGCGCCGAGTTCGGCTTCTTGGGCGTGGTGGTGTACACGCGGGTACACACGCCGCGCCGCTGCGGGCTGCCCTTCAGGGCCGGCGTCTTCGTCTTGCTGGTCTTCGCCTTGCGGCCCTTACGGACCAGCTGGGAGATGGTGGGCACCGGGTCTTTCGCTCCCTCCGGCCTTGCGGCCGAGCCGTACTTCACGTCGTTGGTAGTGCTGTTCTTCTGTATCGTGCGCGGAGCGGCAGCTAGCCGATCAGCGCACCCGTGCCGGAGCGGCTGCTCCGACCCCCGCGGTCGGGCGTGTCGCCCGCGCGCGCCCCCGCGATATTCGCCGGTGGGGTGTCAACTCCGCGTACGCCCGACACCGGGTGAACACGCCGACGACGGTGACTAGCACTCCGCCGGGTGCGTGGCGCACGCAGCATTGCCCAGGAACGAGCCCAGGCACGATCGAAAAGGGTACCCACGGTTTGGGCGCAGGTCAAAACGGGATCTGCAAACCGCTGAACCACACTCGACCGACGACCGCCGCGGCGGCACCAGCAACAAGCATACTCACCCGAAAAGTGTGCCTTGCTGCGCCCTGTACACCACCCCGATAACGAGCGCCAACAGGGTCAGGAACAGCCCGACGCCGCCGGTGACCATTGCCGCGATGCCGGCTCCCCTACCGGTCATCTGATCGTTGGAGGCCGCGACCTGTTTCACACCCATATATCCGAGTACGACAGCCGCGGCGCCCATCAACCCGGGCAGCACCGCCATCGGCCACCAGCAGCAGCCGAGCAGTCCGAGCACGCATGAGGCGATGCCGGTGGCCAGCCCGCCGGACGCCATCCCGCTGGTGGTCGGCGGAACGTACGGTGTGGCGAGTACGAAACCCCCTGTCGCGGTGCTCACCGGCGAGCCGGCCGCAGCGGGCGCCGGCTGGGGTGCCGGTGGATGGGCAACCGGCTGCGCCGCAACGTGCGGCTGACCGCCCTGCGGCTGCGGCCCCGGGGGCTGTGGTGCCGGGTACTGCTGGGCTGAGTGCTGCGGCGCCTGGGGCTGCGGTGCCGGGGGCTGTGCCACCGGCGGCTGGGCGCCGGGAGGCTCGCTCACAGGTGGCGTCGCCGGCGGGTACGGATACTGGCCGCCGGAACCCTCCGCGGTACGCGGATCCGGCTCCGTTCCAGCGCCGTCGCTCATCTAGCCTCCTGTCGGGATGTGAGACACGGTCAGCCTACGTGCACCGACGCCGATGCGCGGGCAGCCCTGGTGCTACGCCGCGCCAGGTGCCAACCGCAGGATCCCGCTGATCGCGGTTATCACCAGCACCGTCGCGACGATCACGATCGCCGCCCAGGCCAGCCGTTCACCCGTCCTGATCAGCTTTCCTCCGGTGAGGAACCCCTGAGCGTCCCGCAGTTCGGTACGAGACTGCCTGGCCAGCTGCAACGCCAGCAGCGCCGGGATGATTCCGCCGATCGCGAACGACGTACCGAGGGCGATGATGCCGAGCGCCAGTACGGCCCGCGCCTTGGTGGCGCGTACCGGGTCGGGATCCTGCGGGTGCCTGGCCACCGACGGTGGCACACCGCCCGGGGCGCTCGGCGTACCGGGCCCCGTCGGGTTCTGCGCACCTGCCGCCGGATACACCGGGCCTCCCGCCGTCGTCGACATCCCTGCCATCATGCCGCAGCCCAGCCAGGGCTCCAGGGCCAGGCCGTACGGTCAGGCGCCGCCCATGCCGCGCAGCGCCAGGTCGACGATCCGCTCGGCGAGCTTCTCCTTGTCGACCCTCGGATACCACCGCAGGGCCATCTGCATCATCATCGGGCTGGCGAGCAGCGCGACGGCGAGCTCGACGTCGAGCTCCGGGTCGAGCTCGCCGGTACGTACGCCGCGCCGGAGCACATCGCGCATCACGTCCCGCCGCTTCTCCAGTACGCCGACCCAGCGGTCGAACAGCTCCGGATTGCGATGGATCTCCGGCATCACGCACGGCGACACCCGGGCCTCAGGAGCCTCCTGAGAGCGCCCCATCGCCCCCAGCAGGATGACCAGGTCGTCGCGTACCGAATGTCCTGGGGGCTCAGGAATGGCGCCCTTGACGCTAGCGAAGGCCTCGACCACCAGGGCTTCCTTGTTCGGCCAGCGGCGGTAGACGGTCGCCTTGCCCACGCCGGCCCGGGCCGCGATCGCTTCCATCGACAACGCCTCGATGGTGACGCCTTCGAGGAGCAGCTCGATGGTCGCGGCGATGATCGCCTCGCTGGCGTGGCTGCTACGCGGCCGGCCGACCGGCCGCGTAGCAGAGGTCCCGATGGTCGTCACGCCGTCATTCTCCGCATCCGGCTCGGTCTACGCCAGTTCCCCGGCGGGAACCGGCCGGCCCGCCCGGGCCTCGACGAGCTCCGGGGTGACCTCCTCGACAACTGGTGCCGGGGCGGTGGTACGCCGTCCAGGCAGCCACGCCAGCGCCACCAGTACGCCCACCAGTGCCGCCACCACGCCGCCAGCGGCGGACCAGTGCATAGCGGTCAGGAACGCCTGGTTGGCCGCGTCCACCAGCTGTCCGGCTGCCGGCCCGGCGTGCTGAGCCACGCCGTACGCCCCCGCGATGGACTCCCTCGCGGCGTCCTGCGCCTGAGCGGGAAGCTGGGTCTGGGCCAGCTTGCCACCGATCTCGTCCCGGTAGACCGAGGAGAGTACGGAGCCGAGCACCGCCACACCGAGCGCGCCGGCCACCTGCCGTACGGTGTTGTTGACCGCCGATCCGACACCGGCCTTCTCGCGCGGCAGCGTCGACATCACGGACTCGGTCGCCGACGGAATCACGCACGCCATGGCGATGCCCTGTACGAAGAAGAAGCTCAACAGCAGCCACACCGGGGTGTCGGCGGTGACGAACACGAATCCGCCGATCGCGACCGAGAGCAGCAGCATCGCCACGGCGGAGACGGCCTTCGGGCCGTACCGCTTGACCAGGCTGGAGCTCAACGGCGCGAACACCATCTGCGCGCCGGCGAACGGCAGGAACATCAGACCCGCCTCCAGAGCGGTGTAACCGCGTACCAGCTGCAGGTAGAAGGCGCCGAAGAAGAAGCTGCCCATCGCACCGAAGAACACCAGGCCGACGGTCGCGGCGGCGGCGGAGAAGCGCGGATCCCGGAACAGGCCCACGTCCAACGCCGGGAAAGAGATCCGGCGCTCGTACGCGATGAAGCCGGCGAGCAGCAGCACGCCCGCGAGGATCGTCCCCCAGACCTCGGGCTTGCCCCAGTCTCCGGAGTCGCCGCCCTCGATGATGCCGTACACCAGAGCCACCAGGCCGAGGATCGACAGGCCGACGCCGACGAGGTCGATCCGGCCCGGCTGCGGGTTGCGTGACTCGGGGACCAGGAACGCGGCCGCGACCAGCCCGAACAGCAGGATCGGTACGTTGATCAGGAACACCGAACCCCACCAGAAGTGCTCCAGCAGTGCGCCTCCCACGATCGGGCCGATCGCCACGGCGAGGCCCACCGCACCGGCCCAGACGCCGATCGCGCGGGCACGTTCGGTCGGGTCGAACACGTTGGTGATGATCGAAAGTGTGGCCGGCAGGATCGCGGCGCCACCGATGCCCATCAGGGCACGCGCCCCGATCAGCTGTGCCGGAGTCTGGGCGTACGCCGAGGCGAGCGAGGCCAGTCCGAACATCACCATGCCGAGCAGCATGGCCCGCTTCCGACCGAACCGGTCGCCGAGCACCCCCCAGGTGAACAGCAGCCCGGCAAACACCAGGGTGTACGAGTTGATCGCCCACTCGAGCTCGCTCTGCGTCGCGCCGAGCCCGTGCGCGGGATCCGAGATCGCCTTCAGTGCCACGTTCAGAACGGTGTTGTCGAGCACCACGACCAGCAGGCTGATGACGAGCACCGCGAGGATGGACCAACGCCGCGGATGTGCGGCGGTTTCGCTAGACGTCACAACGTCTCCCTATCGATACAGCAAAGTCTCGTAATTCACCCGACGCTACTAGCGCCACCGTAAATACGGAACGGCTGCGTATCAAAAGTGACTGTGCTCACGCCTGGGGGTTTCCTGCTTCGGTAAGCGCACTGCCGAAACGTAGCTCGCGGGTGTGACAAAACCGGAGCGGCCGGCCATCCCCTTCGGGATGACCGGCCGCCCGCGGTATGTGCCGGACCTACCGGCCGAACGATCCGAAGTCGAAGTCGTCCAGCGGTACGGCCTGGCCACTGGCCGGGCCGAACCCGTAGTCGGACTCGGCGTACCCGGTCATCGAGTACACCCTGGCCTTCGCCTCCTCGGTCGGCTCCACCCGGATGTTGCGGTACTTGTTGATGCCGGTACCGGCCGGGATCAGCTTGCCGATGATCACGTTCTCCTTCAGACCGATCAGCGAGTCGCTCTTGGCCTGGATCGCCGCGTCCGTGAGCACCCGGGTGGTCTCCTGGAAGGAGGCCGCCGAGAGCCACGACTCGGTGGCGAGCGAGGCCTTCGTGATGCCCATCAGCATCGGACGACCCGAGGCCGGCTCGCCGCCCTCGGCCACCGACCGGCGGTTCTCCGCCTCGAACTGCGCCCGATCCACCAGCGAACCCGGCAGGAAGTCGGTCGAGCCCGAGTCGATCACCGTGACCCGCTTCAGCATCTGGCGGATGATGATCTCGATGTGCTTGTCGTGGATCAGCACACCCTGGGACCGGTAGACGTCCTGGACCTCGCCCACCAGGTGCAGCTGCACCGACCGGGGACCCAGGATCCGCAGCAACTCGTGCGGGTCGATGGTGCCCTCGGTCAGCTTCTCGCCGACACCGACGTGGTCGCCGTCCGCGACGCGCAGCCGTACCCGGCGCGGGATCTTGTCGTGTACGAGTTCGTCGCTGCCGTCGTCCGGGATGACGATGATCTTCCGCGACTTCTCGCCCTCCTCCATCCGGATCCGGCCGGGCGTCTCCGCGATCGGAGCCTTGCCCTTCGGAATCCGGGCTTCGAAGATCTCCTGGACCCGAGGCAGACCCTGCGTGATGTCCTCGCCGGCGACACCGCCGGTGTGGAACGTACGCATCGTCAGCTGGGTGCCCGGCTCACCGATCGACTGGGCGGCGATGATGCCCACCGCTTCGCCGACATCCACCAGCTTGCCGGTCGGCAGCGAACGGCCGTAGCAGGCCGCACACACACCGACCTTGGACTCACAGGTGAGCACGCTGCGTACCCGGACCTCGCCCACCCCGGCGGCGATCAGCTTGTCGGTGAGGATCGCGGTCAGGTCACTGCCCGCCTCCGCCACCAACTTGCCGTCGGAGTCGTGGATGTCATCGGCGATGCTGCGGGCGTACACGCTGGTCTCGGCGTACTCGTGGCGGTCCAGCTTGCCGTCCACGTTGGACGCGATCGGCATCCGGATCGCCCGGTCCGTACCACAGTCGTCCTCACGGATGATGACGTCCTGCGACACGTCCACCAGCCGCCGGGTCAGGTAACCCGAGTCCGCCGTACGAAGCGCCGTGTCGGCCAGACCCTTGCGGGCACCGTGGGTGGAGATGAAGTACTCCAGTACGGTCAGACCCTCGCGGTAGCTCGACTTGATCGGCCGCGGGATGATCTCACCCTTCGGGTTGGCCACCAGGCCCCGGATCGCCGCGATCTGGCGGAGCTGGAGCAGGTTGCCGCGGGCACCCGAGTTGATCATCTTCCACAACGGGTTGGTCTGCGGCAGTGCCGTTTCCATCTCCTTGGCGACCTCGTTGGTCGCCTTGGTCCAGATCTCGATCAGCTCGCCGCGCCGTTCCTCCGCGGTCATCAGACCACGCTGGTACTGCTTGTCGATCCGGTCGGCGTCCTTCTCGTACCGCTCCAGGATCTGCTGCTTGCGCGGCGGGTGCACCACGTCCTCGACCGCGATGGTCAGACCCGACCAGGTGGCCCAGTGGAAACCGGCCTCCTTGAGCGCGTCCAGCGTCGCCGCCAGCTGCGCCCCGCCGAACCGCTCGGCCAGGTCGTTGACGATCGCCGAGAGCTGCGACTTGCGCACCTCGTAGTTGATGAAGTGGTACTCCACGGGCAGGGTCTCGTTGAACAGCACCCGACCCAACGTGGTGTCCAGCACCGCGGCGTCGCCGGGCTGCCAGTCTTCCGGCATCTCGCCCAGCTTGCCCGCGGCGACGTCGACCCCGGTCACGCCCGGCACCCGGATCTTCACCGGCGCCTGTACGTGCAACTCACCGTTGTCGTACGCCATCACGGCCTCGGCCTCGGAGGAGAACACGCGGCCCTCGCCCTTCATGCCTTCCCGCAGGTGGGTGAGGTGGTACAGACCGATGATCATGTCCTGGGTGGGCATGGTCACCGGCTTGCCGTCGGCCGGCTTGAGGATGTTGTTGCTGGACAGCATCAGGATCCGGGCCTCGGCCTGCGCCTCGGCCGACAGCGGTACGTGCACCGCCATCTGGTCACCGTCGAAGTCGGCGTTGAACGCCGTACAGACGAGGGGGTGGATCTGGATCGCCTTGCCCTCGACCAGCTGCGGCTCGAAGGCCTGGATGCCCAGTCGGTGCAGCGTCGGCGCCCGGTTGAGCAGCACCGGGTGCTCCCCGATGACCTCTTCCAGCACGTCCCACACCACCGGCCGCTGCCGCTCGACCATCCGCTTGGCGGACTTGATGTTCTGCGCGTGGTTGAGATCCACCAGGCGCTTCATCACGAACGGCTTGAACAGCTCCAGCGCCATCTGCTTCGGCAGGCCGCACTGGTGCAGCTTCAACTTCGGACCGACCACGATCACGCTACGACCGGAGTAGTCGACGCGCTTACCCAGCAGGTTCTGCCGGAACCGGCCCTGCTTGCCCTTGAGCATGTCCGACAGCGACTTCAGCGGACGGTTGCCCGGCCCGGTGACCGGGCGGCCACGGCGGCCGTTGTCGAACAGCGCGTCGACGGCCTCCTGCAGCATCCGCTTCTCGTTGTTGACGATGATCTCGGGCGCGCCCAGGTCGATCAGCCGCTTGAGCCGGTTGTTCCGGTTGATCACCCGGCGGTACAGGTCGTTCAGGTCGGAGGTGGCGAACCGGCCACCGTCCAGCTGCACCATCGGACGCAGGTCCGGCGGGATCACCGGAATGCAGTCCAGCACCATCCCGATCGGGCTGTTGCGGGTGTTCAGGAAGTGGGCCACCACCTTGAGCCGCTTCAGGGCACGGATCTTGCGCTGCCCCTTGCCGCTGCGGATCGTCTCCCGCAGCGACTCGGCCTCGTTGTCGAGGTTGAGATTCTCCAGCAGCGACTTGATCGCCTCGGCGCCCATGCCGCCGGTGAAGTACTCACCGAACCGGTCCCGCAGCTCCCGGTAGAGCAATTCGTCGACGACGAGCTGACGCGGCTCCAGCTTCCGGAACGTGTCCATCACTTCGTCGAGCCGGTCGATCTCGCGCTGCGCCCGGTCCCGCATCTGCCGCATCTCGCGCTCGCCGGACTCCTTGACCTTCCGGCGTACGTCGCTCTTGGCTCCTTCGGCCTCGAGCTCGGCGAGGTCGGCCTCCAGCTTCTTGGCACGGCCGTCGACATCCGCGTCGCGACGGTTCTCCAGCTGCCGCTTCTCCGCACCGATCTCGTTCTCGATCGTCTGCAGGTCACGGTGACGCGACTCCGCGTCGACGCTGGTCACCACGTACGCCGCGAAGTAAATGATCTTTTCAAGGTCCTTCGGGGCGATGTCGAGCAGGTATCCCAACCGGCTCGGCACACCCTTGAAGTACCAGATATGAGTTACTGAGGCCGCCAGTTCGATGTGGCCCATCCGCTCCCGCCGTACCTTGGCGCGAGTCACCTCGACGCCACAGCGCTCACAGATGATGCCCTTGAACCGGACCCGCTTGTATTTTCCGCAGTAGCACTCCCAGTCCCGGGTGGGACCGAAGATCTTCTCGCAGAAGAGTCCGTCCTTCTCGGGCTTGAGGGTGCGGTAGTTGATCGTTTCGGGCTTCTTGACCTCGCCGTGCGACCACTGACGGATGTCGTCAGCAGTCGCCAGGCCGATCCGCAGCTCGTCGAAGAAGTTCACATCGAGCACGTCGTCCAGTCCTTCACTTTGCTCGTGGTTTGCCGGGATTCGCGATCAACGCAGGTCAGACTTCCTCGATGCTGCTAATGCCTTCGTTAGGCCGCCGGGAAAGATCGATCCCCAACTCCTCAGCTGCGCGGAAGACCTCGTCGTCGGTCTCCTTCATCTCGAGCGTGACCCCATCGCTGGACAGCACCTCCACATTGAGACAGAGCGACTGGAGCTCCTTCAGGAGCACCTTGAAGGACTCCGGAATGCCGGGCTCGGGGATGTTCTCGCCCTTCACCACGGCCTCGTAGACCTTCACGCGCCCCAGTACGTCGTCGGACTTGATGGTCAACAGTTCCTGCAGGGCGTACGCGGCGCCGTACGCCTGCATCGCCCAGCACTCCATCTCGCCGAACCGCTGGCCGCCGAACTGCGCCTTACCACCCAACGGCTGCTGGGTGATCATGGAGTACGGACCCGTGGACCTTGCGTGGATCTTGTCGTCCACCAGGTGGTTCAGCTTCAGGATGTAGATGTAGCCCACCGAGATCGCCTCGGGGAACGGCTCGCCACTACGTCCGTCGTACAGCTTCGCCTTGCCGTTGCCACCGATCAGCTGGCGACCGTCGCGGTCGGTCAGCGTCGAGGCGAGCAGCCCGGCGATCTCGTCCTCCTTGGCACCGTCGAACACCGGCGTCGCGAGGTTGGAGTCCGGCTCGCCCTTGGCGACGTCGATCGCCTTCAGCGACTTCTTCCACTCCGCGTCGGCGCCCTGTACGTCCCAGCCGGTCTTCGCGACCCAGCCCAGGTGCGTCTCCAGGACCTGGCCGACGTTCATCCGGCTCGGCACACCGAGCGGGTTGAGCACGATGTCGACCGGCGTGCCGTCCTCGAGGAACGGCATGTCCTCGACCGGCAGGATCTTGGCGATGACACCCTTGTTGCCGTGCCGGCCGGCGAGCTTGTCGCCGTCCTGGATCTTCCGCTTCTGGGCGACGTACACCCGTACCAGCTCGTTGACCCCGGGGGACAGCTCGTCGCCGTCGTCCCGGCTGAAGGTCCGTACGCCGATCACCGTGCCGGTTTCGCCGTGCGGCACCTTGAGGCTGGTGTCGCGTACCTCCCGGGCCTTTTCACCGAAGATGGCGCGCAACAGGCGCTCCTCCGGCGTCAGCTCGGTCTCGCCCTTGGGCGTGACCTTGCCGACCAGGATGTCGCCCGGCACCACCTCGGCGCCGATCCGGATGATCCCGCGCTCGTCGAGGTCCGCGAGCATCTCCTCGGAGACGTTCGGGATCTCGCGCGTGATCTCCTCCGGGCCGAGCTTCGTGTCCCGGGCGTCGACCTCGTGCTCCTCGATGTGGATCGAGGTGAGTACGTCCTCCTGCACCAGTCGCTGGGACAGGATGATGGCGTCCTCGTAGTTGTGGCCTTCCCAGGACATGAACGCGACCAGCAGGTTCTTGCCGAGCGCCATCTCACCGTTGTCGGTGCACGGCCCGTCGGCGATCACCTGGCCGGCTTCCACCCGGTCGCCCTCGTTGACCACCGGCTTCTGGTTGACGCAGCTGCCGGCGTTGGAGCGGCGGAACTTGTGCAACAGGTACGTACGGCGGGCGCCGTCGTCCTGGTGCACCGTCACGTAGTCGGCACACATGTCTTCGACCACGCCGGCCACCTCGGCCACCACCACGTCACCGGCGTCGGTGGCGGCCCGGTACTCCATACCGGTGCCGACCAGCGGCGACTCGCTCTTGAGCAGCGGCACCGCCTGGCGCTGCATGTTCGCGCCCATCAGTGCCCGGTTGGCGTCGTCGTGCTCGAGGAACGGGATCATCGCGGTCGCGACAGACACCATCTGCCGCGGCGAGACGTCCATGTAGTCGACCCGCTCCGGTGCGACGTAGTCGACCTCGCCGCCCTTCCGCCGTACGAGGATCCGGGCCTCGGCGAACCGTCCGTCGGACTGCAGCGCCGTGTTGGCCTGCGCGATGACGTGCCGGTCCTCCTCGTCCGCGGTCAGGTAGTGCACCTCGTCGGTGACCCGCCCGGCCTCAACCTTGCGGTACGGAGTCTCGATGAACCCGAACGGGTTCACCCGGGCGAAGGTCGACAACGCGCCGATCAGACCGATGTTCGGACCCTCGGGGGTCTCGATCGGGCACATCCGGCCGTAGTGCGACGGGTGCACGTCGCGCACCTCGAAGCCGGCCCGCTCCCGGGACAGACCGCCCGGGCCGAGCGCGGACAGCCGCCGCCGATGGGTCAGACCCGCCAACGGGTTGGTCTGGTCCATGAACTGCGACAGCTGCGACGTACCGAAGAACTCCTTGATCGCAGCCACCACGGGGCGGATGTTGATCAGGGTCTGCGGCGTGATCGCCTCGACGTCCTGCGTGGTCATCCGCTCGCGGACCACCCGCTCCATCCGGGAGAGACCGACCCGTACCTGGTTCTGGATCAGCTCGCCGACGGTACGCAACCGCCGGTTGCCGAAGTGGTCGATGTCGTCCGGCTCGTAGCCCTCCTCGCCGGCGTGCAGCCGGGAGAGGTACTCGATGGTCGCGGCGATGTCGTCGTTGGTGAGCGTGCCGGTGGTGATCGGCGCGTCCACCTCGAGCTTCTTGTTGACCTTGTAACGGCCGACCTTCGCCAGGTCGTACCGCTTCGGGTTGAAGAAGAGGTTGTCCAACAGGTTCTGGGCGTTCTCCTTCGTCGGCGGCTCGCCGGGACGCAGCTTGCGGTAGATGTCAAGCAGCGCCTCGTCCTGGCTGGCGAGGTGGTCCTTCTCCAGCGTGGTCATCATCAGCTCGGACCAGCCGAACCGTTCCCGGATCTGCTCCGCGGTCCAACCGATCGCCTTGAGCAGTACGGTGACCGCCTGGCGACGCTTCCGGTCGATCCGTACGCCGAGCGTGTCGCGCTTGTCGACGTCGAACTCCAGCCAGGCACCACGACTCGGGATCACCTTCACGCTGGAGACGTCCCGGTCACTGGTCTTGTCGGGCTGCTTGTCGAAGTAGACGCCGGGCGAGCGGACCAACTGGCTCACCACGACCCGCTCGGTGCCGTTGATGATGAAGGTGCCCTTGCTGGTCATCATCGGGAAGTCACCGAGGAACACGGTCTGGCTCTTGATCTCGCCAGTCTCGTTGTTGGTGAATTCAGCGGTTACGTATAGCGGAGCACAGTAGGTAAGATCCTTCTCCTTGCACTCTTCGATGGGGTTCTTCACCTCTTCGAAGCGCGGTGCGGAGAAGGACAGCGACATAGTCCCCGAGAAGTCCTCGATCGGACTGATCTCGTGGAGGATCTCCTCGAGCCCACTACGTGGGTCCGGGGCGCCGGCGACCCGGTCACGCCAAGCCTCGTTGCCCACCAGCCAGTCGAACGACTCGGTCTGGATGGCGAGAAGGTTGGGAACCTCAAGGTGTTCGGTGATCCTGCCGAAAGAAATTCGGCGGGGAGCGTATGCACTGGTCGTATTACTGGTCTTCGCAGGGCGGGAAGCTGCCAAGATGCGTCCTTCCGAGGACCTGTTGCTGCAACGGCCGTTATGCGCGCACCCCGATTGTCCTGGCTCGGATGGTCACGATAAGACGATCCGGACAGGTATCAACTCGGAAGGCAGCGCAAACTAGCAGTGTAGCCGAATGGCCCACCGCTGTCGAGGCCACGGCCATACCCGCTCTGTATTCCACGCTTTATGGGGCATTGCCCTGTTTCATAGTTGGCCGTCGCATCGGAGCGACTGGAACCAGCCTGCCTGGAGTCCGCCGTCCACGTCAAGGGTCGGCACGCTCACAGACCGCTCGGAATGCTATCCGTTTTGGGGTGCCTTCAACCTGTATGGATCAGATCGCCGCGGCGTCCGAGACGAGCCAGGCGCCCTTCACCTTCACCATCGTGAGCAGTACCCGGTTCTGATCCACCTTCTCGCCGGTGATGTTCACGTTGCGGCGGTACTGGTTGACGAACAGCAGCACCTCCACCCTGGTCGACGACGCCTCGGTCACACTCGCCATCGAGACCCTGGCGCGGACGATCGCCTTCTCCTTCTTGACCGTCGCCTTGATGCCGGAGGTCGTCTTGGCGTACTCGGAGCTGAACTTGCCGGTCACGAAGTCACCGCCGTTGGAGACGCTCTCGTCGAACGCGCGGTAGTCGTACGAGAAGATCGCCTGCGCCGCGGAGGTGGCGGCGGACGTGGCGTCCCGGCTCGCGGCGTCGATCTCGTCGCCGTTGTGCTTGGAGTACCAGGCCGCGCCGGCGAGGAGCGCGGCCACCACGGTCCAGACCGCGAGGTTGAGGGCGATCCGCTTCAGCCGGCTGATCGCCGCCTGTTGCGCCCGGGCGCGCCGGTTGGAGCCCGACCGCGGTGCCGCGACGACCTTGCGGCCCGGCTTGCCGCGGCTGTCCTTGCGAGTCGAGCCGGCCCCGGACTGGCGCTTCGGACGGGCAGCGCCAGAGCGTTCGTCGCCGGGGCGGCCCGACCTGGCCTTGGCAGGGGTACGGGGCTTCGTACCGCTGTCGGTCTCGTCGGCGGCGGCGGACTCCGGCGCCGCATTGTCCGTGGCGTCCGGAACGTCGTCCGGAGTGTCCTCCGTCGTCGTAGGACTCGCGTCCGGGGTCGCCGGTACGTCCTCGGCCGGCTTCTCGGTCTTCACGCTGCTCCCGTTGGCGGCGGGTGAAGGCCTGCGACGGGCAGGCGGGCGCTTCGTCGCGTTGCGGGCGGGGCTGGTCGTACGCGGTTCGGCGGTCTCGTCGGCGTCGCGGACGGCTGCCTCGTCGGACGCTGCGGGCGCTTCACCGGCCTTCGGGCGCTTGGTGCGCTCGGCTCCTTGCGGGTGCTCGGTCATCTCGGACTCCTCGCGGCCGTCACGGCGGGTCTCAGGCTTCGACGATCGGTCGCCGGCCTCGGGGCGCTCCGACGCGTCGGAGTCGGCCTGTCCGCGCAGAGTGCGAGGTACGAAGCGTGACATAGCTCGGGAAACTCCTGACTCAACCGACGAAATCGAGACGCGAGACCAACCAGCGGTCCTTCTTGTCGTCATAGACCATGTCGACCTGGACCCGGTAATGCGCCTTGCGACCCTTCGGGGTGTGTACGTTCTTGATCGTCGCGTCCACCGCGACGAGTACGACGGCCGAGTCCGCGTCGCCGCTGACCACACCCGAACGCAGCACCTTGCCGGTGGAGGAGACCTTGTTCTCGACCACGGCGGCGCGTACGTCCGACATGCCGGCCTGATACTGCTTACGGAAGTCGCCGGTGGAGCCGTCCAGCACCTCGTCGATGTCCTTCGTGACGCTCGAGGCGCTGATGGTCAGGAAGTTCACGACCAGCTGCCGGGCGGAGGCCGCCGCGGCCTTGTGGCTCTCCCGTACCCGGTAGTCGCTCCAGGCCGGGTACGCCCAGAAGATCACCGTGCAGACCACGATCGCGGCTAGCGCGAGCGCCAGGGCGGCGTTGATGCCCAACCACAGCGTCCGCTCCCGGTCGCCCCCCTTAGGCAGGCCGCCACGGCGGAGTGTGGTCGCCCGGCCGGCTGCCGACCGGACGGATCCTGCAGAGCTTCGAGCACGCACCGGCCGGCCGGAGCCGCCTGAGCGAGTCGTACGAGTCGCCATCAGGGCGTACACCTCGTCATCTCGTTACTTTCAGTCATCAAAGGAATCACGTCAGCCACCACCGGCGCCAATGCCGGCAGGCTACGCCGCACCGTACCGCCAGCCACGGCCGGTGGGCCGATACCGTCTGTCACCGCTCGTCATGCCCCGATCGGACATCAGCGCGTCAGGCCGCCCGTCAGGAGATCCGTCAGGCCGCCCTGCTGCGAGCCCGAATCTCCCGGCGGCACACCCGGCACACTGGGCAGCCCGTCGGGGCCGTTGGCGGAGTCGTTCGGGTCGGCCGGATCGGGGTTGCTGGTCAGGTTCTTCAAGATCTCGACCGCGTTCAGGTCGAGCCTGACGTGAAGATTGAGGAACCCGTCATGGGTCGCGTCCGCGGCCGCCTGGGGCAACGGGTACGTCAGCAGGTAGTTCAGCGACTTCGGAAGCGCGTCGCCCGACTTCACCAACTGCGTGAGAATCGGCTGCAGATCCCGGAGTACGGCGACCGTGTCGTCCCGGCTGGCTTTGATCACCCGGGTGCCGACCTTGCCCAGCTTCTGCAACGCGCCGAGCATGTCGACCAACTCGTCGCGTTGGTCGGAGAGCACCTTCAGACCCGGACTCATGGCATCGAGGGCCTTCGCGACCGTGCCCCGTTCCTTGGCCAGTCGTGCCGAGAGCCGATCCAGGGCGTCGATCGCCTTGACGATGTCCTCCTTCTGGTCGTCCAGGCCACCGACGAACGAGTCCAGCTGGTGCAGCGTGTTCTTGATCCCGGACTCGCGACCCTTCAGCGCGTTGCCGACCTCCTTGCTGATGGTCTTCAGGTTGGCCAGACCGCCGCCGTTGAGCAGCAACGACATGGAAGCCAGCACTTCCTCGATCTCGACACTTCGTTGGGTACGCGAGATCGGGATGATGTCGCCGTCGCCGAGCTTGCCCTGCGGCTTCTCCTGCTGCGGCGGCTCGAGGGCTACGAACTTCTCGCCCAGCAGGCTGGTCTGGCGCAACGCGGCGAACGCGTTGTCCGGCAGCTTCACCCGCTTCTCGACGCGCAGCTTCACCCGGGCGGTCCAACCGTCCAGCCAGATCCGCTCCACGCTGCCGATCGACACGTCGTTGACCTTGACCGATGCTTCGGGGACCAGGTCCAGTACGTCGGCGAACTCCACCGTGATCGTGTAGTAATCGCCTCGCGGAGCACCGCCGGGGAGTGGGATCGGAGACGTGCCCTCTTCGCCGCAGCCGGCCAACGCGAACACGACCACCACGGCCGCGGCGGCCGCGCGGACACTGGTACGCGTGTTCGACCTGCCCGCCACGGCGGCCCTCACCGGGATCGAACGCCGCAGCCAACCAGCGACTCGCGACATCATCATGAGCCTCCCAAAATGCCACCGAACGACGGATCCATCCCGTCGATCTCGCCGCTCGGCGGTTGCGGCGCACCCTTGTCGTTGTTCGATCCGCTGTCCCCGCCGGGCGCCGGCAGGGAGAGCCCCAACAACTTCGCAAGCTCCGGATTCAGCGTCGCACCCGCGTCGTGGAGCCGTTTCGCGAGGTCGAAGCACTGCTGCGGGATCTCCTTGACCGGCAGCGCGTGCACCATCAGCGAGCAGACGTACGCCGCCGCGTCGTACGGGCCCATCAGGTTCGGCCGGCTGTCGACGGTGCCGGACTTGGCGTTGTACGCCAGGGAGGCGTCGAGCGCACCGACTGGCGCGATGTCGACCACGTCGATCAGGGCCTTTCGCTGGCGTACCAGAGCAGCGGACACGTCGGTGAGGGCGTCGACGTCGTCGAGCAGCTCCTTCCGGTTGTCCTTGACGAACCTGGTCACCTGGCCCAGCGCGGATGCGACGTTCTTCAGCGCGGCCGACAGCTCCTGCCGCTCGTCGGCGAGCTGTTCGGACACATCGGCGAGTTGGCCGTTGAACCGGCGTACCTCCTTGTCGCTCTCGGCGAGCACCTCGGAGGAGGCCTGCAGGTTGTCGATCGTGCCGAACAGGTCGTGCCGACCGGCGGACACCGTCTGCAGCGCGGCCACCAGGTCGTTCAGCGTCTGACCGAGCTGCTCGCCATTGCCCTCGAGGTTCTTGCGCCCCACCTTCAGCAGCCGCGACAGCTCACCGGTCGAGTTGGCGCCGCCGGGGCCCAACGTGCTGGCGATCTCGTCGATCGCCTTCGCCGTCTCGTCCAGCTCCAGCGGGGCGACCGTACGGCTGAGCGGCAGGTCGGTGTTGTCCGGCAGAGTGGCCCCGCTGCGGTACGCCGGCGAGAGCTGCACGTACCGGTCGGAGACCAGGCTCGGCGGCACGATCACGGCCTTGGCACTGCCCGGCACCCGGTAGTCCGCGTCGTACTCCATGACGACCTTGACGGTGCGGCCCTCGGGCACCACGTCGACGACGTCGCCGACCTTCACGCCGAGGATCCGTACGTCAGAGCCGGGGTAGATGCCGACCGTCCTGATGAAGTGGGCCGTGACCCGGCGCCCCGCATCCCGCATCTGCCAGATGACCACCACCGTGACGGCGGCGACCAGCGGCGCCACGCCGATCACCAGCGCGACGCCGTACCTGCCGCGCAGGACGGCGAAGAACGGAGGCGTGAGGGCAGAGGGCACTATGAACCCCCCAGAATGCCGCCGAGCGTCGGGTCCGAGGAGTTGGACTCCCCGCTCGGCAGCTTCGCACCGCCGCCGGAACTGCCCGCGCCGGGCTTCGGTACGGACAAGCCCAGCAGCTTGCTCAGCTCCGCGTTCAGCGGCAGGCCGCCGTCGTGGAGCCGCTTCGCGAGGTCGAAGCACTGCTCCGGGATCTCCTTGACCGGCACCGCGTGCACCATCAGCGAGCAGACGTACGCCGCCGCGTCGTACGGGCCCATCAGGTTGGACCGGCTGTCTGTCGTACCCGACTTGGCGTTGTACGACAGCGCCAGGTTGGACAGACCGACCGGCGCGATGTCTGTGATGTCGATCAGGGCTTCGCGTTGCCGTACCAGGGCGGCGGTGACGTCGGTGAGTCCGTTGATGTTCTTGACGAGCTCTTCCCGGTTGTCCTTGACGAACCGGGTGACCTCGACCAGGGCCTTGCCCAGGTTCTTCAGCGCGGCGGACAGCTCGTCCCCCTCGCCGGCCAGCTGCTCCGACACGTCGGCGAGCTGACCGTTGAACCGGCGTACGTCCTTGTCGCTCTCGGCGAGCACCTCCGTGAACGCCTGCAGGTTGTCGATCGTGCCGAACAGGTCGTGCCGCCCGGCGGACAAGGTCTGCAGTGCGTCGGACAGATCGTTCAGCGTCTGGCCGAGCTGCTCACCGTTGCCTTCCAGGTTCTTGCGCCCCACCTTGAGCAGGCGCGACAGCTCTCCGGTCGAGTTGGCGCCGTTGGGACCGACCGCCTTGGCCAGGTCGTCCAACGCGCTGTAGACGTCGTCCAACTCCAGCGGAGCCACCGTACGGCTCACCGGCAGGTCGGCGTTGTCGCGCAGCGTCGCACCGCTGCGGTACGCCGGTGCCAGCTGTACATACCGGTCGGACACCAGGCTCGGCGGCACCACGATCGCCTTGGCCTTCGCCGGCACCCGGTACTTCGAGCCGTACTCCAGGGTGACCTTCACCGTGCGGCCCTCGGGCACCACGTCGAGGACCTCGCCCACCTTCACCCCGAGGATCCGTACGTCGGAGCCGGGATAGACACCGACGGCTCGGCTGAAGTGCGCCGTCACCGTACGGCCGGAGTCCTGCATCCGCCACAACGCGATCGCCGCGACGGCAGCGAGCACCAGCGCCACCGCGATGGCGAGCGTGGAGCCGATCCGGCCGCGCGCGAAGGAACCCGTCTGCGCCATCGTCAACCCCCCGTCGACCACAGGGAGTTGGGCCGGTCGCCACCCTGCACCCCCAGCCCGGGCGCACCCGGGGTGAACGGCTGGACGAATCCGTCGATGTAGTTGTCGAACCAGCGGCCGTTACCGACCACGTTGGTGAACGCCCGCAGGAACGGCGACATCCGCTTCAGAATCGTCTCCAGATTGGACTTGTTCTTCCGGAGGATCTCGACCACGCCGCGCAGCTCGCGCAACGCCGGCTTCAACTGCTCCCGGTTGTCCGTCGCCAGGCCCGACAGCTGCTGCGCGAGGTCGTCGGTGCCGATCAGCAGGTTGTGGATCGCCTCGCGCCGGTTGCTGACCTCTTCCAGCAGCAGGTTGCCGTCCTTGACCAGCTTGCGGAACTCCTCGCGACGGTCGGCCAGCACTTTGGTCACGCCGCGGGTGCGTTTCAGCAACAACCGCAGTTGGGTGTCACGGTCGGCCACCGCACGGGAGAGCCGGGACAGCCCTTTCAGCGACGACTTCACGTGCGGCGGCGTCTTCTCGAAAGTGTCCGAGAGTACGCCGAGCGCCTTCGCCAACTGCTCGACGTCCACCTTCGACACCGTGTCGGCCAGCCCGCTGAACGCGTCGACCACGTCGAACGGCGAGGCCGTACGGGAGCGTGGAATCAGCTCGTTGGAGCCCATCTCGCCGGGGCCGCCGGGCTCCAGGGCGAGATACTTCTGCCCCACGATCGTCTTGATCGCGATCAGCGCCCGGGTCTGCTTGCCCAGGTTCACGCCGCCGCTGACCCGGAACGTGACCTCGACGTACGGGTCCTGCTTGCCGGAGCCTTCGAAGCCCGCCAGGTCGACGCCGGTCACCTTGCCCACCTTGACACCGGCGATGCGTACCTCGTCGTTCGCCCGCAGGCCGCTCGCGTCGGCGAAGGCGGCGCGGTACTTCGTACCGAACCAGCTCGTGATGGTGTTCAGCTGGAAGGCGGTCACCACGCCGAGCACGATCACTCCGACGCAGATCGCCCCGATGGTGACCGGGTTTCGGTCCCGGAAAGGCTTCATCCCTACCTCCCCGCCTGGCAGCGAGCCTTGTCCGAGCTGAACGTGGTGGTGTTGACGTAGTCGCCGGCCGGCAGCTTGACCCTGCCGTCGAAGTCGCAGAGGAAGAAGTTGAACCAGGACCCGTACGAGCCGACCCGGGTGAGCGTCTGCAGCCGTACCGGCACCTGCTCGAAGGTCTTGTTCAACACGTCTTCGTTGGCGTTGAGGGTCTCCGAGAGCTTCCGCAGCTTCGCGATGTCCGACTTGACCGCTGGTCGCGCGTCCTTGAGCAGGCCGGCCGTCTCGTTGGTCAGCGACGCGATGTCGCCCAGCGACGCACCGATCACCTTGCGGTCCTTGGCCAGGCCGGAGACGAAGTCCTGCAACGCGCCGATCGTGTCGCTGAGCTGTTCGTCCCGCGCGTTGAGCGTGGCGAGCACCTTGTTCAGGTTGTCGATCACCCGGCCGATCACCGCGTCGCGGTCGGCGAGCGTGTTCGACAACGAGGCGGTACGCGCCAGCAGGCTGTCCACCGTGCCCGCCTCACCCTGCAGCACCTGGATGATCTCGTACGAGAACTTGTTGATGTCCTCCGGTGAGAGCGCGGTGAACAGCGGGCGGAAGCCGTTGAACAGCACCGTGAGGTCCAGTGCCGAGTCGGTCTGCTTGAGCGGGATCAACTCGCCGTCCTGCAGTCGACCGTGCTTGCTGGGCCCCTCGGTCAGCGAGATGTAGCGCTGGCCGACCAGGTTGCGGTAGCGGATCTTCGCCTCGACGGTCTTCGGCAGCGGGATCGAGTCGTCGACGCTGAACTCCACCTCGGCGATCCGGCTGTCGATCAGGCTGATGTCGGTGACCTTGCCGACCCGTACCCCCGCGATCCTGATGTCGTCGCCGTTCAGCAGGCCGGCCACGTTGCTGAACCTGGCCCGGTACGTCGGGTCTCCCCCGGTGCCGTACGACGACAGCGTGCTCGCCAGGAACAGCGTCGTCAGGCCCGTCACCAGTGTGAAGATGCCGAGCTTGATGAGCGGGGCCATGAACCCCCGGCCCTGGACACTCATTCAGCACTACCTTCCGCGTCGAACATCGCTACCCCACGATCCGTACGGTGGTCGTGGCCCCCCAGATGGCGAGGCTGAGGAAGAAGTCGAAGATGTTAACCGCCACGATCGCCAGACGCACAGCGCGGCCGACCGCCAGGCCCACACCAGCCGGTCCGCCCGAGGCGGTGTAGCCGTAGTAGCAGTGCACCAGGATCACCAGGACGCTGAACACCAGCACCTTGAAGAACGACCACAGCACATCCTGCGGCGGCAGGAACAGGTGGAAGTAGTAGTCGTACGTGCCGGCGGACTGGCCGTAGTAGCCGGTGGCGATCAGCCGGGTCGCCATGTAGCTGGACAGCAGCGCGATCACGTACAGCGGGATCACCGCGATGAACCCGGCGATCATGCGGGTGGTGACCAGGAACGGCAGCGACGGCAGGCCCATCACCTCGAGCGCGTCGACCTCCTCGTTGATCCGCATCGCGCCGAGCTGGGCGGTGAAGCCGCAGCCGACCGTCGCGGACAGCGCCAGGCCGGCGACCAGCGGCGATATCTCCCGGGTGTTGAAGTACGCCGATACGAACCCGGTGAACGCGCTGGAACCGATCTGGTTCAGCGCCTGGTAGCCCTGCAGCCCGACCTCGGTGCCGGTGAAGAAGGTGATGAACACGATGACGCCGACGGTGCCGCCGATCACGGCCAGCGCACCGGCGCCGAAGCTCACCTCGGCGAGCAGCCGGAGCACCTCGCGCTTGTACCGCTTGACCGTACGGGGGGTCCACGCCAGCGACCGCACGTAGAACCAGAGCTGGTCGCCCAGGTCGTCGAGGAACGCCAGGGGCCGGCGGTAGATCGCAGTCAGGTTCGCCACCGTCAACTCCCCTTCTGCGGTACGACCTGGAAGTAGATCGCCACGATGATGAAGTTGACCGCGAACAACAGCATGAAGGCGACCACCACGGTCATGTTCACCGCGTCGCCCACGCCCTTCGGACCGCCCTTGGCGTTCATCCCCAGGTAGCAGCCGACCAGTGCCGCGATGGCGCCGAAGAACACCGCCTTGATCTCCCCGGATATCAGGTCGGCGAGCTGCCCCAGAGCCTGGAAGCTGTTGAGGTACGCACCTGGCGTACCACCCTGCATCACGACGTTGAAGAAATACCCGCCGAGTACGCCGACCACGCTGACCAGCCCGTTGAGCAGCACCGCCACGAACATGGAGGCGATCACCCGGGGCACCACGAGCCGCTGGATCGGGTCGATGCCGAGCACCTGCATCGCGTCCAGCTCTTCGCGGATCTTGCGGGCGCCCAGGTCGGCGCAGATCGCGGAACCGCCGGCGCCGGAGATGATCAGTGCGGTCACGATCGGGCCGGCTTCACGTACCACCGCGAGGACGCTGGCCGCGCCGGAGAACGACTGGGCGCCCAGCTGGCGGGTCAACGAGCCCAGCTCCAGGGCGATCACCGCACCGAACGGGATCGCGACCAGCCCCGCCGGCACGATCGACACGCTGGCGATGAACCAACCCTGCTGGATCAGCTCCCGGACCTGGAACGGCCGCCGGGGGAACGCCCGGAAGGTGTCGAGTACGAAGGCGAAGAACATGCCCGCCTGCGTCAGCGACGCAGTCAACACGCGGGGCATCTACCCGTCCCTCCGATCCAGGGTCACCGTGTCCTGCTCACCACCGGCGTAGCGGCTGGCGTAGACGGTGCCTTCCGAATCGTCGCGGGCCCAGGCGTCGCCGCCGAACGATCCCGGCGGCGGGGTGACGCCCTGCGCGCGGCACCATTCGCCGGGAGGCCGCTGGGTACGCCGGTCCAACCCGTTCGACGGGGACAGCTGGATCGGCACCGGCGGCAACGGACCGAGCTCCTCGCCCGACTCCGCCTCGGCGGCCAGCTCGTCGGCGTCCTTCTCCTCCGCCATGCCGATCGGACCGATCCGCTGGGCGTTGAGGAACTGACGTACCACAGGTTCTTCGGAACACAGCAGCATCTCGCGCGGGCCGAACATCGCCAGGTGCTTGTGGTAGAGCAGCCCGATGTTGTCCGGCACCGTACGCGCGGTGTTGATGTCGTGGGTGACGATCAGGAACGTCGCCTCGATCTGCTGGTTCAGGTCGACGATCAACTGGTTGAGGTACGCCGTCCGCACCGGGTCCAGGCCGGAGTCCGGCTCGTCGAACAAGATGATCTCGGGGTCGAGCACCAGGGCGCGGGCCAGGCCGGCGCGCTTGCGCATGCCGCCGGAGATCTCGCCGGGGAGCTTCTTCTCCGCCCCCAGCAGACCGACCATCTCCATCTTCTCCATGACGATGTCACGGACTTCCCGCTCGCCCTTCCTGGTGTGCTCGCGCAGCGGGAAGGCGATGTTGTCGTACAGCGTCATCGACCCGAACAGGGCGCCGTCCTGGAACAGCACGCCGAACAGCTTGCGGGTCTCGTACAGGTCGTGTTCGGACAGCTTGGTGATGTCCTTGCCCTGGATCCAGATGCCGCCCTCCTCGGGGCGCAGCAGACCGACCAGGGTCTTGAGGAACACCGACTTGCCGGTACCGGACGGCCCGAGCAGCACCGAGATCTCGCCTGCGGGCAGCGTCAGGGTGACATCCCCCCAGATCAACTGCTTGCCGAAGGACTTGGTCAGCCCTTCGACCCTCACCTCGACGCCCAACGGGGCCCTCCCTCTGGCAAACCGACAAGGCGGTCGGCGATGACCGTGTGATGCTCGCTGGCGCCCCCGCCCCACCGTCCACGATTGGATGAAGTTAACGCCTGAGTAACAAGGATGGAAGACCCCTCATCGACAAGCCACACCCCAGAGAAGGAATCGCCGCATCAGTGCACCTACGTTACGGGTATCACATCACAAGTTAATCGGACTAAAACCCCCGGGCGTCGCAAACCACCACGACACGCTCCAGAAACCGATTAAGGGTGGTCACCCATGCGGGTGACCACCCTTAATGCCGGTCGCACAGTACGCGCTGCGCAGCCTGCCTTACTTGAGGGTGACGGTGGCGCCGGCGCCCTCGAGCTGCTCCTTGGCCTTCTCGGCAGCCTCCTTGGTGACCTTCTCCAGGACGCTCTTCGGGGCACCGTCGACCAGGTCCTTGGCCTCCTTGAGGCCCAGGCTGGTCAACGAGCGCACCTCCTTGATGACCTGGATCTTCTTGTCACCGGCAGCCTCGAGGACGACGTCGAACTCGTCCTGCTCCTCGGCGGCCGGGGCCTCACCGGCACCGGCACCCGGTGCGGCAACCGCGGCGACCGGGGCCGCGGCGGTGACGTCGAAGGTCTCCTCGAACTTCTTGACGAACTCAGAGAGCTCGAGCAGCGTCATCTCCTTGAACGCGTCGAGCAGGTCGTCGCCAGACAACTTCGCCATGATGCTTCGTACTTCCTCTCATTGCTGGCCGCGGACCGGCCGCGGTAGATCGTGGGTATCTGGGTCAGGCGTCGGCGGAAGCCGCTTCGCCTTCGGATTCGCGCTTCTCCTGCAGGGCGGCGGCCAGTCGGGCCACCTGGGTGAGCGGCGCCTGGAACAGGCTCGCGGCCTTGCTCAGGTTGGCCTGCATGGCGCCTGCCAGCTTGGCCAGCAGCACCTCGCGCGACTCCAGGTCGGCGAGCCTCGTGATCTCCGCGGCGGAGAGCGTCTTGCCCTCCATGATGCCGCCCTTGATCACCAGGGCCGGGTTGTCCTTGGCGAAGTCCCGCAGGCTCTTCGCCGCCTCAACCGGGTCGCCACCGATGAATGCCAACGCCGTGGGGCCGTTGAACAGGTCGTCGAGGCCTTCCACACCGGCCTGGGCAGCCGCCTTCTTGATGAAGGTGTTCTTCGCTACCCGGTACTTGGTGTCCGTACCCAGTGAACGACGAAGCTTCGTGATCGCGGTGACGGTCAGGCCGCGGTACTCGGTCAGCACGGTCGCCGACGCGGTACGGAACCGGTCGGTCAACTCGTCGACGGCCGCCGTCTTGTCTTCCCGTACCGGCTTGGACGCGTCGCGCGTCGAGGGTTCTGTCGCCATGCCCCTCCTCTCTCGTACTCGGGCTGGTACGGCGGGATGACGCCGAAGCCCGGAAACGAGAGAAGCCCCGGCGCAGGGCGCACGGGGCAGTGGCGGGAACCCGGCCGGAGCTGGGATCGTCGACGTCGCTTCCGTCCTCCCTGCGCGGGCCGCCCGCCTCAGCGGAGCATTCGACCGTGCATATCGCCACGGTGACCAGCGGTCTTTGGGTGAACCGCAGGCAAGACTACGCGGTCCGGCGTACCGCCGACAAATCCGGGTCACCGCTGAGGCGGCTGACTCCGCGGATCGGCCGGCGGGGTTGCGCCGGAGATCACCGGCATCTGCTGGGTAGCCGAATTCGAGGCGTACGGCTGCGCCTTGTCCGTCGCCGCCGGGCGCACCTGCGCGGACGACTGCAAGGTGTGCGCCGGGGCGGCCTGGCCCGCGGGCGAAACCGGGCCGGTCGGCCGGGACGGCGCCGCCGACACCGAGGCGGGCAACTCGGCGGGCCACACCGAGGGAGGCTGCTGCGGCCACGACGGGTGGTGCGCTGGGACCGGCTGCGCCGTCTGCGCTGCCAGCTGCGCCGGTTGCGCTGTCTGCGGTGCCTGGTGCGGCGACTGCGGTGCCTGCTGCTGCGGCTGCGGCGGTTGCAGGGGCGAGTTGCCCAGCAACGGTGGCTGCCCCGGCGCCGCGTGAGTCCACGGCTGAGCCGGCGAGGCCTGGTACGGCGCCGCCGTCGCCTGATAGCTCGGCTGTGCATGCGTCGGAGCCGGCGGACCGCTCGAGCCGTAGCCCGGGGCGGGTGCGGCCGAGCCGACCACCGCAGGATTGTGCATCCCGGCACCGGACGCGGCCCCTGGGCCGGGTGCGTACCCTTGGCCCGGCGCGGACCAGCCCTGACTGGGCGCGGACCAGCCCTGGACCGGCGCTGACGAGGCCCGGCCCTGTCCGGACCAGCCTTCGCCCGGCCCGACATGACCGCCCGGCCGGACTTGCCCGCCCGGCGCGAGGGGACCGCCTGGCGGGCCGGATCCGGGCCACTGAGTGCCGGTCCATTGGGGACCAGGCGGGGCGCCCCAGGCCACGCCACCGGCCAACTGGACCGCACCGACGCCCGGCGCCACCCCGGCCAGTACGACCTGACGCGACCGCCGAGCCAGGTGCAGCAGGTACGCCCCGGCCAGCAGCACCAGTGCCGTACCGACGAATACGCCGACGACCAGCAACGCCTGGTTGCCGGAACCGCGGCTGCCACCACCCGCGGCGGCTGGTGCGGCCGACTTGTTCGCCTCCGGGGACACCAGCGGATCGTGGTCGACACTCGGTACGTCACCCTCGAGCGCCGCGCGGGCGTCGACGACTCCGTAGCCGTACTCCTCGTCGCGGCCGCTGCGACCGTGGTCCTCGGCGGTGTGGATCAGCCTGTTGATCACGTCGTTGGCGGAGATGTCGGGGAACGCCGACCGGATCAACGCGGCCACGCCGGACACCAGGGCGGTGGCGCCGCTCGTGCCGTCGGCGAGGGCGTACCCGCTGGAGGAGACGCTGCGCGGTACGGCCATCGGCAGGTCCTCGGCAGGCGCGGAGACGACCACCTCGGGACCTCTGGCAGAGCCGTCCCAGAAGGTGCCGTCGCGGGTGGTCCCGCTGACCGCCACGACGCCCGGGATCGAGGCCGGCTCGGCCACCCGCTTGTCGCCCTGGCCGGTGTTGCCGGCGGCCGCGATCAGCACCACGTTCTTCTTGGTGGCGTAGTCGACCAGCCGCTTCTTCCAGGGGGCGTCGGTGCTCCGCTCGCCGCCGAGCGACATGTTCACGACCTTGGCGCCGTGGTCGATCGCCCACCGTACGCCGTCGTACACGTCGGAGGGTTGGAACGAGCCGTCGGAGGTCTGGGCGATGCGTACGGGAAGGACCTTGGCCTTCGGCGCCACGCCGAGGATGCTGTTGGCGCCGCGGTCGCCCTTGCCGGCGATCAGGCTCGCCATGCCCGTACCGTGGCCGTCCTTGTCGTCCTTGCCGTCGGTGCCTGAGCCGTGGTCGCCGACCTCGCCGCCGGGCAGCACCTGGCCCTGCAGATCGGGATGACTGGAGTCGACGCCGGTGTCGACCACGGCGACGGTCACACCCTCGCCCTTGGCCAGTCGTTGGGCGTCCTCGACGTGCATCGCGTCGAGATACCAGGACATCTCGCGGATGGTCTCCGCGGCGGCGGGCCGGGGCTGCCAGAGGGCGCCGACACTCGTACCGACGAGAGCAGCCGCGACCAGGCAGGCGCCGAGCCCACGCGCGAACCGCTGGCCGGCATGCCAGCGACCGCGTGCGCTTCGGCCCACCGCGTCCCTCCACTCCCCGTACGGCACCTACACGGTAACGGTGCCGCGCACTACCCAGGAGGCCCCGAACTCGTCCGTGACAGATCGAGGGGAGCGGTCGACCGCTCCCCTCGATGGTGACTCAACGTGTCACGCGGAGGCGGTGGCCGCCTCGTCGTCGCCCAACCCACGGGTCCGGCTCGGGTCGACCGGGATGCCGGGACCCATCGTGGTGGAGATCGTGACCTTCTTGAGGTACTTGCCCTTGGCCGAGGACGGCTTGGCCCGCAACACCTCGTCGAGCACGGCGGCGTAGTTCTCCGCCAGTTGCTGTGCCGAGAAGCTCGCCTTGCCGATCGTGGTGTGCAGGTTGGAGTGCTTGTCCACCCGGAAGGAGATCTTGCCGCCCTTGATGTCCTGTACGGCCTTCGCGACGTCCATGGTCACGGTGCCGGTCTTCGGGTTCGGCATCAGGCCGCGCGGGCCCAGGATCCGCGCGATCCGGCCGACCTTGGCCATCTGGTCCGGGGTGGCGATGGCGGCGTCGAAGTCCAGCCAGCCCTCCTGGATCCGGGCGATCAGGTCCTCCGCACCGACCTCGTCCGCCCCGGCGGCGCGGGCCTCTTCGGCCTTCTCACCGGCGGCGAAGACGATCACTCTTACCACCTTGCCGGTGCCGTGGGGCAGGTTGACGGTGCCGCGGACCATCTGGTCCGCCTTGCGGGGGTCAACGCCGAGCCGCATCGCGACCTCGACGGTGGCGTCGAACTTGGCCGGGTTGGTCTCCTTGGCCAGGTGCGCGGCCTCCACCGGGCCGTACAGCTTGGTCTTGTCGACCTGCTCGTCGACCTTGCGGTAGGTCTTGCTGCGCTTCATCTGCATCCCTCTTTTCGGATGATGTGGTACGAGCCAGCGCCGGCTCTCCCACAGCGGGTTTGGTCAGCCCTGTTGGTCAGTCCTTGACGGTGATGCCCATGGAACGGGCGGTACCGGCGATGATCTTCGCGGCCTGGTCGACGTCGTTGGCGTTGAGATCGGCCATCTTGCGCTCGGCGATCTCCCGCAGCTGGGCCTGGTTGACCGAGCCGACCTTCTCCCGGTGCGGCTCGCCGGAGCCCTTGTCGATGCCGGCGGCCTTGAGCAGCAGCTTCGCAGCCGGCGGGGTCTTGAGTACGAACGTGAACGAGCGGTCCTCGTACACGCTGATCTCGGCGGGTACGATCTCGCCGCGGTTCTGCTCGGTCGCCGCGTTGTACGCCTTGCAGAACTCCATGATGTTCACGCCGTGCTGACCCAGCGCGGGGCCGACCGGCGGGGCCGGAGTGGCCTGGCCACCCGCGAGCTCCAGTTTGAACGTGGTGACGAGTTTCTTCTTCTTCGGAGGCATGGTGAACTTCCTGGGCTGTGTGCTTTATCCGGACGTCTGGATTGTGCCTAGAGCTTGCTGGCCTGGTTGAAGTTGAGCTCCACCGGGGTCTCCCGGCCGAAGATCGACACCAGCACCTTGAGCTTCTGCTGGTCGGCGTTGATCTCGCTGATCGTCGCCGGCAGTGACGCGAACGGGCCGTCGGTGACGGTGACCGAGTCGCCCACCTCGAAGTCGACGACCTTGACCTCGGTCTTCCCTTCCTTCTCCTTCTCGACCACCGGCGCCAGCCACTTGAGGACTTCGTCGATGGTCAGCGGGGACGGACGGTCGGCCCGGTCGGTGGCGCCGACGAACCCGGTGACTCCCGGGGTGTTCCGTACGCAGGAATACGACTCGGGGGTCAGGTCCATCCGTACCAGGATGTAGCCGGGGAAGACCTTCGCCTCCACCTGCTGGCGCTTGCCGTTCTTCACCTCGGTGACCTGCTGCGTCGGCACCTCGATCTGGAAGATGTAGTCCTCCATGTCGAGACTGCTGGTACGGCTCTCCAGGTTGGTCTTCACCTTGTTCTCGTACCCCGCGTACGAGTGGACCACGTACCAGTCGCCGGGAGCGCGCTTGAGTGCTTCCCGCAACTCCTGGACCGGATCGGCGGCTTCCTCCTCGGCCGGTGGGACGAGGTCGACCTCGGGCTCGGCGGGCACGTCGGCGTCGTCGACCCCGGTCTCGGCGGCGTCGACGTCCGCCCCCAGAGCGGCAGCCGCGGCCGCGACCGTGGGCGCCTCGGGCTGGGCGTCCGACGCAGCCGCGGCCTCGTCGGCCACGGTCTCCGCGGACACCACGTTTTCTACCGACGTGGCTTCGCCGGCCACGCTCTTGTCAGCGGGTCGGGCGATCTCGTCGTACTCAGGCACGCTTGCTCACTTCCGTGCAGATATCGATACGTCACACAACACAACGTGTCGCGCGACCGGCGGTGTTCCTATTTGGCTGTATGACTGCCGAACACCCACAGCATCGCCTTGGCGAAGCCGAAGTCGAAGGCCGCGATGATGCTGAGCATCACGATCACGAAGAAGACCACGACCACGGTGTACGTGACGAGTTCCTTGCGGGTCGGCCAGATGACCTTACGCAGCTCGGCCACGACTTCGCGGATGAACCGGATCAGCCTGCCGAGCGGACCTACCCGCTCGGGACGCTTCTCCTTGGCCTTCTCCTTGGCCTTGCCGGACTTGGTCTTGGCCTTCGACTTGGTGTCGGACTCGGCGTCGGCCTTCGCGCGCTTGACCGCGGTGCCACCGCGACGGCGGCGGCCGGCAGGCTCCTCGTCGGCCTCGTCCTCCTCGAACTCTTCGTCGAGGTCGTCATCGTCCTCGTCGAGGTCGGCGTCGCTGTCAAGATCGTCGTCGAGGGCGTCCTCGTCCTCGGCAGCCTCGTCCAGCGCCTCGTCAGGCTCCTGATCGAGTCGCTTGTCGACGGCGTCTTCGTCACGCCGCTTTCTAGTGGCCACTTCGCCCTCTCTGTTCGGGTATGCCCGGCAGAGCCGGTGGTGCCATCGGCGCAGGGGCGACAGGACTCGAACCTGCAACCTGCGGTTTTGGAGACCGCTGCGCTGCCAATTGCGCCACGCCCCTTTGCTCCGGGCACGCACCCATGATCGGGCAGGCCGGAGCAGGGGCCTACTCGCCCCCGGCCGACCAGTGTACGGGTTGCCGCCGGAATCTCCCAACCGGTCTCCCCACCGGCGCCCGCCGCTGGCCGGGGGTGGAGAACGGTCGCATCGCCGGGTCTGGAAACATGGCCTTACATGACCGCTGTCACGCCCAAGTCACGGACAAATCGAATCTCGCAGCGGATCGGCAGCATCGCTCCCTCGGCGACGCTCGCCGTGGACGCTACCGCCAAGGCGATGAAGGCCGCCGGCCGGCCGGTGATCGGATTCGGCGCCGGTGAGCCCGACTTCGCGACCCCGGAGTACATCGTGAAGGCCGCCCAGCAGGCGTGCCTCGAGCCCCGGTTCCACCGGTACTCACCCGGCGCCGGGCTGCCCGAGCTGCGCTCCGCGGTCGCCGAGAAGACCGCGCGGGACTCGGGCTACCAGGTCAAGCCGGAGCAGGTGCTGGTCACCAACGGCGGCAAGCAGGCGGTGTACGAAGCCTTCGCCACCCTGATCGACCCGGGCGACGAGGTGCTGTTGCCGACGCCGTACTGGACCACGTACCCGGAGGCGATCGCGCTGGCGGGCGGGGTCTCGGTGGACGTCGTCGCCGACGAGTCGTCGGGCTACCTGGTCACGGTGGACCAGCTGGAGGCGGCGCGTACCGAGAAGACGAAGGCGCTGCTGTTCTGCTCGCCGTCGAACCCGACCGGCGCGATCTACCCGCCGGAGCAGGTCGAGGCGATCGGCCGCTGGGCCGTGGCGCACGGCGTCTGGGTGGTCACCGACGAGATCTACGAACACCTGGTGTACGGCGACGCCCAGCACGTCTCGATGCCGGTCGCGGTGCCCGAGCTGGCAGACACCTGCGTGGTCCTCAACGGCGTGGCCAAGACGTACGCGATGACCGGCTGGCGGGTGGGCTGGATGGTCGGCCCGACCGACGTGGTCAAGGCCGCCTCCAACCTGCAGTCGCACCTGTCGTCGAACGTGTGCAACGTTGCGCAGGCCGCCGCGCTCGCCGCCGTCTCGGGGCCGCTGGACGCGGTCGCCGAGATGCGTACGGCCTTCGACCGGCGGCGCCGGACGATCGTGGAGATGCTGTCGGCGATCGACGGCGTGGTCTGCCCGGAGCCGCAGGGGGCGTTCTACGCGTACCCGAGCGTGAAGGGGCTGCTGGGCCGCGACATCAAGGGCGCGACCGCCAACACCTCCGCTGACCTGGCGAAACTCGTACTGGAGCAGGCGGAGGTGGCGGTGGTGCCGGGCGAGGCGTTCGGCACGCCCGGGTACTTCCGGTTGTCGTACGCGCTGGGCGACGAGGACCTGGCCGAGGGCGTCGGACGGCTGCAGCGCCTGTTCGGCTAGTCCCCAGCCGGCTCAGTACGTGAGCCAGATCCGGCGGGCCGGGCTGTCGATCCGGATCCGGCCGCCGCTGGGGACGATCAACTGCGGGTCGGTGTGCCCGAAGTCCACGTCGAACACGGTCAGTACGCCCGGGTGGTATTCGTCCAGCACCCGGATCACCGCCTCGGCCTGGTCCGTCACGAAACCGGCCCGCTCGTCGAGTGTGGTACGCCGATCGATGTTCCACGCCTTCGCCCGCCCGACCAGTACGGCGGCGAACCGCTGCAACAGGCCGGCTTCCCCGAGGTTGCGCAGGGTCCGGTAGACCTGGATCGCGGGCGGCATCTCCTCGGAGGTTTCGATCAGCAGCACGCAGCCGTCGTACTCGGAGAAGGGGGCGAGCCAACGACGGACCGCGAGCTGCCAGTCCAGGATCTCGAGGCAACCGCCGAAGGTCTTCCCCTCGACCACCCGGTCGGCGTTGCGCCAGGTCCAGCCGTCGTTCGGGCGCATCGGCGCGCCGCCGACCAGGGCCTCCGGGGTGTCCCACGCGATGCCTTCGTCGGTGGCCTCCCCGGGCGGCACGACCTCCACCTCACCGCTGGTGAACAGGGCGGTGCGCAGCGACTCGATGCTGTACGGGTGGGTCACGCCACGGCCGAGGTGCACCATCACCGCGCCGCCGTGGTAGCTCACCAGTCCGAGGTGCCATAGATACACGTGCAGGTTGGTGTTGTCCGAGAAGCCGAAGAACGGCTTCGGGTTGGCCCGCAGCAGGTCGGCGTCGAGGTGGGGCAGCACCGTGAGCTGGTCGTCGCCGCCGATGCTCGCGATCACGGCGGTGATCGACGGGTCGGCGTACGCGGCGTGGATGTCGCGCGCCCGGTCGGCGGCCGACGACGCCATCTTGCGCGTGGTCGGATACTCCACCGGCACCAGGCCGAGGTCCTCGCGGAGTCGGCGCAGGCCGAGTTCGTACACCTCGGGGAAGATCTCCGGTAGGCCACGGGACGGTGAGAGGACCGCGATCTGGTCGCCGGGCTTCGGTTTCGGGGGGTACGTATGCCGCATGCCGGCAGCGTAGGCCGCCGGCATGCCGGGTGACGCGCGATTTCGCGTGACCCCGGGCGCCGAGGTGACGGCCCGGGTCGGCCGGGTCGTAACCCCCGCCGTGCTCAACACCGCGCGGCGGCCCCGTCCAGGGACGCCGCCGCCGACCCGGTCTTCGGGAAGGTCGACCAGCCGATCCCGCGGCCGCGCCGATGCCTGCCTCGATAACGGCCGACACCCATCGCGTGGAACGCGGTACGGAAGCTCGTACGCAGGGACATGTCTGGCTCCTCTCCAGGGCGCCCGACCCGTGCCGGACACCCGTGAGAGACGCGACCCCGGCCGGCCCCAACGCTTTTTCGGGTACGGATTTCCGTTGGCATCGACCCGGCGCGCGGATCACACGGGTATCAGGAAGGAGAACCGATGTGGCCGGTGTCGGATGCCAACCAGATTCCGGTCGGGCGCGGGCCCGCACCGCTAGCCTGCACGTCGTGCAGCCACAGTCTGACCGGACGCCCGGCGTCGGAGAGTCGACCCCGGACGCCGCGATCGCCCGCTCCCTCGCGGCCGGGGACCCGGCGGCCCTGGAGCGGGTCTACCGCCGGTACGCGGAGCGGATCTACACGTACTGCCGGTCCGTGCTGCACGACGCCGACGGGGCAGCGGACGCCACCCACGACACCTTCATCGTCGCCAGTCAACGCGCCGGCCAGCTGCGCGACCCGAGTCGGCTGCGCCCCTGGCTGTACGCCATCGCCCGCAACGAGTGTCTGCGGATCCTCCGCGTACGGCGGCGGCAGGCACCGTTGGAAGCGGCGCCCGAGATGAGCGACGAGACGGTCGACATGGTCGCCGGACTGCGTGCCGACCAGCTGCGCGAGCTGGTCCAGGCGGCGACGGCCAGCCTCTCGGACGGCGACCGCGACGTGATCGAGCTGGCGCTGCGGCACGATCTCGCGGCGGCCGACGTGGGCGCCGTACTGGGGGTGTCGGTCAACCACGTACACGCCCGGTTGTCGCGGGCCCGCGGCCAGTTGGAGTCGGCGCTCGGCGCGCTGCTGGTGGCGCGTGCCGGGGCGCAGCAGTGCGAGGAGCTCAACGCCCTGCTGACCGGGTGGGACGGGCAGTTGACGGTCCTGTTGCGCAAGCGGCTGAGCCGGCACATCAAGTCCTGCGAGGTGTGCGGCGAACTGCAGCGGCGGCAGCTGCAGCCGGGCACCCTGCTCGCCGGGTACGCCGCCCTGCCGTTCCTGATGGTCCCGGACCTGCTGCACCGGATGCGGCTGTGCAGTTCGGACGACCGCAGCCAGATCGCCAAACGCGCGGGCCGGTTCGACGGCGAGGGATTCCCGGCGCCGGCGGATCGGCGTACCGGCGGGTTGGCGTTGCGGGTGGCGAGCGTCGCGGCGCTGATCCTGCTGGTGATCGGCACCGCCGCGTTCTTCGAAGGCCGGTCGGTCGTGGGCGAGGCGGTATGGCAGTCCCCGGCCGGTACGCCGCCTCCGAGCGGCCCGTCGCCGTTGACCTCCCCGACGCCGGACGCCTCGCCGTCGACCTCGCCGTCCGCGTCGACCACCCCGTCGGCCAGTTCGTCTCCACCGGCTTCCCTGAGCCCGTCCCCCGGCAGGCCGCCACCCTCACCACTCACAGTTCGCGCCGACGGCAAGCCGTCGTGCGTCGACCGCGGTTGGATCTTCAACGCGTACGCCTACGTCACCGGCGGAACCGCGGAGAAGGTCGTGCTGCACTGGCGCGCCGGCACGGGCAGCGAGTCGACGGCGGCGATGGCGTGGAACGGCCAGTCCTGGCAGGGATCCACCGGCACGCTAGGAACTGACCAGACGATCGACTGGTGGATCACCGCGGACGCTGCCGACGGCGGTAGCGGCGAGTCGGCGCCACAGCAGGCGAACGGCTCGAGCTGCGTACCCGGCTAGCTGCCGTCAGGCGGTGGGGCGGACGATGGCGCGGGCCTGTCCGAGCACCTTGTCGCGGCCGCTGCGGGCGGTCAGGTCGACCTGGAGGCGGCCGCCGTCCAACTCACGCTTGACGATGCCCTCGACGGTGACCTCCGCGCCGGCGTCGTCATCGGGTACGACGACCGGCTTGGCGAAGCGGACACCGTACTCCTCGATGGCGGCGGGGTCGCCGAGCCAGTCGGTGAGCGCGCGGCCGGCGAGCGCCATGGTCAGCATGCCGTGGGCGATCACGTCGGGGAGGCCGACGGAGGTGGCGATCCGCTGGTTCCAGTGGATCGGGTTGAAGTCGCCGGAGGCACCGGCATACCGGACCAGGTCGGCCCGGGTGATCCGGAAGGTACGGGAAGGCAGCTCGGCCCCGACCGTCATCGTCATGCCCGGCCTTCCGAGGTGTCGGAGGGTGCGCGAATCACCAGCGTGGACCAGGTGGTGACCACGTCCTCGCCGCCGGCGTCGGTCACGTCGGTACGGGTCGACAGGAACTGGTTGCCGGCCACCGCACGGACGTTCTCCACGGTGACGATGCAGGTGAGGCGGTCGCCCGGGCGGACCGGGCGGGCGTACCCGAAGCGCTGGTCGCCGTGGATCACGTTGCTCAGCTCGATGCCCAGCTCGTCGAGCAGCAACTCGCTGGCCGAGAAGGTGAACACGAACGGAAACGTCGGCGGAGCGATCACATCCGGGTGGCCGAGCGCCTTGGCGGCCTCGGGATCCCGGTACGCCGGATTCGGGTCGCCGATCGCGTCGGCGAACTCGCGGATCTTCTCGCGCCCCACCTCGTACGGGGTGGGGCGGATGAAGGTGCGTCCGATGTATGAAGCGTCGAGCGGCATGGCTCGCGCTTAGCGGGTTTCCTTGTGATCGGTGTGCTTGCCGCAGCGCGGGCAGAACTTCTTCAGCTCCATCCGGTCAGGGTCGTTGCGGCGGTTCTTACGCGTGATGTAGTTGCGCTCCTTGCACTCCACACACGCCATTGTGATCTTGGGACGTACGTCGGTCGCCTTTGCCACGGCGGAGTGCCTTCCTCGAAGAAACTGATACGGACAACCCCACCAGGGTACCCGTACCCCAGCAGGTCATCTATTCGGTAGCGGTGGCCGGACTCGAACCGGCGACACAGCGATTATGAGCCGCTTGCTCTACCACCTGAGCTACACCGCCATGCGGGGGGCTCGGGGGGTCGCCCCCCCGACTGGCATAAGGCGAGAGACAAGGTGGACGCTCGTCGTCCACACACTTCTCCCATCTCGAGCCCCTTTACGGAATCGAACCGTAGACCTTCTCCTTACCATGGAGACGCTCTGCCGACTGAGCTAAAGGGGCGTGGGCACGTCCGTGGACGGGCACCGCGATTAGAGAGAGTACACGGTGTCGGGGCGGGTCGCCGAGTGGGTTCCGGGAGCCGACCCGACACTCACAGGTCGCCGAAGAAGGCTCTGATGTCGGTCGCCAGCAGCTCGGGCTCTTCGGCGGCGGGGAAGTGACCGCCGCGGGGCATCCGGGTCCAGCGGCGTACGTCGTACTGCCGTTGTGCCCATTCGCGGGGTGGTTCGCCTTCGGGGACGTGCTGGTGGCTGAAGACGGCGAATCCGGTGGGCACGGCGATCCGGTCGGGCGAGACCGGGTGCCACCGGTTGTCGTAGTAGTCGCGCATCGACGACGTGATGCTGCCGGTGGCCCAGTAGATCGTCAGGATGGTCAGCAGCAGGTCGCGGTGCCGGTCGAGGCTGCCGTGGGAGTCGCTCCAGCTGTGCCACTTTTCGCAGATCCAGGCGGCGAGGCCGGCGGGTGAGTCGTTGAGGGCGTACCCGAGGGTCTGCGGCTTGGTGGACTGGACGGCCTTGTAGCCGCCTTCGCCCTGCCACCACTCGGCGTGGTGGTCGAGGTAGTCCCGCTCCTGCTGGCTGAGTTCGTTTCTTTCCGGGTACGCCGGCGAGATGTCCATGTCGGTGAGGTGCAGCCCGATCATCGGGGCGGGTTCGTCGTACGCCATGAGCGCGGCGACGCCGCCTCCGAAGTCGCTGCCGTGCGCCCCGTACCGCTGGTAGCCGAGGCCCCGCATGAGCTGGTGCCAGAGCCGGGCGACGTACCGGTAGTTGACGTCGGTACGCCGTGGCCGTTCCGAGAACCCGTAGCCGGGCAGCGACGGGATCACCACGTCGAACGCGGGCCCGGTGTCGGGGTCGGTGAGCAGCGGCACCAGCGGCAGCAGTTCGACGAAGTTGCTGGGCCAGCCACTGGTGAGGACCAGCGGGATCCCGTCGCCGTTGCGGGCCTTCTCGTGTACGAAGTGGATCTTCACGCCGTCGATCTCGGCGCGGAACTGCGGTAGTTCGTTGAGCCGGCGTTGCTGGGCGGGCCAGTCGAAGCCGTCGGCCCAGTAGTCGAGCAGGCCGCGCAGGTAGTCGAGGTCGGTGCCCTGCCGCCACGGCTCGGCCGGCGCCGGGTCGGGCCAGCGGGTACGCCGGATCCGTTCCCGCAGGTCGGCGAGCACGTCGTCGCCGACGCGGATCTCGAAAGGCTCGACCCTCACCGGCTCACGGCACGGCGCGCAGCCGGCGTACCTCGCCGGACGGGGTGGCTTCCAGCTCGGTCTGCGCGCCGAACCAGGTCACCAGGCGCTCGTACGGCAGCGGGCGGGAGAAGAAGAAGCCCTGGCCGAGGTCGCAGCCCATCTCCTCGAGCAGGGAGAGGGTCAGCTCACTCTCCACGCCCTCGGCCACGACGGAGAAGCCGAAGTGCCGGGTCAGGTCCACCACGGCCCGTACGATCGCCAGGTCTCCGGGGTCGGTCGCCATGCCCTGGACGAACGACCGGTCGATCTTCACCTCGTGCACCGGCAACCGCCGCAGGTACGACAGCGACGAATACCCCGTGCCGAAGTCGTCGACGGACAGCCGTACGCCGATCTCGCGCAGCAGTCGCAGGGTCGGCAGCGGCTTCTCGGTCTCGCCGACCATGCCGTCCTCGGTGATCTCCAGGGTGAGCCGGTCCGGGGGCACCAGATACTCGCCGAGCAGCCCCTCCACGTACGACGGGAACTCCGGATCGAGCAGCGTACGCGGGGACAGGTTGACCGCGACGCCGAGCGGGCGCCCTTCCTGGTCCCATTCGCGGCACCGCCGCAGGCCTTCCCGCAGCACCACGTCGGTGAGTTTGGACAGCTGGCCGGTGTGCTCGGCGACGCTGACGAAGTCTTCCGGAGCGACCGAGCCGTACGCCTGGTGCTCCCAGCGGGCGAGGCACTCGACTCCGGCCAGCGAGCGGCCGGCGATGGCGATCTTCGGCTGGAAGTAGACCTCGATCTCGTCGTTGTCCAGGGCGCGCCGCAGGTCACCGGCCAGGCCGAGCCGGCGTACCGACCGGGATTCCAGGCCGAGGTTGAACACCCGGATCCCCGACGAGGCGGACTTGGCGGCGTACGTCGCGACGTCGGCGCGCTGCAGCAGCATCTCCGGCTCCATCCCGTGGTCGGGATGCAGCGCGATGCCGACCGCGGTGTCGACGTCGACGGTGAGGCTGCCGATCGCGAACGGCTGCTGCAGCGCCCGCCGTAGCTCACCGGCGAGCTCCGCCGCCGCGTCCGCATTGACGATCCGCAGCAGTACGCAGAACTCGTCGCCGCCCACCCTGGCGACCAGTGCGCCGTCGGGTGCGGCAGCGACCAGCCGGCGGGCCACTTCGGCGAGCACCTTGTCACCAGCGGCATGGCCCAGCGAGTCGTTGACCTCGCGCATCCCGTCCACGTCGAGCAGCAGCGCGGCGACGACCTCGCCTGGTGCCCGTACCTTCACCGCTTCTTCGAGGGCGAAGATCATGCGGCGACGGTTGGGCAGCGACGTCAGCGAATCGTGGTACGCGTCGAACTGCAACCGGTCGACCAGCCGCGAGTTCTCGACAGCCACCGCCGCGTGCGCCGCCAACGTCTCCAGCAGCTGTACGTCAGCCGCCCGGAACCGCTCGCCGTCACCCAGCCGGTTCGCCACTTCGAGTACGCCGATGGTCGCCGATCCGGAGCGCAGCGGCACCACGATCACGTCCTTGGTGCCGGAGCCGCGCAGCATCACGCGATCGTCCTCGTGTCCCAGCTTGGGGCCGACCGCGACGGTGTGGCCGTCCGCCAGCCCGCGCTCCCGGAAGGCCCGAGGCGAAGCGGCGCGGTCGATCAGGCCGGGACTGTCCGCACGGGCGCTGAGCAGCAGCTCCGGGTACCGGCCCCGCGGCGGCACCCAGAGGGTCGCCGACTCGGAGTTGAGCAGCTTGCGGGCACGGGTGAGCAGCTCGTCGGCGAGGGTGCCTTCCTGCCGTGCGACGCCGAGGGCGCGGGTGAGCTCGTACAGCTCGGCCAGCCGCTGCTGCTGCCGTACGAACGTGGTGTATCCCCGGTAGACGAAGACCACCGACACCACGACCGGGATCAGCAGCAGTACGGTCCAGGCGCTGACCTCGAGCACCAGCAGGACCAGGATCCCCAGCGTGGTGTTGAGCACCGCGGTGAACAGCGTCGACACGGTGCTGCGGACCGCCTCGGCCCGGGTCGGCAGCCCCTGCACCAGGGTGATCGCCGCGAGCACCAGCAGTGCGCTGTTCGCGGCCGCGGGAACGATCGCGACGTAGATGATCAACCACGAGGTCACCGAGTCGGCGGAACCGAGATGCGCCGCGTTGGTGATCAACGCGGCGATCGTCGCCGCCGCCCCGGCGATGCTCGCGTTGAACACCGCCTTCTGCAGCGGATGTCTCTGGTACGCGTAGAACAGCGACGGCCCGATCACCCGGGCGACGAGCAGGGTGAGCGGGTCGACGTAGAACAGCGCGAGCACGAATGGAATCTCCGCGAAGGAGATCGTGTACGCCTGCCGCTGGATGTCGATCTTCAGGCGTGTGGCGCTGGCAAGGAGGAAGAACCCGACGAAGACCGCCAGCCGGAGCGGATTGTGGACGATCGGCCCCCAGGACCACCAGCCCTCGGCCGTGAAGACCAGGCCGACCCCGACCGCCAGGGCAGCGACAAGCAGCCAGACGTACTGGCTGCCGGATAGAAGGCGTCGTCTAGCGGCAGAATCCCCGAGCGCAGGATGATCTGCCGTCATCAAATCCCCCGAGCTTCTGTCGAGTCGAACCGCCACCGCGGCCTAGCTGGCCGACGTCCGTGACGATCATCCCCACTCGGGGTCGCTGTAGGTGACCGCCATGCCGTCGGTCGACTCGGCGACGACGGAACTGGCCGCCTGCGCGCTGTCGGCCGCGTTGGCGACTCCGGTCGTACCGAAGAAGATTCCAGCCGCCAGGCCCGCGGTGACTAATGCACGCGCAACCCAAGCACCGATCTTGCGCGGATTCATATCGCCGACTCCGAGGTTTGTAGGGTCTGTTCGAACTCCCCCAGTGCAACGATGGTGCCATAGCTACGACGCGTACAGAAGGGAAACCGCGTGTCGGGTACCACGCAGCGCGACCGAGTCGGGGCATTACGAAGCGTTAAATCCGATTAATGCCTCTCGGGCGCTTTGCGGTGAGCCGGGGCCCAATGTGGAGGATTGGACCAGCGAAACGATCGACTTCTTGTCCTACCCGGATGAGACCCTCCTCGACATGTCGATCACAGCGCGTGAGGCGCGCGAGCAGAAAGTCTTGACACTCTCCGTGATCGAGGAGGCGATCCGCTCGGCATGGAGTCGCCTCGTGGGCGGCGTCGAGATCGACCTGACCCGCGGACAGTTCACCGACGGCGAGACGATCGGCCGGCCCACCGTGGCGCCGCGCCCCCCGGTCGCCCCACCCGCTGCGCAGCGCAGTACGACCTGCTCCGCAGCCGGGTCCTCGAAGCTGTGTGAGGATGCCGGGATGCAGACGATCCGTACCCCGGAGGACCGGTTTCGTGACCTGCCGGACTTCGGGTACGAACCGCACCACGCCGAGGTGTCCGACGGCGAAGGCGGGCGGCTGCGGATGGCGTGGGTGGAGGCCGGCCCGGCCGCCGGTCCGGTGGTGCTGTGTCTGCACGGCGAGCCGAGCTGGTCGTTCCTGTACCGGAAGCTGATGCCGGTGCTCGCCGCGGCCGGGCTGCGCGCGGTGTGTCCGGACCTGGTGGGCTTCGGTCGCTCCGACAAGCCGAGCCGGCTCGAAGACCACAGCTACGCCCGGCATGTGGCGTGGGTACGGGAGCTGGCGTTCGACGTACTGGAGCTGCGGCAGGTCACCATGGTCGGGCAGGACTGGGGTGGGCTGATCGGGCTGCGGCTCGCGGCGGAGCATCCCGAACGGTTCGCCAGGCTGGTGCCCGCGAACACCGGACTTCCCACCGGCGACCATCCGATGCCCGAAGTGTGGCAAGAGTTCCGTGCCGCGATCCAGAGCGCGCCGCGGCTCGACATCGGACGGTTCGTACAGGCCGGGTGCCGGAGCCGGTTGGCGCCGGGCGTACTGGCGGGCTATGACGCGCCGTTTCCGGATGACAGCTATACGGCGGGGGCGCGCGCGATGCCCGGGCTGGTACCGACCAGGCCGGACGATCCGGCCAGCGACGCCAACCGCGCCGCCTGGGCGAGACTCGGCCAACTGTCGTTCCCAGCACTGGTCGCGTTCAGCGACAGCGACCCGATCACGGGTCCGATGGCGCCGATCCTGCGGCGGCACCTGCCTGGCGCACGGCACCGGGACCATCCCGTGATCGCGAACGCCGGCCACTTCCTGCAGGAGGACGCCGGGGAGGTGCTCGGCGGGCACATCGTCGACTTCGTACGCACGACTGCCTGACAAGCCGGTTGCGGTGACGAATGCTGCGACGCGAGGATCCCGTCATGGAGCCACCGGAGATGATCAACGCGGGCGCGATCGTACTCAAGAAATGGGAGGCGGAGTGGGCAGACGCGGCAGTCACGGCAGTACGCGAATCGCTCCCTGAGCTGATCCGGTTCATGCCGTGGGCGCACGAGGGGTACGACGCCGAAGCCGCGCGGGGCTTCGTCGGTAGCTCCGGCGACGAGTGGAAGGCCGGCACGGCGTACAACTACGCGGTGTTCACCACGGTCGGCGAGCTGATCGGCTCGGGTGGACTGATGGCCCGGGTCGGGCCGGGGGCGCTCGAGATCGGCTACTGGATCCACAGTGGACACACCGGCCGCGGGTACGCCACGACAGCGGCGACGTCGCTGGCCCAGGTCGGGCTCGCCCTGCCCGGCATCGACCGGATCGTGATCAAGCACGACGCGGCCAACCTGGCGTCCGGCGCGGTCGCCGCCAAGGCCGGGTTCACGCAGGTCGGCCGGGAGGAGCGGGAGCCGCAGGCGGCCGGCGACACCGGCTTCGACCTGGTCTGGGAACTCCGCCGCCCGTGATGGACGTACGCCTCGCCAGCCAACCGTCGCCGGACACCGCCGCCAACGAGGACCACGCGATCGCGACGGACGAGTTCGTCGCGGTGCTCGACGGCGTCACCGTGCCCGCCGGCCTGGAGACCGGCTGCGTACACGGCCCCGCCTGGTACGTACGCCGCCTCGGCGCCCGTCTGGTCGGCGCGGTGCGGCCGGACCTCGCGCTGCCCGACGTACTCGCCGCGGCGATCCAGGGGGTACGGGGCGACCACGCCGGCCGCTGCGACCTCGATCACCCGGGCACTCCCCAGTCGACGGCGTGCCTGCTGCGGCTGAGACGGGACGCGGTCGACTACCTGGTGCTCAGCGACTGCTCGCTGGTGCTGGACCGCGGCCGCATCGAGACGATCACGGACCTGCGGGCGGAGCACACGAGCCCGCAGCAGCGGGAGGCGGCGCTCTCCGGGGTCCTGCCGTACGGCAGTGAGGATCGCGCGGCGCGACTACGGCAGCTGAGCACCTCACGACGCCGGCACGTGAACCGCGACGGCGGGTACTGGATCGCGGCGGCCGACCCGGAGGCGGCGTACCACTCGGTCACCGGGACCGTGCCGCTCGCCGGGCTGCGCCGCGCCGCGCTGCTGACCGATGGCGCCTCCCGCGCGGTCGACACCTTCGCCCTGACGGACTGGGCCGGGCTGCTCGACGTACTGGACCGTCACGGTCCGAGTCACCTGATTTCGCTGGTACGCACCGCGGAGCTCGCCGACCCCGAAGGGCTGACCCGCCCGCGGTACAAGCGACACGACGACGCGACGGCCGCGTACTGCGTTTTCGGCGGAGCGGACGCCTCGAGCCAGTAGGTCGACTGCGGTTACTTGACGAAGCGCTGGACGAAGCTCAGGGCCGTGTCGCACACTTCGCGCCAGCCGTTGTCGATCGTGAGGGCGTGGCCACGGTTGGGCATCTCGACGAACTCGGTGACGCCCGGGTTCTTCGCCTGCTGCTTGTAGGACGCGTTCGTGATCGCCCTCGGAACCGTGTGGTCCTTCTCACCGGAGATCATCAGCAGCGGGCCGCGGTCCGGGTTCTCGGTGTCGACCTTGACCTCGGTCCACGGGTTGAGGTTGGCCGCCGCGGCCTGGAAGAGGGGAATGCCGGACGCAGGCACGGCGTACGTGTCGTACAGCTGATGCGCCTCTTCCTCGGACACCGCGTTCGCGAACGCGTACCGGAACTGGTCATAGGTCAGTGGGACCGCCCGGTGCCGGTTACGCGGATTGCCGAGTACCGGGAAGGCGGACTTGAGCGATGAGAATGGCAGCGGCAGGACCCCGCGGAACGGGGCCGGGTCGATCGCCACCGCCGCGCCGGACAGTCCGCGTCCCGCAGAGATCTGCGTCAGCAGGCCGCCGAACGAGTGACCGATCACCGCCGGCTTCTGGTCCAGCTTCGTGATGACGTCGCAGAAATGGTCGGCCACCTGCCCGACGGTCTTGTTCGCGAAGACATCGGGCTCGGCGCGCGCCTCCTCGACCGTGTTGGGATCGTCCGGCCAGCCCGGCGTCAGGGCCGTGTAGCCCGCGCCCTCGAAGACCTCCGCCCAACGGTCCCAGCTGCTCGGCAGCAGCCACAGCCCGTGGATGAACACGACCGGCGGACGGCCCGACCCGTTCGCGCGTTCGATCTGCTCTTCTGTGGTGGGAAAGCTCGTTTCAGACATGAACGAAGCGTATGGAGACGACGTACCACATATCGAGGGACTTGCATCGAAACGGACCGTACGGGCCGGTGAGGTGACCGTACGGCCCAATGTCCGGCGATGAGGTGTCTCCCGACCTCAAGGCGCAAGCCCACGTCGCACAAGTCCGTTCGACTTTCCGGACGTAGAGCGTCCGCAATGAGACATACGGTGGCGCCATGACCAACAGCGACTACCCGTGGGAGCCACCCCTCGCCGGCACCGAGGTCGAGCACCTCGTCGGTGCGCTCGACCGCCTGCGCACGACCTTCCGTTGGAAGGCCGACGATCTCGACGCGGCCGGGCTGCAGACCCGCGTCGGCGCCTCCTCGCTGACCCTCGGCGGCCTGCTCAAACACCTCGCCGCGCAGGAGGACTACGCCTTCACCACCAAGCTGAGCGGGGAACCGATCGGCGCGCCATGGGACGCCACCGGCTGGGACGGCAGTAACGATTGGGAGTTCGCCTCCGCCGCCGACGACACCCCCGAACAGCTCTACGCGCTCTGGGACGGCGCCGTCGAACGGTCCCGCGCGAGGCTCGACGCGGCCTTGGCCGACGGCGGACTCGACCAGCTCATCCACGTCTCCTGGCCCGACGGTCGCCATGCCAGCTTGCGCCGGCTCGTCTGCGACCTGATCGAGGAGTACGGCCGGCACACCGGGCACGCGGACCTGCTGCGCGAGGCTGTGGACGGGCTGGTCGGTGAGGACCCGCCGGCTGGATGGCGCACAAGAGCGAGCCGATCAGGCCTGAGCAGTTGACCGTCGTACCGGCGGAGCGCCGTGGGGCGACTTCGAGCGGGAGCTTGCAGACCAGCGTCGCAAGGGAGTGTGTTGCAGGCTCATGCTGCGCACAGCGAACTCGTTGGTGCGCCGGCCGGTCAGACATCGACGGCCAGGCGAACGGTCACCATGTCGCCTACCTCAAGGCCTTCGGCCTTCCGTACCCACGCCTTCACCGGTACGACGTACTGCCCGTCTTTCGGGTACAGCGACGTCTTCCACCCCGTATCCCCGATCTGCGCGGTGACCGGAATCATGCCCCAGCCGTAGGTCACGAGCGCGGACGTCGCTTCCAGCTCACCGCACTCATCTTCCGGAACGGTGATGAAGTGCCACGGCGCCGGGCCCTTCCAGAACCACATCGGGCCGCTGAACTCGAGGTTCATTCGATCAGGATAGGAGCCAACCAGTTCCGGCAGCCGCGCTCACGCGTCCAGTTGACCGGCACCTCGCGGCCGTGTTCTCAAACAGGTGTCCCACCGAAGTCGACGGAATCGGTCGGGACGGTCCCTCCGCGCCGTCCGGGAGCGGTCTGGTACTGCCAGTAGAGGTTCGTGTGGGCAATGACCTTGTCAGGTGTCGGCGCACCCCACTCGGTCTGGTCTTCGGTGGTGTGGGCGTCGCTGACCAACGTCGCGTCGTAGCCACGGACGATCGCCCCGTGCAGCGTCGAGCGGATGCATTCGTCGGTCTGCGCTCCCGTGACGATCAGGCGCCCCACCTTACGCTCGGCCAGGACGGCCTCCAGGTCGGTGGCGTCGAAGGAGTCTGCGTACTCCTTGTGGATCAGCGGCTCGGACCCCTCCCGGGTGAGCTCCGGGACGTACTGCCAGCCGTCGCTGCCTCGCGGCATGTTGTCGTCGGAGTGTTGCACCCAGATGACGGGTGCACCCTCGGCTCTTGCCTTGCCCACGAGGACGGCGATGTTGGCGATCACGCCGTCACGGTTGAGCGCGTGGGCCACGACGTCGTTCTGGACGTCGATGACGAGCAGCGCAGTGTGTGGGCGGTCGGGCAAGGACGTCATCGGGCTCTCCTCTGCGACTGGTTCTGGAGGGTGCGCCAATGCTACGGCCGAGGACCGACATCTGCGTGGCGGTCGGGACGTGGCAACGGGGCCGGCCATGAACAGGGCGTAGATGTTGGCACCGCCGCGGCCGGCCGCTGTGGCGACCGAATGTCATCCAGCTCATCCGACTCGGGACTTGTGGTCGACCTGCGCTGTTAGGAGCCTGCTGCGCTGCGGCATGCTGGGGTCGTGGACGCCACCAGGCTGCTGTTGATCGCTGACACGCACGTGCCGAAGCGGGCGCGGGATCTGCCCGATGCGGTGTGGCGGGAGATCGACGCGGCGGACGTGGTGGTGCACGCCGGCGACTGGGTGGACGTGGCGCTGCTGGACTCGATCGAGCGGCGTACCCGCCGCCTCATCGGCGTCGTGGGCAACAACGACGGCCCGGCGCTGCGGGACCGGTTGCCGGAGGTCGATCACGCCAACCTGCGGGGCGTACGCCTGGCGGTGGTGCACGACACCGGTCCCGCGAAGGGGCGGGAGGGGCGCTGCGAACAGCTCTTTCCCGATGCAGACGTGCTGGTGTTCGGACACAGCCACATTCCGTGGGACACCACCACGCCGGCCGGCCTGCGGCTGCTGAACCCCGGCTCCCCGACCGACCGCCGGCGGCAACCGGCCTGTACCTACCTGACGGCGGAGGTCAGCGGCGGCCGGTTGCGCGGCGTCACCCTGCACCGGCTGCCACCCCGTGCAGCCGGGTGACCGCGTACCCCGGTGACCTGTCCTGCACCGGTTTGGGCCGGAAGCCGAGTGACCGCGTCGTCGACCTGCCGGACTTCCACCGATTCGCCGCGGGAAACGGCTCGCCACGCGCACCGTCAGGCAATGGCGGCGGGCGGGGGTCTCCGACCGGAACCGCAGGAGGTCACCACGCCGCACCGCCCGGGTGAGGTCAGGCACCACCGAGGTCGATCTCCTCCTAGAGCACAGGCAGGCGCGTGCATTCGCGGCGCTTCCGCGACCCATGGGGCCTTGCTCGGGGACCGCTTCCAGCCACCGCAGGTAAGCCAGAATCGGTGCAACTACCTTCGCAGCGGTGCGCGGCTGGCCCCAGTAAGTAGCGGCTAAGGGTGCCGCCGGACGAAATCTAAGGTCCAGACGGCTCCGATCTAAGGCCCGTTACCGATGTGGGCGCCGGGGCTTAGCACGAATCTTGGTCATGAACCGAACGACAGAGATCGCACCGAGGGAGACGACCAAGATGTTCACAGAGACCTTCGCCCAAGCCGAGGCCGACTACCGAAAGCGGCGCTTCG
>WNGB01000321.1_pt1 | contig 71966 bp, 52 predicted proteins | sample 5400681 | NCBI WGS metagenome assembly WNGB01 (sample SAMN13153367, study PRJNA577476) | soil metagenome | isolation source: 115 cm soil or saprolite under grassland replicate 2 | place: USA:California | collected 2016-06-15 | reverse complement strand
CGCCGACCTGGACTGCCGGCAGCACCCTGGCCTGGCGATCCAGGAAGGATCCGGTGTTGCCGTGGTTGAAGTCCACGCGGTGCAGCGCGACCTGGCCAACGCTGACCGTCCCGGGACCGATGCCGACGACCCTGCCGGCGGCGAGGCCCGCCGCGGCGCTCCGGGCGCCGAGGGCCGCCAGCAGGTCGTCGCCGCCGACGTACAGCAAGCCCGGCTCCTCCGCCTGGGTGACCAGCTGCCGGGCGGTGACGACCATGGGCACGACCATGGGCATGGGGGAGGCGCCGGCCCTGCCTTTGCCGGGTGGAAGCTGCCCCGACCCGGCAGCGCCAGAGAGCGGGGCGAACGCCACTTGCAACGGGGCGGCCACCGCGCCGGGAATGGCCGCCAGCACGGCGCGTACCGCCGCGCCCGGTAGCTGCTCGGAGCCGGGGTCGCGGATCTCGATCTGGCGCGAGCCACCGCCACCGCCACCGGGGTGGATGTGGCTGATCTGGAGCTGGTCGGCGCCCAGCGCCGGGATCCAGTGGGCGCGGTCGTCGCCGCGGGCGGTGAGCGCGACCGAGGAGACGAACACCGGAACCGCCAGCGCCACGGCGATGGCGGCCACGGCGGGACCGGCGCGGGACCGGTTGCGGGCCGCCTGGCGCGTCGCGACGCGACCAGCCAGGGGGAGGTGACGCGCCAGGGGCTCGAGGGCCGCCACCAGCGCGGCGCTGCACGCGACAAAGCCGCCGAGCAGGAGCGCCAGCCCGGCGAGGCTCACCGCGAGGTTGTCGATCGGCTTGACCCCGACGGCGGCGATGACGCACCCCAGGACGATCGCGAGGATCCCCAGACGCGAGACGTGCCGTGGCGGTGGGCCGCCGGGCACGCGGGCGTCGAGTGCCTCCACGGGCGGGACCCGGCCGGCGAAGCGAGCGGGGAACCACGCCGCGGCCGTTCCCGCCAGCACCGCCGCCGCGACCACGCCCACGAGCGGGAGCGTGGGGAGCGCGATCGGGCGTGGCAGGTGACCGACGATGCCGCCGAGCCAGGGGTGCACGGCGACGGCGGCGAGGGCGCCGAGCGCCAGGCCCACCAGGCCGCCCGCCAGCCCGAGCGTGGCGCCGCGCGCCAGCACCGCTGCCCGGAGCTGGGCGGGGCTGCCGCCGGCGGCGGCGAGCAGGCCGAGCTCGCGGATCTCGCGGCGCACCCCGGCCGCGAAGGCGGCGGCCGCGACCAGCGCGGCGATCATCAAGGCCAGCCCGGCGGTGATCGGGATCGGGTCGAGCACGCCGGTCCGCGTCGGCACGGACCTGGGGCTGGTCGACGCCTGCTCGCGGGTCGTGACCGTCAGCCCGCTCGCGTCGCGGAGCAAGCTCTGGTCCCCGACGCCCGCCGGCAGGGCGATCAGCCAGCTCCGCCCCGCGTTCGGCCCGAGCGCACCCCGAGGCGTGACCGCCAGGAAGGCATCGGTGTCGGCGGGGCGGATCACGGTACCGGTGACGCGCACGGTCTGGTCGGTGCCGTCCGGCCGCACCAGCTGCAACGTGTCACCTACCCGCCGACCCAGCTCGCGTAGGACCGCGGTGCTGACCGCGACCTCGCCCGGTCCGCGGGGCGCCCGGGCGGCGTGCAGGCGCAGCATGCCGGCGGTGAGCGGGTCGTCCAGGGGCAGGTCGGTCAGGCTGATGCGCCGCACGTCCCCTGGGCCGACCCGGAGCAGGCCCCCGTCGGTCGAGAAGGCCAGCGTCCTGGACCCGGCGGGCAGCGCCGCCGCGTCCAGGCGCGCCTGCGGCCTGGTGGCGTCCACTCTGAGCGTGGCCGCCCCCAGCACGTCCGCGGCCCGCTGCGCGCCCGTCGGGCTGGCCGCGCGCAGCAGCACGATGCCAGCCGTCAAGCCCGCGACCGGCAGGGCGACGATGGCGACGATCAGCGCCGAGCGGCCGAGGTGGCGCCGCAGGTCCCGCCTGGCCATCCGCCACAGCACCCGCGGGAACCGGCTCGTGCTCATGTGACCGCCTCGGGGTCTCGGGGGCCGTGCAGGTCGTCGGCTGGCGCGGTCTGGTCGACCAGGCGGCCGTCGCGCAGGAACACGACCCGGTCGGCCCAGGCGGCGTGGCGGGCGTCGTGGGTCACCAGGACCGCGGCGCAGCCGTTGTCGCACTGGCGCCGCAGCAGCCCCAGCACCGTCTCCCCGGTGAGGGAGTCAAGCGCCCCGGTCGGCTCGTCGGCGAGCAGCAGGCGGCGCTCGCCCACCACCGCCCGGGCGATCGCGACGCGTTGCTGCTCGCCACCGGACAGCTCCTCGGGGAACCTGCCGGCCAGCTCGGCCATGCCGAGCTCGGCGAGCAGCGCGCGGGCGTGGGAGGCCGCCTTGCGGGGTCGCGCGCCGTCGAGCTCGAGCGGCAGTGCGACGTTCTCCCCGGCCGTGAGGGTCGCCAGCAGGTTGAGCTCCTGGAAGACATACCCGATGGAACGGCGCCGCAGTTCGGCCAGGGTCCTGCTATCCAGGGCGCCGAGATCGCGGCCGTCGACCAGGACCTGGCCCCTGGTGGCGCGGTCGAGCCCGCCGGCGATGGCCAGCAGGGTGGACTTGCCCGAGCCGCTTGGGCCCATGACCGCCACCAGCTCGCCTGGGAGCACTGTGACGGACACCTCGTCCAGTGCGGTCACTGTGGTGCGGCCCGAGCCGTACTCCCGGGTGACGCCGCGCACCTCGAGGATGGGGGTCATGGCCGGCCACCGGCGCTCGTCCCGGCGGGCTTGGTGGCGCTGCCTGGCTCGGGCTGGGCCGTGGGGTCCACCCCGGACGCGGGCGCCGTCGTCGGCTCGGGCGCCACACCGGCCAGGCGGGCCTCGCAGAGGTCCAGCCAGCGGATCTCTGCCTCGCCCTGGAACAGCAGCCCGTCGAGCGTGAGGGTCCAGGCGAGCTCCGCCGCGAGCTCGTCGCCGGCCCCGCCGTCGACCTTCAGCCGGGTGAGCTCCTGCAGCGATCGCATCGTCGCCGCGCGCTGGCGCTGGATCACCTGATGGACGTCGGCCGATGGCGAACGGACCGCGAAGATGAGCTTGAGGGCCAGCTCCTGACGCTGCGCAGCCTCGCGGCTGACCGCACTCGAGAACCAGGCGTCCAGCTCCGCGCGGCCGGCGTCGGTCAGCCGGTACATCTTCTGGCCGTCCGCCTCCACATGGACCTCGACCAGGCGGTCGCGCTCCAGCCGGGCCAAGGTGGTGTACACCTGCCCAACGTTGAGCGGCCACATCTGGCCGGTGGCCGCCTCGAACTCGCTCTTCAGGCCGTAGCCGTACCTGGGGCCCTGCTCCAGCAGGGCGAGCAGGCTGTGACGGACCGTCATCGACACTCCCTTACCGAGTATTGCATACCCCGTATGTTAGGTCATACCCAGTATGCACACAACGGCGGGCGGCACAAGACCCGCAAGCGATTCCAGCGTGGTTGTCACCCGTGGCTCACATTGCGGCCGGCCCTGCGCGCGACGGCCGTAGCCGGGAGGCCGATACAATCACCAGGCGCCGGACAGGCGAGACGAGGGCGGTGCGATCCTGAGCGATCGGGTGCGGGTCACCCACCCTGACAAGGTGCTGTTTCCCGACGACGGCATCACCAAGGGCGAGCTGGCGGGCTACTACCAGACCGTCGCCTCGGTGATGCTGCCGACGATCAGCGGGCGCCCGGTCACCATGCAGCGGTTCCCGAACGGGATCGGGCGGGGCGGCTTCCTCCAGAAGCAGGTCGGCGACCACTTCCCGGACTGGATCGAGCGGGTCACCGCGCCGAACCGCCGCACGCGGACGGCCACCGTCCGCGAGGAGGTCACCTACATGGTGTGCCGAGGCCCCGACGACCTCGTCTACCTCGCCAATCAGGGCTGCGTCACCCCGCACGTGTGGCTCAGCCGCGCCCCGGACCTCTACCATCCCGACCAGATGATCTTCGACCTCGATCCGGGCGCGCCCGACCCGGGAGTGCTGCGGTCGGCGGCGGAGGGCCTCCACCGGCTGCTCGACGAGCTGGAGCTGCCCGCGTTCCTGAAGTCCAGCGGGTCCAGGGGCCTGCACATCGTCGTGCCCCTGATCCCCGATGCGGAGACCGACGCGGTGAAGGCGTTCAGCCTGGCCGTCGCCGAGGTGCTGGCCGCACGGGACCCCGACAACCTCACCACCGAGGCACGCATCGCCGGTCGAGAGGGTCGGCTGTTCCTGGACATCGGGCGCAACGGCTACGCGCAGCACGTTGCGGCCCCCTACGCGGTCCGCCCCCTGCCCGGCGCGCCGGTGTCTGTCCCGCTCGCCTGGTCGGAGCTGGACGACTTCGATCCGCGACGGCACACGCTGCGGACGATCCAGAGCCGCCTCGCCGGACCCGACCCGTGGGCCGGCTTCGACGAAGCGGCGTCCCCTCTGGAGCCGGCGCTGGCCCGGCTGGGCGCACTGGACCACTGAGCGCTGGTCGAGCCGCAACAGGTCGGCGCGTGGCCCGTACCATGCCGAGGGGTTCGTCCGGCCGGACGTCGGCCGGTGCTCCGCTTCTGACCCGAGGGAGGGCTGGTTGACAGCGGGACCGTATGTGCTGAAGCCGATCGGCTGGGTGGAGTCGCCGTTGGTGAATCGTGACACCGCACCGAAGCAGGGCGACGAGGGGTCGCCGGATGCCTGGCTGGTGTTCGACCCGGCGGTGCGGCAGGGTCTGCGCGACCTCGCGGTGGGCGCCGAGGTCCTGGTGCTGACGTGGCTGGATCGCGCCGACAGGGACGTGCTCGTGGTGCACCCTCGCGACGACCTGTCGGCTCCGCGACGGGGCGTGTTCAGCACCCGATCCGCTGATCGGCCGAACCCGATCGGGTTGCACCGGGTGGAAGTCGTCGCCATCGATGACGCCAGGATCCAGGTACGGAATCTGGAGGCACTCGACGGAACGCCCGTCGTGGACGTGAAGCCGGTGCTCAACCGGGCCCTTGACCGGTGACGGTGGTCCGCGGTCGGCGCGACCTTCCCTGAGCCCTGGCCGGCGCGGACGGCTCAGGGGTCCTCGGCGTCTACCTCGAGCCGGTGAGCTGACAGGTAGGAGGCGGCGACCCGCTTCGGAACGACCATGCGCCACGCGTCGACCACCAGCTCGCGCAGCTCCGCCTCGTCGATCGCGTCCAGCCACACCCGAACCCAGTTGTACCGCTCGTCCGAAGCAGCCGGCATGTGGAACTTCTCCGGCTCACTGGCCACCAGCGCCGCCCGCTCCTCCTTGGGAAACCCGAACCCCATCGACCTCTCGTCGGGCGAGATCGAGACGAAGACGATCCTGCCAACCCGGAACTTGACGTGGTCCCGTATGAGCCGCTCCTCGCTGCGCGGCAGCGAGGAGGCCACCCGGCGCACGTCCTCAGCGGTGACCATCCCACGACACCTCCCGTCCGCCATCCCGCCCGCTGGGAAATCGCAGCCGCGCCCGGCCGGTGACCTGAGCGCGTGGCCCCGGCGGGCGGCTGACCCAAGGGGATTGTGGCGCCGGCCCCCGACCGATGTCTTGTCCGCCGGTCGAGTAGAGTCTCGCCGATGTATCCAGGGCTGGTAGGCAATCGCTATGAAGTCATCCGGTCCATCGGCACCGGCGGTGTCACCACGGTGCTGGAAGCCTGGGACCGTATGACGCACTGCCGTGTGGCCATCAAAGTCCCGATCGGCCGGTTCGCGAACGACAAGGCGCTCCTGGTCCGGCTCGAGCGCGAGGTCGCCGCGCTGGCCGGGTTCCGCCACCCCAACGTCGCCCAACTGCATGCGGTCGAGCGCAACGGCGGCGCCGGCTATGTCGTCGCGGAACTGGTCGACGGCCCAAGCCTCCGCGAGACCCTGGCTGCCCGCGGCTCGCTTCCCCATTCCAGGGCGGTCAGGGCCGCGGCCGCGGCGTGCGCCGCCCTGGCGAGCGCGCACTCCCTCGGCATCGCCCACGGCCACCTCACCACGGACAACATCCTGCTGACCGGCGACGGCCGGGTGAAGTTGACCGATTTCCGGCTCGCCGAGGCCGTCCGACCCTTCGCCACCGCTCCCGACCCAGCGGCCGACCTGCGGGCGCTCGGCCGCTGCCTGGCCGCCATGCTGACCGGCCGTCAACTGGACGACGGCGAGCCGGTCCGCCTCGGTCCAGAGGTGCCGCCCCCGCTGGCGACGATCGTGGTGCGGGCGGCCGGCGACCTCGGCAACCACTACGACTCGGCCGCCGACCTCGGCGGCGACCTGATGGCCTTGCTGGCGGCTGTCGACCCTCGTGCCGCCTCGACCAACGGCGCGGCGCCGGCACACGACCTGTCCGCCCCCCTGGTTGCCGCCCCGTCTGGCACCGCTGAGCTGGCCCTGACCTCGAACGGCTCCTCGCAAGTCCCGGCCGCTCGCGGTGACGCGCGGCCACGGCGGCGTCGTGGCCTGGTCCTGGCGGCTGGGCTGCTCGCGGCAAGCCTGGCCGTCGGCGGCCCGGTCGCCGCATTCAAGCTGCTCGCAGGCCACCGGCCGACCGTGGTCGAGCCCGGCATCGCCAGTCCAGTGCTGCCCTCGCCGCCGCCGCCAACCACGGTCAGGGCGTCGGGGGCAGCCCCGCCGGCAACGACGGTCGGGCCGACCGCGACCACCCAGGTGACCGTAGGGATACCCGTCACCCGGGCGCCGACCACCTCGCCGGTGACCACGTCGCGGGTGGCCGATCCAGGTCGGGAGGTCGTCCCAAACCTGGTCGGGCTCCACCGGCAGCAGGTAGCTGGCGTGCTGGACCAGGCGGGGCTTCGGATGGAAATCACGTTCTCCCCCGTCCGCGACTCGGGCCAGATCCAGCGTGTCATCGCCCAGGAACCGGTCGCGGGGACGGTGGTCCCGGCCGGGTCCCAGGTGACCGTGGTGATCGGCACCAAGAAGCGGGTCGGCGCGTAGTCCGGCGGGCAGGGTGAGGGGCCGCTGGGGCACCCTCACCCGGTGTCTGGACGTGTAGGCGTCAGGGTGTGGCGTCGGCGTAGGTGCGCCCGACTGGGCGCTCAGCAGCGCCGCGTTCTGGCGGGTCACGATCACCAAGTCCATCCATGCGGCCTGGTCGCCGCGAGCGCGGGCTCGTTGACCCGGGTCCGCCACCCGGCGAAGGCCTGGTCCCTTGCCCTGGGGGACTGAAGTCCCGCAGAGCAAGGGGCCGGTGCATGTGCCGCCCTGCCGACGCCCGCCGTACGGTCCAGGCAGAGGTCGACCCGACTGGCGGAAGGAAGGTGGGTGCGATGATCACCCGCAGAGTTCGCAACGTGATGACAAAGGAGGTGGTGACCGTCAACGAGCAGGCCGGGTTCACCGAGATGGTCCGGCTGATGGCGGTTCACAAGGTGAGCGCCCTGCCGGTGGTGGACGACGACGGCCGCGTGATCGGCCTCGTCTCCGAGGCCGACCTGCTCCGCAAGGAGGAGTTCCAGGACGAGCAGAATGGCTCGCACTGGCTGGAGGGTCGCCGCCAGCGGGCCGGGCGGGCGAAGGCGGCCGGACGCACGGCGGCGGAGGTGATGTCGGCACCCGCGATCACGATCGATCCCGAGGCCACGGTGCCGGTGGCGGCCAAGCGGCTTGCGTGGCACGGCATCAAGCGTCTGCCGGTCGTCGAAGAGGGCGGCAGGCTGGTGGGCATCGTGAGCCGGGCCGATCTGCTGCGCCTGTTCCTGCGTGACGACGACGCGATCCACCGGGAGATCGTCGACGAGGTGCTGCTGCGGGCGCTGTGGATCGAACCCTCGACCGTGATGGTGAGCGTCAAGGACGGTGTCGTCAGCCTGATCGGGCACTTGGAGCGCAAGAGCCTGGTGTCGATGACCATTCACCTGACGCGGACGGTTCCAGGCGTGGTCGACGTGGTCAGCCGGCTCACCTACGAGCTGGACGACGACCGGCTTCCGGTGGACACCCCTCGGCTGCTCCCCTGACGGACGGGAGTGGGGTCGATCGAAGCCCAGGGTCGAGCGGGAGGCGGGGATGGTGAAGCGATCGAGGAGGGAAGGAGGTGCCACGATGCGGTCCAGGAGTGGTGAGCGCCCGCGGTCGGGTCGCTCGGGGCGTGGTAGCCGTCGACTGGAGCGGAGTCTGGCGGTGGCGGGGTTCCTTGTCGGAGCTGTCCTGGGCGGCCTGATCGGCGTCGCCGTCCTGCCGGCAGGTCGAGTCCCGCCTCCCGTGGCGCAGGACGACGCCGTCCCGCGGCGCAGCCGCTCGATCAGCCAGCGGGCCGGCAACCGACAGGGTCTGTCAGCGACCGCCTGAGTGGTCCGACCATATCCAATGGAGGAAACGATGGGGAGCTTCTTCGGGCTCGTGGCCGCCGGCCCAGCCTTCTTCCTCAGCGCCTGGCTGTTGATGATCTTCGCCGGCATCGTGGGCGAGGACGCCGGCATCCGGCCGTTCGGGTACACCACCTCGATGGTCGTCACCATAGGCCTGTGGCTGACTGTGGCCCCGGCAATCGGCGCCATCGCGCGCACCGGCGCGAAGCGCTCCGGCCCGAAGCGCTGAGGCAGGCCGCAAGCGACGGTCGCCTCGGGCTCGAAAGCCCAGCCGCTCACGCCCCCAGGAGCTCGTCGAGGCAGGCGGCGAGCACCTCGACGTGCAGGTCGACGTCGGCCCGCACGGTGGCTGGGCACATGAGCGCCATGTTGTGGAAGGGCGTCAGCAGGATGCCCCGGTTGTGCAGGTACAGGTGCAGGTAGTCGTCGAGCTCCGGGTCACCGGCCGCGGCCGACTGGCCGCCGTTGACGGGCGGCGGTGCGGTGAAGCGGACCTCGGCCCGCGCCCCGAGCTGCACCACCGACCAGGGCAGGCCTCGCGAGCCCAGGGCGTCCCGCAGGCCGCCGGCAAGGCGCGTGGCGAGCGCGATCATGCGGGCGAACGCCTCGCCGGTGAGCACGTGCTCCAGCGTGGCCCTGGCCGCGGCGATCGACAGCGCGTTGCCCGCCAGCGTCCCGCCGACCCCGCCGGTGTCGACCAGGTCGGCGTCGCGCCGTGCCTGCACCCGCTCGGCCAGGTCACGGGTGAGGCCATAGGCGCCGGCGGGGACGCCGCCGGCGATCGCCTTGCCGATGGTCACCATGTCAGGCCGCAGGCCCCAGGCCGCGGTGCAGCCGCCGGGCCCGGCGGACAGCGTGTGGGTCTCGTCGTTGACCAGCAGCGAGCCGTGGCGGCGCGTCAGCTCACGCACGCCCTCCAGATAGCCCGAACGCGGCAGCACGATGCCGATGTTGGTCAGCGCCGGCTCCATCAGCACGCAGGCGACGTCGCCGTGGGCCAGCTCGCGGTCGAGCGCGTCCAGGTCGTTGAACTCCACCACGCGGGTGGTGAGGGCCGGGTCGACCGGCGCGCCGACGTTCCCCTCCCGGGAGACGGGCCCATGCTCTCCGAGCGTGACCAGCGTCTCGTCCACGCTGCCGTGGTAGCACCAGTTGCACACCAGGATCCTCGGTCGACCGGTGAGCAGGCGCGCCAACCGGATCGCCCAGCGGTTGGCGTCGGTGGCGGTGAGGCTGAAGCTCCACAGCGGGACGCCGAAGCGGCGGGCCAGCTCGGCGCCGACCCAGGCCGCGTCCTCGGTCGGCAGCATCGCGGTCGCGCCGCCCGCCTCGCCGTAGCGCTGCCGCACGGCCCGCACCACCGGCTCCGGCGAGTGACCGGCCATGGCGGCGGTGTCACCGAGACAGAAATCCGCGTAGCGGTGCCCGTCGACGTCGGTCACCCAGGCGCCCCGCGCCTCGGCCAGATAGACCGGGAACCCGCCGGCCGCCTTGTTCATCCAGGTCATCGGGACGCCGCCGAACAGGCTGGCACCCGCTGCCCGGTTGGCGGCGCGGCTGCGCGGATGGCGCTCGCGGAAGGTCGCACGCTCGCGCTCCAGCAGCTTGGCCAGGCGGTCGCGATCGATCACGGGTAGCCTCCCTGGAAGCCCGGGTTCCGGTGAGCCCATTCTGGCCTGCTACGGGCGTGGGCCGACGGGTCCCGCGCTGGCTGGCACGGAGGCCGCCCAGGCGTCGCGTGCCTGCTGCTCGGTGGTGCCGACCTGCTTGCCGCCGGAGCAGAACGTACCGATCCAGCAGGGGAACTGGCTCGCGCTCGGATCGCGCCGCCAGTTGTAGCTGTTGCCGGTCGCGTCGGAGGCGGTCAGGTCGTGGATGGAGACGGCCTGCGCGAACGCCGAGTAGTACCGCGTCGAACCGTCCGAACCCGAGGTGTCGTTGACGAGCAGGTTGTCGAACAGGTGCACGTCGGTGCCGCCGGCGGCGCCAACGCCGTAGTTCGTGGTCGAGACGACGGTGTTGTGGTGGACGTTGGTGTGGCCGAAGGAGCCCGTGCCGTCACTGCCGAGGATGCCGCCGCCCGTGTACGTCGTGTTCGAAGGGCTGGAGGGGTAGGCACCGTCGATCAGGTTGTCATGGATATCGACCCTGTGTGCCGAGTCGGAGCCGCCCGACCGGAAGAGGTTGACGTTGTCCTCGACGCCCGACCGCCCGGACGTGTTCTGCGTGTGGTTCCACGCGATCTCGCCGGCCGGAGTGGTCACGCCGTCGAGCTGAAGGAACTGGACACAGCAGTTGGACGAGGTCGGATGCGGGTACCTGCCGATGTCGGTCGCCTGGTTGGACCGAACCGTCAGCGGATCGACGGTGCCGCCGCCGATCCAGATGCCGTCACCATCGGTGAAGCGGTTGTGCTCGGCCACGAACGACGCCGGCTGCCGCAACTCGATCGCGCGATGCGCCACCACCCCGCCGGGGTCGGTCTGCTCGAAGGTCGTGTCCACGACCCGCAGGCGCGTCCCGGTCACCGAGCCCTGGACGCCATGGCCCTTCGCGATCACGCGTGCGCGGGCGAGCGTCACCGCCTGGGCGGTGGCCAGCTCGACCGCCGGTGTTCCGGTCGAGCTCGACGCATAGCAACCCGAATAGGTGCCACCAGTCGTGATGGTGATCGGCGCGCAGGACGACGGCGCGGCGGTGGGGGCCGCGGCCCGCTCGGGGGCGCGGGCCCACGACCGCGGCGGCCCGTGACCGCTGCCAACCTTCGCTTGCACGCCGCCGGCCGCGACGGCGAGCAGGCTCCCGAGGGCGATGGCGATCGTCGCGGTTCGCTGGAGGCGCCGGGCGCGCCGTGCGGCCGCTCGACCGCGACGCCCGCCGGACGCGTAGGAGGATCGGATTGGAGGAATGCTCGTGGTCACTTTTTGTCTCGCTTCCCGCGGCGTGACCGGTCTTGTCCGCGTACTGCAAGACCCGCCGGAGCTTGCCGCGTCGACGCCCCAGGCTTTCAACATTTGCCCGGGAATCGCGGTCAGGGAGCGCGGCGGGACGCCCTTCACGCCAGCCGTCGTATTCAAGGCTCGGGTGCTGGGAGGGTATGTGCAATGGGGGCCAGCCAGGGCCGTGGAGCTGTGCTCTTGGGGGATGGGGCGACACCCTAGGAGATGGCACCGATCGTTGTCAAAGATCGCCGTCGATTTGTGATCAATTTGGCCTAGACCCCGGGAACCCCAGATCGGCCAGATGGCGATGCGATTTCGGTCGCCGGCGGCCTGGGCTGGCCGCAACCGGCCAGGTGGCGGACCTCCCGCGCGCACAGGCGTGACCGCGCAAGTCTCGGCGCCGTCGGCCGCATCGCCGCGCACGCGATGGTCAGCAGGCCGGTCACCAGCAGGCTGGTGATCCTCCTGTCTGTGTGCGTTGCTGTCACCCAGCACGCTACGGACGGTTTCGCGGGCCGCCATCACCCGAAGGTGCACATCCCGGGTGGAATCTTCCGCAGCGCCGGCGGGCACGAAGGTGCCAACCAGACCTGCAGCGAGGCGACCGACAAGGCAGCCACTACAATGAGCCCTGCCGCGCGACGAAACGGAGGATCGCCGGTCAGGCCGAGTGTGTAGTCATAGATGGCTGAGCTGCCCGTGACCCCCCTGGAGGTTGCTGCGTCCGAGCAGGATGCGCTGCTTGCCACCAAGCTGCACGTCCCGCCCGGGCGAGCGGGCTTCGTGGCTCGGCCGCGCCTGCGGGACCAGCTCGACGAAGGGCTGGCGCGGAGGCTCACGCTCGTCTGCGCCCCGGCCGGGTTCGGCAAGACCGCTCTGCTGGCCGACTGGGCGCGACGCAGCCAACGGCCGGTGGCGTGGCTGTCGCTGGACCAGGGCGACAACGATCCGGCGCGGTTCTGGCGGCATGTGACCGCCGCGCTCGACCAGGCTCTGCCCGGGATCGCCGAGCGGCTGGTCGGGCTGCTCGGGCCCCCGGCGCCGCGGTCGTTCGAGTGGCTGGCGACAGCCCTGGTCAACGAGCTGGCCGACCAGTCAGACCAGGTGCCGCTGGTCCTGGACGACTACCACGTGGTGGAGGCTCGGCCCGTCCATGCTTCGCTCGAGTTCCTGCTGGAGCACCTGCCGCCGGAACTCCACCTGGTGCTGGCCAGCCGCGCCGACCCGCCGTTGCCGCTGGCGCGGCTGCGGGCCCGCGGGCAGCTTGCCGAGCTGCGCGCCGCCCAGCTCCGCTTCACGACCGAGGAGGCCGGTGCGGTGCTGCGCGAGGCGACCGGGACCGACCTGCCCGACGCCGCCGTGGCCACCTTGGCCGCGCGGAGCGAAGGCTGGGCGGCCGGCCTGCAACTGGCGGCCCTGTCGCTTCAGGGGCAGGCCGACGTGGCCGCGTTCGTGTCGACGTTCTCGGGCATCCACCGCTACGTCCTGGACTTCCTGACCGAGGAGGTGCTGGACCGCCAGACGGACGATGTGCGCGGGTTCCTCTTGGAGACGTCGGTGCTGGACCGCCTGAGCGGACCGCTCTGCGACGCGGTCACCGGCCGGACCGATGGCCAGGAGCTGCTGGAGGCCATCGAGCGGGCCAACCTGTTCCTGGTCCCGCTGGACGAGGTGCGCGGCTGGTGGCGCTACCACCAGCTGTTCGCGGACCTGCTCCGCGTCCGCCTGCGGCAGGAGCGGCCTGATCGGCTGCCGGGCCTGCACCGCGCGGCGGCCGGCTGGCACGAGGAGCACGGGCTGGCCGACGACGCTGTCGGCCACGCACTCGCCGCCGGAGAGGACGCCTGGGCGGCGCGGCTGGTCGAGCGCCACATCGACGAGCTGCTGCTTCGTAGCGAGGGAGCGACGGTCAAGCGATGGCTCGCGGCGCTGCCGGCCGAGCTGGTCGGCGGCCGGCCGCGGCTGTTGCTGGCCCAGGCGCGGTTGGATCTCCTCGGTGGTCGCCTGGACGGGGTCGATGCCATGTTGGACGCCGCCGAGCGGGGTTCGGCGGGGACCGCGGACGTCACCGACGCGCCCTACGAGCCGTCGGTCGGCCGGGCCGCCAGCCTGCTGGTGAACGTTCCCGCGACGATCGCGCTCGATCGTGCATATCTCGCCGAGCTTCACGGCGACGGCGATCGCGCGATCATGTTCGCCTCGCAGGCTCTGGCGGAGCTCCGCGAGGGTGAGTGGATGCTGGCGTCCAGCGCCAGCGGGTACCTGGGCGTGGCCGAGTGGCTGCGCGGCCGGCTCGGAGAGGCCGAGCGCGCGCTGTCGTCGAGCATCGCCCAGTGGCGGGCGGCAGGCGAGCGCTACCTGGCTCTGCGAGGCTGCCATCACCTCGGCCAGGTCCAACGCGCGCACGGCGACCTCGAAGCAGCGTCCGCGACCTATCGGCAGGGCCTCGACCTCGCCGCGCCCCCCGGACGACCGGCCCTGCCGGGCGCGGGCATCGCGCATGTGGGCTTGGCCGAAGTGGCCTACCAACGGGGCGAGCTCGACACGGCCCTGCGGCACGTCACCGAGGGCATCGCGTTGTGCCGCCAGCTCGCCTACACCCAGCCGCTGGCCACGGGGCTCGCCACCCTGGCCTGGATCCGGCAGGCCAGCGACGATCCGTCCGGCGCGTTGGAGGCGATGGGTGAGGCCGAGGTGGTCGCGCCCGGCCGTGGCGTGACCACCCTGCTCAATCCGGTGCCGGCGCAGCGGGCGCGGCTGCTGCTGGCCCAGGGCGATGTCGCCGCGGCAGCCCGCTGGACCCAGGAGCACGGACTTGGCGTGGACGCCCCTGGCTACGCCCAGGAGCCGGAGTATCTGGTGCTGGCGCGCGTGCTGCTTGCGCAGGATCTCCCCGACCAGGCGCTCGCGCTGCTGAGACGGATGCTCGGCGCGGCGGCCGCTCAGGACCGGGTGGGCAGCGTCATCGAGCTGCGCGTGTTGCAGGCGCTGGCCCTGGCGGCCCACGGGGACGAGAGCGGCGCGGTGGCCACGCTGGCCGAGGCGCTCACGCTCGCCTGCCCCCAGCGCTACGTCCGCGTCTTCGCCGACGAGGGCGCGCCGATGGGCGCCCTGCTGGGCCGGCTGGTCGCGGCCCGGCGGGCAGGGCAGCCAGCCGTCCGTGGCTTCCCGCCCGACTGCCTGGCCCGCCTGCTGCGCCCGTTCGACCTCACGCGGGCGGTCCGCCACGCCGAGCGAGGCGGCGTCGCGATGTCGGGCATGGTGGAGCGGCTGACCGACCGCGAGCTGGAAGTGCTCGGGCTGCTCGCCGCGGGCAGGCCAAACCGAGGCATCGCCGAGGAACTCGTGGTCAGCCTCGACACCGTCAAGAAGCACGTCGGCCACGTCATGGACAAGCTCGGCGCGACCAACCGCACCGAGGCTGTGGCCCGGGCCCGGGAGCTCGGTCTGCTCCCCTAGCGTGGGGCGGCTGTCCATCGCGGGCATCGAAGTGAGGCCGCTCTGGAGGAACGAAAAGCTCCAGGCCGTTCAGCGCGAGCCGGCGGGACCTTGGGCCTGGGCCGTACGTGCCTGGCCGACTACTGTTTGGTTCAGGGATTTCCGATTCTGGAGGCGGTCGGCGTGGGTGGCCCAGGACGGGGGTTGCTCGCTGGTCTGGTGCTCGTCGGTATGGTGCTCACAGGAATGGGGTCGCCGGCTGGAGCGGCGCTCCCTGGATATCCGGTCTCGGGGATTGACGTCTCGGCGTATCAGGGCCAGATCGACTGGACGGCGGTTGCGGCCGGGGGCGCGAAGTTCGCATACGTGCGCGCCAGCGAGCAGGCCAATATTCCCGACAGCTATTTCGACGCGAATTATCAGGGCGCGAAGGCCCACGGGTTGTACGTCGGGGCCTATCACCGGGCCAGGCCCGACGTGAGCAGCGGCAGGGCGCAGGCGGACTTCTTCATCGACCACGCCCGGTACGTGAACGACGGGCGGACGCTTCCGCCCATGCTCGACATCGAATGGCCGCGGACCAACTGGACCGGCCTCAATGCCTGCTACAACCTGACCACGGCCCAGATGTCCGCGTGGATCCGCGACTTCGTCGCCGAGGTCGCGCGGCGTACCGGCCGCCCCGCCATGATCTACACGAACACGAACTGGTGGAACCCGTGCACCAGCAACAACGCGTCCTTCGGGTCGAATCCCCTGTTCATCTCGGGGTACACCGCCAGTCCGCCGCCGCTGCCCGCCGGATGGACGCGGTGGACCCTGTGGCAGTACTCCGATTCCGGGACGCTCCCCGGTGACCAGGACGTCTTCAACGGCAACGAGGCGGGACTGACCCGGCTCGCCGGCGCCCTGCCCGTCAGCCTGCGCGCGCATGCCAACGGCCGCTACGTGACCGCCGAGAATGCCGGGCGCCTGCCGCTGATCGCCAACCGCACCGCGATCGGCGGATGGGAGCAGTTCGACCAGATCGACGCCGGCGCCGGGTACATCGCCCTGCGCGCCCACGCCAACGGCCGCTACGTCACCGCCGAGAACGCCGGCAGCTTGCCGCTGATCGCCAACCGCACCAAGATCGGGACCTGGGAGAAGTTCAGGCTGATCGTCAACCCCGACGGCAGCGTCAGCCTGCTGGCCAACGCCAACGGCCGCTACGTCACCGCCGAGAACGCCGGCGGCTCGCCGCTGATCGCCAACCGCACCAGGATCGGGACCTGGGAGAAGTTCTACCGGACGACCAGCTGAACCGCACTGGAACTGGAAAGGAGCCATGATGCTCCCCGCCGCGGGTCGTGACCGTTCGGATCCCCGCCAGGTCGCACCTGACACGCTCCAGGCGCAGTTGCGACGGTGGGTCGCCGGCGGTCTCATCACTGACGAACAGGCCGCCGCGATCCTGGCGGCCGAGCCGTTGCGGTCCGCGGTGGCGCCGGTCGCCCGGCGGCGGGTGCCCGTGGCCTTCGAGGTCGTCGGCTACCTCGGCGGCAGCCTCGCCATCATCGGGGCGCTGCTTTTGGTCGCCAGGCTCTGGCGGGACCTGCCAGCCTGGGGCCGCCTGTCGCTGCTGGCCGTGCTGGCGGCGGTGCTGTGTATAGCCGGAGCGCTCGTGAACGAGCACGGGGAACCCGCGCCGCGGCGGCTGCGCGGGTTCCTGTGGCTGCTGTCGTCGGCGGCGGTCGCTTCCTTCGGCGGCCTGCTCGCCGTGGAGGTCGTCGACCTGCGGGCTGAGCAGGCCGCCTTCCTGGCCGGGCTGATGACCGCCGTCCACGCCAGCGTCCTGTGGCGGCGCCAGCCACGCCCGTTGCAGCAACTCGCCGTCCTGGCCGGACTGGCCACGGCCGCCGGCGCGGGCGTGGCCGCGCTCGGCGGCGAGGCCGGCGGGCTGGCTGTCTGGGCACTCGGGGTGGTGTGGGTGCTGGCGGGCTGGCGGCGGTTGTTCCCGCCCGCGCCGGTCGCCCTCGCCCTCGGCGCGGTGACCGTTCTGGTGGGTGCGGCGATGACCGCGGAGCTCTGGGACGGCGCCGGCCCGGTCCTGGGGCTGGTGAGCGCGCTCGGCCTGCTCGCCGGTGGGTCGAGGGTCCACCGGCTGGTCCTTGCGGTGATCGGTGTCGCCGGAGTGGCCGTCTTCCTGCCTTGGACGGTGGCGCGGTTCTTCGCCGGGGCTCTCGGGGTGCCTGTGGTGATCCTGCTCTCGGGCCTGGCGCTGATCGGGCTCACCCTGTGGCTGCTGCGCCGGCAGCATGGCGCGGTGCCGCCGGCTGTACCACGCTGACCATCGGTGCTCGATACCTCGAGGAGGCCTGGTGAGCGGGCTCTGCACCGACCTGTACGAGCTGAACATGGCCGCCAGCTACCTGCGCCGCGGTATGACGGGACCCGCGACGTTCAGCCTGTTCGCCCGGCACCTGCCGCCCGACCGCGGCTTCCTGGTCGCCGCCGGGCTCCAGGAGTGCCTGGAGTTCCTGGAGGGCTTCCACTTCGACGACGATGAGCTTGCCTGGCTTCACGCCGAGCTCGGATTCGATGACCAGGCGGTGGCGGCATTCGCCGAGCTGCGGTTCACCGGCGAGGTGTGGGCGGTCCCCGAGGGACGGGTGGTCTTCGCGGGCGAGCCGCTGCTGGAGGTCACGGCGCCGATCGCCGAGGCGCAGCTGGTCGAGACCGCCCTGCTCAACTCCATCAGCTTCCACACCGCGGTGGCATCCAAGGCGGCGCGCTGCCGGCTGGCCGCCGGCGGAGCGGAGTTGGTGGACTTCGCGTTCCGGCGCACCCAGGGCATGGACGCGGCCATGGCGGTCGCGCGCGCCTCGGCGATGGTCGGGTTCTCGGCCACCAGCAACGTGGAGGCGGCGCGCCGGTTCGGCCTGCGCGTGGCCGGGACCATGGCGCACTCGTTCGTGGAGGCGTTCGGTGACGAGCGCTCGGCGTTCGCCGCGTTCGCGCGGGACTTCCCCGACCGCACGACGTTCCTGGTCGACACCTACGACACCCTGGAAGGCGTCCGCGCCGCGATCGAGGTGATCCGCGAGCTGGGACTCGCCGGCGGGCTGGGGGTGCGCCTGGACTCGGGGGACCTCGGAGAGCTGGCCGTGCGGACGCGCCGGCTACTGGACGAGGCGGGACTGCCGGACGCGCGGATCGTGGCCAGCGGCGGCCTGGACGAGTACGCGATCGCCGAGCTGGTCGGACACGGCGCGCCGATCGACATCTACGGGGTTGGCACGAAGATGGGCGTGTCCGCGGACGCGCCGTACCTGGACACCGCCTACAAGCTGGTCCGCTACGGTGAGCGGCCGGTCGCCAAGCTCTCACCCGGCAAGCCGAGCCTGCCGGGCGCCAAGCAGGTGTTCCGCGGGCGCGCCACCGACGGCGACCTTCTTGGCCTGCGCGACGAGCCGGCCCCCGCGGACCGCGAGCCGCTGCTGCTGCCGGTGATGGCCGCCCGCGGCAGGACCGGAACGGGCACCAGGGACCTGGACGCCGGACGGGCGCGGTTCGACGCCGACCTGGCGTGGCTGCCTGAGCCGGCACGAGCACTGCGCCAGCCGCGCCCGGTCCAGGTGCACCTGACCCGGCCGTTGCGGGATCTCCGCGATCAGGTGCATGCCAGCCTGCTCCGGTAACCGGCGCCGCGGTTGGCGGCCTACTCGGGCGCGGGGGGCGCGGGGGCGGACGATGCCAACAGGCGGAGCTCGCCGGCGCGGCGGACCGCGTCGGCTCGCGACCTGCAGTCGAGCTTCAGCAGGATGCTGCCGACGTGCATCTCCACGGTGCGCGGGCTGAGGAACAGCTCACGCGCGATCTCGCGGTTGGTGCGCCCCATGGCGACGAGCCGGACGACCTCGACCTCGCGGCGGGTGAGTCCGGCGTGGGCAAGCTGCGCCGCGGTGCGCCGGCCGAGTCGCCGATCCGCGCGCTCGCCGAGCGCGGTGAGGCTGTCGGTCACCCGTTCCACCAGCGGCCTGGCCCCGAGACGTCGGGCTGTGCGGTGGGCGGCCACGAGGTGCTCCACGGCCTCCTCCCGCCGGCCGCCGATGGCCAGGGCCGCGGCGGCGCGGCGCTGGGACTCCGACCGCTCGAAGGGAACGTCCACGCCCTCCAGTCGCAGGAGCGCCTGCGCGAACTGGTCAACGGCATGGCCGGCGTTCCCGTCCAGCAGCGCCGTCTCGCCCAGAGCGTGGGACAACGCGGACATGGCCTCGTCCTGGCCGGTGTCGGTGGCGATCTGCGCCAGCGCCGCCGCGCAGCTCCGCGCGCCGGCGGCGTCCCCGGACTCGGCGAAGAGGGTGGTGGCCCAGCGAAGCGCCGGGATCGCGTAGTGCCGGTCCTCGGTCTGCCTCCAGCGCTCCACGATCGACGAGCAGTGACTGGCGGCCGAGTCGGCGTCGCCCTCGATCTGGTCCACGATCGCCAGCCCCCACGTCGCCAGCAGCTCCATCGCGGCCAGCTCGATCCGGCGCGCCAGAACGAGCGATTCCAGCAGGAGTGGTCGGGCGCGCCTGGTCTGGCCGCGAAGACCCAGGATCGACCCGAGCGTACCGCTGGCGACGGCCCGCGCGTGGCCGGTCGCCTGGGACGAGGCGATGACCTCCCTGCACAGCGTGGCCGCGCGGTCCCACTCGCCCGACTGCCGCAGCACAGCGGTCAGGCAGGCCAGGCAGAGCTGTGCCGTGGGTTCGAGCGCGTTCGCTGAGCAGAAGCCGAACGCCTCGTCGTAGGTCTCCTTGGCGGCCGGGTAGTCCCCAGCGTGCTCGAGCGCGTCCGCCAGCCGCTGGTAGATCTCGGCCGCCGGTCCGGTGAGCCCCTGCTCCAGCGCCATCGCCAGGCCAGCCCGGACCAGCTCCACCCCGTCGCGGCCTTCGCCCATCCTGGCCCGGACGTTGCCCTCCTGCCCGAGGATTCGTGCCTGGAGGTCGACCCGCCCCGCCGCGCGCGCCTCCTGCCCGGCGGTCCCCAGCAGGCTCAGCGCCGCCCGGAAGCTGGCGGCCGACCTGAGGTGGGCCGCCGCGGCCAGGCGCTCCGCCGCGGCCTCTCCCGGGAGCCGGGCGCCGGTGAAGGCGGCGGCGGCCAGCTCCCTGCTCGCCAACGCCTCCTGCCAGCGCCCCTGAAGCTCGAGCGCGGCGGCCAGCCGGCGGTGCGCCTTCCCGAGGTCAGCCAGGCCGCCTTCGCGCCAGCGCCCATCGGCGACCTCTCGCCACGCCGTGATGGCCTCCCCCAGGTCGCCAGCCAGCTCGGCACAGCGGGCCAGCCGCTCCAAGGCGTCCAGGCGGGCACGCTCGTCGCCCCCTTCCGGCCAGAGCTCCAGCGCCCGGCGGGTGGCCCGAGCCGCATCGCGGTACGCGTGCACGGCGCCGAACCCCTCCGCCGCCGCCAGTAGCGACCCCCAGGCTCGATCGGGCTGGCGACCGAGCGCCCAGTGCTCGGCGACCACCACAGGGGCGACGCGCTCGGCCTCCAGCCGCTGCGCCACCGCCCGGTGCAGCGCCACGCGTCGTGACCAGGGAACCTCGCCGTAGAAGGCATCCCGGACGAGGGCGTGGCGAAACGCCATGGGCCCAGGGGCGGCCTCGACCACGATGCCGCGGCGAAGCAGCTCCTCCGGCCACTCGCTCAGGCCCGCAACGGCCGTCACCAGCTCGGGATCGAACGCCTGCCCGACGACGGCGGCCGCCATGACGGCGGCGCGACCCTCGTCGGAAAGATCGGCCGCTCTGAGCAGCACGGCGTCCCGCACGCTGTCGGGAAGCGGAACGTCCTCCCCCTCCAGCAGCTCCAAGCCCCGCGGGCCCGCTTCGAGCCGCGCGCTCGCGGCCAGCGCCGACGCAAGCTCCTTCACGAAGAAGGGAACCCCGTCGGTCCGGTCGAACACCGCGCGGCGCAGCGAGGGCGACACCTTTCCCAGCGTCCGCTCCAGCAGGGTGGCGGTGGCCTCGGCCCCGAGCGGTTCCACCGCTACCTGCGCCAGCCGGCCCGCTCGGCGCAGCTCGCTCCGCATCCGCCGAACAGGATGCCCCCTGGGCAGCTCGTCGGTCCGGAACGCCCCCACGACCACCATCGGCTGCTCATCCACCCAACGGGCCAGCGCCGGCAACAGCTCCAGGGTGGCGTCGTCGGCCCACTGCAGGTCGTCCAGGAACAGCGCGGCCGGATGCCGCGACGCGATCGCGGTCAGGGCCAGGCGCATGGCCTCGAACAAGGTCTGGCGATCACCGCCGGGCGCGGGAGGACCGAGCTCCGGAAGCAGCAGCGCCAAGTGCGCGGCGAGCGGCCCCTCGATGAGCCGGCCACCCCCGACCGAGCGCAGGTGCGAGCGCAGTACCGCGACCACCGGCCCGAACGCGGAGGCGCCTCCCTGAACTCCGAATCCCTCCAGGACGGTGAGCCCGGAATCCGCCAGCGCACTGCGTGCAAGGGTGGTCTTGCCGACTCCCGCCTCGCCGGCGAGCAGGACCAGCGACCCGCGGCCGGCCAGCGCCGCGGCCACGCACTCGTCCAACCGCGCCCGCTCGCGCTCCCGTCCGATAAGCTGGTCATCCATGCTGGTTGGGCGCTAGAGCGAGACCAAGGGCGCCCCGGAGGCAGGATACTCCGCGGCGCGGCCGAGGATGGCCTGCACGGACTGGTCCACGTCGGACTCGTCGGTCATCCAGTTCGACACCGAGATGCGCATGGCCGCCTGGCCGTGCCAGGTCGTGCCGCTCATCCAGCAGGTCCCGTCCTGCTGCACCCGCTGCACCACCCTGCGGGTGTGGCCGTCGTGGTCCCCGTCGGCGGCCCGGAACCGGACCAGCACCTGGTTGAGGACGACGTCGTTGAGCACCTCGGCGCCCTCGCTGGCGCCCAGCCGGTCGGCGAAGCGGCGCGCCAGCTCACAGCAGCGCTCGACCAGGTCGGCGACGCCGGCGCGGCCGAGCGTGCGGATGGCCGCGTAGACCGGGAACCCGCGGGCCCGCCGCGAGAACTCGGGATTGTGGTCGATCGCGTCGCGCTCGCCGGCGGCGCCGTGAATGAGGTAGCTGGCGCGCACCCCCATGGCGGCCCGGTGCGCCTCCCGGTTGGCGCAGAAGACCAGGCCGGAGTCGTAGGGCACGTTGAGCCACTTGTGCGCGTCGGTCGCCCACGAGTCGGCCAGCTCCACGCCGGCAACCAGCGGCCTGAGCCTGGGGCTCGCGGCGGCCCACAGGCCGAAGGCGCCGTCGACGTGGACCCACGCCCCAGCCTGGTGCGCGAGCTGGCACAGCTCGCCGACCGGGTCGATCGCGCCGGTGTTCACGTTGCCGACCTGGGTACAGACGATCGTCGGCCCGCTCCCCCCACGCAGAGCGTCCCGCAGCGCCTCCGGGCGCATCCGCCCCTGACCGTCCACCCCGACCGGGGTCACCGCCCCGGTTCCGAGACCGAGGAAGCGCAGCGCCCTGTCGATGGTGTCGTGCCGCTGCTGGCCGGCCAGGACGCGCACCCTGGGCCCCCCGGCCAGCCCGTCGACCTCGACGTTCCAGCCGGCGCGGCGGAGCATCTCGTGACGCGCGGCGGCCAGCGCCGTGAAGTTGGCCATCTGGACGCCGGTGACGAAGCCCACCGACACGCCGGTGGGCAGACCGAGGAGCTCCGCGAGCCAGTCGCCGGCGACCTGCTCCACCACCGCTGCGGCCGGCGCGAGGACGTGCAGTCCAGCGTTCTGGTCCCATGCGGCGGTGAGCCAGTCCGCGGCCAGTGCCGCGGGAGTCGCACCGCCCACGACGAACCCGAAGAACCGGCCGCTCGGGGTCGCCATCAGGCCCGGCTCGGCCGCCGCGGCAAGCTCCGCGATCACCTCTTCCGGATCGCCGGCTGTCTCCGGCAACGGCACTTCGAGCGCCGCCCGCAGCTCCTCGCGACTTGCACTGCTGCCCACAGGCCGGGTGGGCAGACCCGTCAGGTAAGCCAGCGCACTGTCGTGCGCCTTGGCGAGCGGGCCGGCCCAATCTGGCTTCTCCATGTCACTCCTCTTCCGCAACGAACGGACGGCAGTGGCGTCGCCCGGGGCGGCCCGAGCACGGGACCGCACCCCCGGTGTCCTACGGACGGGCCTCCGAGACGAGGTCCAAGAGGCATGGGGCATGTCTGGTGCCCGTCGAACCGCTTGTCTGCCTGGTCGTGAGCCTAGGAGGTCGAGCAGCGGCCAACATCCGGGAAATCACGGGGTTCCGGCTGCTCGTGTCCGACCCCGTAGCACGTTCCCTTCCTGTCAGCACGAGCCGGACGAGGTTCCGACCATAGCATGGGCCGCTGTGCACCTGAGCAGGTCAGGTGACGTCTCGTCGAACGACGAAGCGGGTGCCGACCAGGGCGAAGGCGAAGCCGTAGGCGGCGAACAGCAGCCCACCCGCCAATCTGGAGAGGTGGCCACCGCCCGGGTTGGTGAGCGCGGCCGCGGCTGCGCTGGGGAGCCACTTGCCGAGCTCGGGGGCGTTCAGCAGGTTGAGGAGCAGGCCCTCGACGACCACGACCCAGACGAGCACGCCGACCAGTGCGGCCACCTGGTTGCGGACGAGCGCGCCGACGCCGACGCCCACCAGCCCGCACAGCCCGGCGGCGAGCAGCGTCCCCGCCAGCGCTCGGCCGACCTCGCCGTCGAGGACGGACACGCTCAGGCCCTTGGCGCTCAGCCACGGCACCGCGACGGCCGTCGTGACGGCCAGGGCGAGGGCGGCCAGGACGATCCCGGCGAGCGCGTAGGCCGCGAGCTTCGCGCCCACCACCCGTCCTCGGTCCGGGGTGGCCAGGAAGGTCTGGGTGATGGTGCGGTGACGGAACTCGCCGGCCATGCCGAGGATGCCGAGCAGCATCGCTGCGCCGGACACCAACGTCGCCGGGGCGCCGACGAGTGCCGGCAGGTCGCTCCCCGAAAGCGGCGGGTTGCCCTGCTGCCCGGCCGAGGTGACGTTGGCGACCACCGTGAGGGCGCCGAACGCCGCCATGGCGGCCGCCACGCCGTAGAAGAGCCGGACGGTGCGGAGCTTCGCCAGCTCCGCGCGGACCAGCCGGGTCATGACATGCCTCCTTCCGTGCCGGTGAGCTGGAGGAAGACCTCCTCGAGGTTGGAGCGCTCGGCTCCCATCTCGTAGATGACGATGCCGGCGTCGGCGGCCGCGCGGCCGACTGTCTCTGTGGTGATGCCGGTGGCCAGGACCTGGTCGGGGCCGGCAACGTCTGCCTGGACGCCCCGCGCGACCAGCAGCGACCGCAGGGTCTGGGCCTGCGGTGTGCGGACCCGCACGACCTGGTCGGTCCGGGCGCCCAGCGCCGCCAGCGTGGACTGGGTGACCAGCCGCCCAGCGGCGATGATCACGACCTGGTCGACGGTCTGCGCGACTTCGGCGAGCACGTGACTGGAGACGAGCACGGTGCGGCCCTGGTCGGCCAGGTTCCGCAGGAACTCTCGCAGCCAGCGGATGCCTTCGGGATCCAGGCCGTTCGCCGGCTCGTCCAGGATGAGCAGCTCAGGGTCGCCGAGCAGTGCGGTGGCCAGAGCCAGGCGCTGGCGCATGCCGAGCGAGAAGCCGCCGACGCGCCGGTCGGCCGCCTGCTCCAGGCCGACCCGCGAGAGGACCTCGTCAACGCGGGCGCGCGGCAGGCCGGCGGCGATGGTCACCACGCGCAGGTGGTCGCGCGCCGTCCGGCCGGGGTGGAAGCTCGAGGCTTCCAGCACCGCGCCGACCTGGCGGGACGGTGCGGCCAGCTCCCGGTAGGAGCGTCCGTGGATCCTGGCGGTCCCCGCGGTCGGGGTGACCAGGCCGAGCAGCATGCGCAGCGTGGTCGTCTTGCCCGCCCCGTTGGGCCCCAGGAAGCCGGTCACGGTGCCCTGGTCGACCTCGAAGCTGAGGCGGTCGACGGCCAGGACGGGCCCGAAGCGCTTGGTGAGCCCATCAAGGGTGATGACAGCCATGGCGTTCTCCTCCGCTCCCGACCGGTCTCCTCGTGGAGGCCGCTCACGTCGGGGGCGTGCTCAAGGTACGAATCGGGGCGGCGGCCGTCGTCGGCCGGCGGATGACACTTGCGCCTCGGCCGCGAGGAGTACGCCAGAGGCTCAGAGGGCCCCGGGGACGACGAGTCCGGTCTCGTAAGCGATCGCCACCAGCTGCGCCCGGTCGCGCGCGCGAAGCTTGGTCAGCAGCCGGCTCACGTGGGTCTTGGACGTCGCCGGGCTGACCACCAGGTGCTCGGCGATCTCACCGTTGGACAGGCCCCGGGCGACCAGGGCCAGGACCTCGCGTTCCCGGTCGGTCAGGATGCTCAGGGCGGCGGGAGCGACCGGGGCCGGGCCGGGCCGACGGGCGAACTCGGCGATCAGCCGACGGGTCACCCCCGGGGCCAGCAGCGCGTCGCCGGCGGCGACGATCCGGATCGCGGCAAGCAGGTCGGCCGGGGGGATGTCCTTGAGCACGAACCCGCTGGCGCCTGCTCGCAGCGCCTGGTAGACGTACTCGTCGAGGTCGAAGGTGGTGAGGATCAGGATGCGCGCCGCGGCGGTCTCGTCCAGCGCGCTGATCTGCCGGGTCGCCTCCAGCCCGTCCATGACCGGCATGCGGATGTCCATGAGCACCACGTCGGGACGCTCGCGGCGGGCCAGCTCCACCGCTTCGGCACCGTGGGCGGCCTGGCCCACGACCTCGAGGTCGGGCGCGGAATCGACCAGTAGCTGGAAGCCGGCACGGACCAGGGTCTGGTCGTCGGCCACCACCACGCGCGTCGTCATCGCGGACCTGTCTCGAACGGCAGCCGAGCGGCGATGCGAAAGCCGCCGCCGGTTTGCGGGCCGACCTCGAGGTCGCCGCCGAACAGCGCGACCCGCTCCCGCAACCCGACCAGGCCGTGGCCGGCCCCCGCCGGGTCGGTCGCGGCCTCGGCCGGGGGCCCGCGGCCGTCGTCGGTGACCTCGACGGTAACCTCCTGGTCGCCGTAGCCGATCACGACCTGAGCCCGGCCTCCGCCAGCGTGCTTGAGCACATTGGTCAACGCCTCCTGGACGATCCGGTAGGCCGACAGGTCGATGCCAGGCGGCACCTGCGGCCGCGTCCCCTCGACGCGCAGCTTTACCGCGACTCCCGCCTCGCCCATCTGGGCGAGCAGCGCGTCCACGCTGGCCAGGCCGGGCACCGGGGCGAGACTGCCCTGCGGCTCGCCGTCCTCGCGCAGGACGCCCAGCAGCCGTCGCAGCTCGTTCAGCGTGGTCCGGCTGGTCGCCTCGATGGCTGCGAGCGCCTTGCGCGCCTCCTCGGGCTGGGTCGGGGCGACGTGCGCGCCGACGCCCGACTGCACCGCGATCACGCTCATGCCGTGCGCCACCACGTCGTGCAGCTCGCGCGCGATGCGCAGGCGCTCATCAGCCACCGCCCGGCGGGCGAGCTCCTCGCGCGCCTCCTCGAGCTGGGCGGTCCGTCCCTCGAGCCGGGCGGCGTAGACGCGGCGGTCATGGACGAAGTGACCCAACAGCCAGGCCGCGGCGAGGATCAGCGAGTTGCCCAGCCACGTGGCCACCCCGGTCTCGCCCGGCGTGAGCTGAACAGCCGCCACTCCCACCTCCACGGCAGCCAGACCCGCGAGCGAGGCGCGCCGGTCGCAGTAGGCCGCCACGGTGTAGACGGGCACGAGGATGGCCGGCCCGAGGAACACCGGCGAGAGCCCCAGCACCGCGACCGCCAGCCCGCTCGCCACGCTGGTCGCCAGCACCGCCAGCGGGAACCGCCGCCGCACCGCCAGGGGCAGCGTGTGCAGCAGGGCGAGCGTATAGGCCAGGGGACCCGTCGGTCCCCGGGTCGTCGAGACCAGCTGCACGGCGAGCGCGGCCAGCCCGAGCGCGAGCGGCACGTCGAACGCCCATGGGCTACCACGCGGCCAGAGCCAGCGTCTGGCAGGCTCCTCCATGCCGTGACGGTATCGCCACCGGGCACCGGGTACATCCCCCCAAAGGCCGATGCCTCATACTCCACGGGGCTAACGTGTATCTCCACGGAGCGGGACCGCGGGTGAGGAGCTGCGATGGCGCCGCCGCGAACGAAGGTGGCCACGGTGAACCGCATCATGGCGGTCCTCGACACTGCTGAAGCGGCCACGACGGCGACCGGCGAGCTCGCCCGCGCCGGCTTTCGGCCGGAGGCCATCACGGTCCTGCTGGGCAACGAGGACGCGGACCGCATCGACAGCCTGGGAAAGGTCCGCGGGCGCTGGACGCGAGCCTGGCGCCTCCTTCAGTTCACCCAGACGGACCAGATGGTCGACCTGGTGGTCTACGAGGCCGCCCTGCGAGACGGCCGCACCGTCATCGCGGTGCACGCGCCACGTATGAAAGACAGAGATCAGGCCAAACGGATACTTGCAGCCGCGGGCGCTCACTTCATGAACTTCTTCGGGCGGATCGCGACGGAGGACATCTCGCGATGGCGCGGCAAGGAACTGCCGATTCCGCCGTATCTCCGCCGCTGAGCGCCCGCGTGATGCCCAGGCTCCACCGCACTCCCGCCAGGTCCGGCGGCTGTCGGGTCTGTCCGAGACTTGCCTGAACCAAGCTGAATGTGATTGAAGGGGCCTGGGGACGCCCTTTTGATTTGGGCCGAGGATTTCCGCGGCGCCTGCATCGAACACCATGGCCCGGAGGCCGCATGATCCGGATGGGGGGTGGCCGCGCGCGACGCACCAAGGCAAACGTCGCAGGCGCCGTTGCGGCCAGAGGCCAGGCTCGCGTGCGGCTGACCCCCAGGCAGGTCCGTATCCCGACGGTTCTGGCGCTGGTGGTCGGCACGGGCCTGGTGGTGCTGAGTATCGTCCTCCAGTCACTGGCGCTGCAGACCCTGGGCGCGGCACTGGTGGCCGCGGGAGGTGGCGTCGCCTGGTGGACCGCGCCGGCAGGTGGCGCGCCCTGGCTGCGGCGGACGCGATCAAGCCTGGCTGCCATCTACGTGATGGCGGTGCTGGTGATGATCGTCGATGCCCTCGTCAACATGCCCCGGGAGGCTTCGCCGGGCGGCCCCATCTGGAGTGGCTCCCAGGTGGACCAGGCTTTGCGGGGGATCTTCATGGTGGCGGCCGCGATACTGGCCTGCTCGACGCTGCCAGCGGCCATCCGGGCCCGGCCGCTGGACGAGTGGGTCAGCGACGTGCTGCTGCTGGGCCTTGGCGTGACCGTGCCCGTGCTCACGGTGTTCGTGCCCGCGCGCAGCCACCTGGCACCGCTCAGCGTGCCTGAGATGCTCGTGACCCTGGGCTTCATCCTGCTGGCGTTCACGGGCAGCTCGATGGCGCTGTGGCCTCGCCCGCCGTTCGCCGACCCAGGGCAGGTCATCATAGTGGTGACCGGGATCTTCGGCGTGCTGTTGGTCCAGCTCATCGGCTTGGCGAGCGATGGCTGGGGGCCGCTGCACCACCCCCTCGACGTCCTCGGCGGGGTGTATGTGGGAACGGCGCTGGTGGGTGCGGGTGGGATGGTGAGGGTCTCCCGGCCACGCTTTGAGTCCCTGAGGCTCATGCTCAGCGTGAGCTTCGGGCTGGCGGCCGCCTCCAGCCCCTGGATCGCCCGCGAGTCCAACCCATGGGTGGCGTTTCCCATCGCGCTTGGGGCCGCGGCGGTCCTGGCCTTCCGGCTCATCCGCGCCTCCCATCGCCTTGAGGAGATGGCCGCGCGCGAGCAACAGGCCGCCGCCGAGCTCCGCGCCGTCGATGAGATGAAGACGACCTTCCTGCGAGCGGTGTCCCACGACCTGCGCACTCCGCTGACGGTGATCCTCGGCGTCGCGCTCACCCTGGAGCGGAGCGAGCATCTGCTCCCCACGGAGGAGCGGGTGGAGTTGGTGCGCCGCCTCGGCACCAACGCTCGCAAGCTCAACCGGCTCCTGGCCGACCTGCTGGACCTGGAACGGCTGAGGCGGGGGATCCTGGAGCCTACCCGTCGCCCCACCGACGTGGGCGCGCTGGTACGCCAGCTCGCCTGCGGCATGGACGCGCTGGCGAGCCAGCCACTCATGGTGGAGGCGCCCTCGGTGGTGGTCTGCGTCGACGCGCCGAAGGTCGAGCGGATCGTCGAGAACCTGCTCATCAACGCGGTGAAGCACACTCCGCCCGGCACGCCCGTATGGGCCAAGGTCGTGAGCCAGCGCGAGGGGGTGCTGATCACGGTGGAGGATGCAGGCCCTGGCCTCTCACCCGATCGCCGCGGCATCGTCTTCGAGGCGTTCCAGCGGGATGCCACCGCGGCACCGCACGCGCCGGGCGTGGGTATCGGGCTGTCGCTGGTGAGCAGCTTCGCGGAGCTCCACGGCGGTCGCGCCTGGGTGGAGGATCGCCCGGGCGGCGGCTGCTCCTTCAAGGTCCTGCTTCCGGGAGAGTCGCCCAGGGTCCCGAGCGCGACCGGCAGCCCAGACGGTCTGAGCCGGTTCGCCAGCGCATATGGCCATGTGCCCGATCCCCCGGGGGAGGGCGCGACCCGGTAACGGCCGGGTGGCGACGCAGGGCGTGAAGCGGTTCCTCGCCACCGCCTGAGGGACGAGCTCGGCCGGCCCTTCGGTTGCCGAATTCTGCTGTTTTCCGCCACCGAATCATGGGCAGCCGATGAGCCAAGGAGGGATTCTCGCCGCTGCGGGGTGCTGAAGCGGAGCGTTACGCAACCTTGGGCACGTCTCGGGTCGAAGCAGGTCGCGACAGGGGGGTCCGATGCGTGGGGAGCGGTTGGCGCGGGCGTTGGCGGAGTTCTCAGACACGCTGGTCAGCGACCACGACGTGGTGAAATTCCTGGCCCGGCTGTGCCAACGGTTCGTGAAGGTCATGGAGGTCTCGGCGGCGGGCGCCGTGCTGATCGACCGGCAGGGGCGGTTGCGGGTGGCGGCCGCGTCCACCGAGACGGTGGCGTCGCTGGAGGCGTTGCAGGTCCAGCGCTGGCAGGGGCCATGCGTAGATGCCTACCGCTCTGGACGGCGGATGGCCGTGCCGGACCTTCGCCGCGCGAGAGGGCGCTGGCCGGTGTTCGCGCCGCGGGCGCTCGAGGCCGGCGTTGCGGCGGTGTGCGCGTTTCCGATGCGGCTGAGTGTCGATCGGATCGGCGCACTCGACGTCTTTCAGGCCACACCGGGCGAGCTCGACGAGGCGGCCGTCGAGGCCGGGCAGGCGTTGACCGATGTGGCCACGATAGCGATCCTGCAGGCCCGAGCCGGCCAGGACTCGGCCCGGCTGGCCAGGCAGCTGGAGCATGCGCTCGAGAGCCGGGTGGTCGTCGAACAGGCCAAGGGCGTTCTGGCCGAGCGGCTCGGGGTCGACCCGGATGCGGCGTTCATGCGGTTGCGGCGCTACGGGCGCGTCCGCGGACTGCACCTGACCGAGCTTGCCCGCCAGGTAGTGGACGGGTCCATCACGCTCGACGAGTAGACGACCTGCGCGTCGACATTTTCTGCCGCGTAGGTTTACGGGCCGGTCGGACGGCTAGTCCGCGCCAGTCAGCTGACCCGTCCAGGGCAGCTCGTCACCAGCGAGGCCCCCAGACCCGGGCCACTGTCGCGCTCGCAGCGCGCGCGACGCCCGTCTGGTCGTGCTGTTTCGCTACCACCAAGGACCTTCTCGCATCGCGTTGGCGTGCGCCCGCCGCGCCACCTCGCCCAGCGCCCGAGCCTCAAGGAGCTCGTCCATGCCACTTGCCATCGATTTCCAGGGTGGCCTTTCCAATGCCTGGTCGAACGTGGCCGCGTTCGTGCCCAAGCTGGTCGCCGCCCTGCTCATCATCCTGGTCGGCTACCTGGTCGCCAAGGCCGTCGCCGCCATCCTCAACAGAGTCCTGGAACGGGTCGGCTTCGACCGCGCCGTCGAGCGCGGTGGCATCAAGCAGGCGCTGGCCAGGAGCAAGTACGACCCGTCCGACATCATCGCCAAGCTGGCGTTCTGGCTCATATTCCTGGTGGCCTTGCAGCTCGCCTTCGGGGTGTTCGGCCCCAACCCGATCAGCGACCTGCTCAAGGGGCTGATCGCCTACCTGCCCAACGTCCTGGTCGCCATCCTGATCGTCGTGATCGCGGCCGCGATCGCCAAGGCGGTCAGCGACCTGCTGTCCAGCTTGCTCAGCGGTGTCACCGGTGGGCCGGTCATGGCCAAGGGGGCCGGCATCGCGATCCTGGTCTTCGGAGCCTTCGCGGCACTCGACCAGCTGAAGATCGCCCCGCGGATCGTGACCGGCCTGTGGTACGCGATCCTGGCCATCCTCGTCGGCTCGGCGGTGGTCTCCATCGGCGGCGGCGGGATCAAGCCGATGCAGCGCTATTGGGAGCGCGCCACCGCCAAGGCCGAGCAGCGCCGGCCCGAGCCGAAGCAGCCCGCCCAGGCGTCGCCCGCTGACGACGCGGCGGCGTACGCCGGCGCGACCGACCAGTTCGGGGCGCAGCGGCCGAGCCGACCGCGCCGCGATTCCAGCTGACGAGGGGAAGGGGACGGGGCGCCTCGGCAGGACACCGGAGCCGAGGCGTCCCGCGCATCGGGTCAACCAGTCACAAGTCACAAAGGAGATCGCGTGCAACTCGACAAGAACATGATCCTGGACCTCCTGCGCGAGCGCGGCGACCAGCAGAGCGCCGACCAGGCCGAACAGGAGCTCCCCGACCAGGTCGACACCGACCAGCACGCTGACCTGCTCGAGCGGTTCGGTCTGGACCCCCATGAGCTGCTGAGCCGGTTCGGCGGCGGCCTGCTCGGAGGCTAGCCCGTCCACCACCACAACCAGCACGGAACACCCGTACGAGGGGGGAATTTGGATGCCAGCACCACGTATTGACACCGTCCAGGCCTGGCCGGGTCGCACCATGATCGACCCGGCCGGCAGCAAGATCGGCACGATCGCCGACATCTACCTCGACGACGACACCGGCCAGCCCGAGTGGGCCACGGTTACCACCGGCCTGTTCGGCACCAAGCAGAGCTTCGTCCCGCTCGACCAAGCCGAGGCCATGGGTGACAGCGTCCAGGTGCCCTACGACAAGGACCGGGTCAGGAGCGCGCCCGGCATGCAGACCGAAGACCGACTGGCCCAGGACGAAGAGGCCGAGCTCTACCGCCACTACGGCTTGGACTACACCGAGTCACGCTCCGATTCCGGCCTGCCCGCCGGTACCACCGGGGAGAACATCGACCCGCGCGACCGCGTCTATGACGACGTGCGGGACACCGCGGTTGGGCGGGACATGTCCGGCCCGACCACCGACGACGCCATGACCCGCTCGGAGGAGGAACTGCGGGTCGGCACCACCCGGCGGGAGCGGGGGCGGGTGCGGCTGCGCAAGTACGTGACCACCGAGGAGCGGCAGGTCAGTGTGCCGGTGCAGCGCGAAGAGGTGCGGGTCGAGCGTGAGCCGATCACCGACGCCAACGTCGGCGCCGCGACCCGTGGGCCGGAGATCTCCGAGGAGGAGCACGAGGTCGTGCTCAGCGAGGAGGAGCCGGTGGTCGAGAAGCGGGTCGTGCCCAAAGAGCGGGTCCGGCTCGACAAGGAGACCTTCACCGAGCAGGAGCAGGTCGGAGGGGAGGTCCGCCAGGAGCAGATCGAGGTCGAGGGTCAGGACCAGGTCCGCCGCCGCGACCGGCGCTGAGTCGATCGAGCATGTTGAGTGGGGCCGCTGGTTGCGACGGCGGCCCCGTTCCTCTTCGGACGAGCATGGAGGAGCGAGACGCCATGGCGGTTGACAACACCGTTGCCCGTTCTCTGCGCGATGTCGGGCTGGCGGCCTGGTTCGGCGGGTCGCTGATCCCTGCCATGACCGGAGCGGTGCTTGTGGTCAACGCCCGCATGGGAGAGCAGCAGCGCCCCGCCCAGGTCGCCAGCGGGCAGCTCGGCCGCCTGCGACGGAGACGAGCCACCTGAACATCAGGGCCAGGCCCGCAGCGGTGAGCGACGCCGCCGCACTGCGGCCACCCGGTCCGCCTACTGGAGCAGGCTCGGGAGCGCCGCCAGGCTGGCAACGGTGGCGTCCGGCTCGGTCGGGCCCGCGTCCGGGTGGGGCTCGGAGCCCTTGCCAGTGCGCACCAGCACGGCGCGCATGCCGACCGCCTGGGCGCCGGCGACGTCCGCGGCGAGGTCGTCCCCGACCATGATGGCCCGCGCCCGCTCGACGCCGGCGGTCTCCAGGGCGAGGCGGAAGAAGTCCGGGGAGGGCTTGCCGAGGACGCGGGCGCGCTCGCCGGTAGCGTACTCCAGCAGGCGCACGAAGCCGCCGGTGTCGAGATGGTCGCCGTCGTCACGCCGGGCGATACGGGCGACCTGGGTGGCGACCAGCTCGGCACCGGCGCGCACGGCGCGGAAGGCGGCGTCCAGGTCCTCGTAGGTCGCGCCGTAGCTTGGGTCGCAGACCAGCACGTGGGTCGCGGGCTCGCCCGGACCGGCCAGGAAGCGGCCGAGCAGCTCGCGGATCTCCGGCGAGGCCACCGCCAGCAGCCGCGGCCGCTCCGGTTCCAGCTCGCCGAAGAGCCGGTGAGCCAGCACCACCGGGGTGAGCACCTCGCCGGCGGCCGCCCGGATCCCCATACCGGCGAGCCGGCCGCACAGCGCCTCGGGGGTGACCGAGTCGGTGTTGGTCACGAAGCGCACCCGCACCCCAAGGTCACGGAGCCGCGCCACGGCGGCCGCGGCGCCGGCCACCGGCCGGGTGCCCACGTACACGGTCCCGTCCAGGTCGAGCAGGGCCAGCTTGACGTCAGCCAGGTCTGCCATACGCAGAGCATAGGGGGCGCGGTGACAGGCCGCGATGACCAGCGGCGAGAAGCCAGCGGCCGGGTGAGGTGGATCGATGCCGCGGCGATGTCGTCGCGTGGCTGGTCCGCGCGATGTAGCGTCCAGGTGTGACCAGACAACCGATGCAGGTCGAGTTCATCGGCTCCGGTGACGCCTTCGGCAGCGGCGGCCGGTTCCAGGCGTGCATCCTGCTGCACGCTCCCAGCCACGCCGACGTTCTCCTCGACTGCGGCGCGTCCTCGCTGGTGGCCTTGAAGCAGCAGCGGCACGACCCTGCCATGATCGGGCTGGTGTTGGTGTCGCACCTGCATGGCGACCACTTCGGCGGAGTGCCGTTCCTGGTGCTGGACGGCCAGTTCACCCACCGCACCCGACCGTTGCACGTGGCGGGCCCGGTTGGGGTGCGTGAGCGGGTGCAGGCCGCGATGGAGGTGCTGTTTCCCGGCTCCACGCAGGTGCGGCGACGGTTCGAGGTGCGGTTCCATGAGCTCGCCGACCGGCAGCCGTTCCAGTTCGACGTCGACGCGGGCGTGGAGCGTGCGGGGCTGGTGGTGACCCCATATGAGGTCGTGCACGCTTCGGGCGCGGCCGCGCTGGCGTTGCGGGTGGGATGGCAGGGCTACACCATCGCCTATACCGGGGACACCGAGTGGACCGAGGTGCTGGTCGAGGTGGCCCACGGGGCCGACATGCTGATCGCTGAGGGCTACACCTACCAGCGCAAGATCCGGTTCCACCTGGACGTGGCGACCCTTCAGCAGCAGGCCGATCGGTTGGGGGCGCGCCGCATCGTCCTCACCCACATGTCCTCTGACATGCTGTCGCGCGTCGGCGAGGTCGGCTGGGAGGCGGCTCGCGACGGCATGACGGTGGAGCTCGAGGGTTAGATCTCGAGGTTGTGGCGCTTATCTCGCCCTTGGCATCCCATCTCATATCGAAATGAACATTGAAGTCAGAAAGCGAAAGCAGTACTATTGCCGCAGAATTAGTTAGGAAACTTTACTGATAGCCCAGGCCCTCGCCCCCGCTCTGACTCCCTCCACACTCGAGGAACAAGGAGGCCACAGCGATGCGATCGGTGCACCAGACCCGGATCACGTTGGCGAGGGGCGGCATGGTCGCGCTCCTGGTCACGCTTTCGTTGCTGATCATGAACCTCTACGGGCGCGCGGCGTCGGCCCCGGCCCCGGCCACGGCCTTCGTCCGGGTGAACCAGGTCGGCTACCCGCTGGCCGCGTCCAAGCGCGCCTATCTGATGGCGAGCGGGGCCGAGGCCGGCGCCAGCTTCAGCGTCAGGAACGCGTCGGGCGCGACCGTGTTCTCCGGACCGATCGGCCCGAACCTCGGCTCGTGGAGCTCGGCCTACCCAAACGTCTTCGCGCTCGACTTCGACTCGGTGAGCGCCGCCGGGACCTACACGATCTCGGTGACCGGCCCGATCCCCGCCACCTCGCCGAGCTTCACGATCGACAGCGGTGCGGGCGTATACGGCGGCGCGCTGGCGAACGCGCTCGCCTTCTACCAGACCGAGCGTGACGGGCCGAACTTCATCGCCTCGCCCCTGCGGACGGCGCCCGCGCACCTCAACGACCAGAACGCCATGACCTACCTCACGCCACACGCGAACTCGTCGGGCCGCTTCTCCGGCGACCTCACCCCGCTGGGGATCCGGCTCGACGCCTCCGGCGGCTGGTGGGACGCTGGCGACTACATCAAGGGCAAGGAGACCCTGGGCTACACCACCGCGTTGCTGCTCTCCGGCGTGCGCGACTTCCCCACTCAGATGGGTGCCGGCTCGACCGCGTCGAACTTCACCGCCGAGGCCAGGTTCGGGGCCGACTGGCTGCTCAGGATGTGGGACGACCCGACGCGGACCTTCTACTATCAGGTCGGCATCGGGACCGGGAACGCCAAGACTGTCGGCGACCACGACATCTGGCGCCTCCCCCAGGCCGACGACAACTTCGGCGGGACCGACCCGCTGTACCGCTATATCCGCAACCGCCCGGTGTTCCGCGCCGGCGAACCGGGGTCGCTCATCAGCCCGAACCTGGCGGGCCGGGACGCTGCCGTCTTCGGCCTGTGCTTCCAGGTCTTCAGGACCAGCGACCCGGCGTTCGCCAACCGGTGCCTGCTCGCCGGCCAGCACATCTTCGACCTCGCCGACACCGCCCCGAGCGGCAACCTGACCACCTACCTCCCGTTCAGCTTCTACCCGGAGACCGAGTGGCGCAGCGACCTCGAGCTCGGCGCGGTGCAGCTCTACTTCGCCGTGGCGAGCGGCGGCCTGCCGGCCGGGCTGCCCCACACCGATCCGCTGTTCTATCTGCAGCAGGCGGCCCATTGGGCGAGGGAGTACGTCAACAGCGCTGACGACGCCGCCGACACCCTCAACCTCTACGACGTGAGCGGCCTCGCCCACTTCGACCTGCACCGCGCGATCGGGCAGGCGGGCAACCCCGCGGGTCTGGAGATCACCCAAGCCGAGCTGGTCGCCGACCTGAAGAAGGCACTGGACGGCGCGCTCGCGCAGGCCGCCACCGACCCCTTCGGCTTCGGGTTCCCCTGGGCCACCTGGGACACCACCTCCCACGGCGCCGGCCTGGCGGTCATGGCCAGCGAGTACGACCAGCTGACCGGGACCAGCACCTACGCGGGCCAGAACGCCCGATGGCTCGGCAACATCCTGGGCGCCAACGCCTGGGGCTCGTCGTTCATCATCGGGGATGGCAGCACCTTCCCGCACTGCCCCCACCACCAGGTCGCCAACCTGGTCGGCTCGCTCGACGGCACGCCACCGGTGCTGCGGGGGGCCGCGGTGGAAGGCCCCAACGGCACCCTCTACCGGGGATTCCTGACCGGCATGAACAACTGCCCGCCGGACGACAGCGACCCGTTCGCGGCGTTCAACAGCACCGCCAAGTTCAAGGACGACATCGAGTCGTTCTCCACGGTCGAACCGGCCGTCGACCTGACCGCGACCAGCCCGCTGGCGTTCGCCCGCCAGATGGCCGGTCTGCTCTGAGGATTCGAGAACAAGGAGGACCGCAGCATGTCGCCATCCCCAGCGCGTCGGCGAGCTGTTCGACGCGCGGCGGGACGAGCGCCGTCAGCGCCTCGTCCCGGTCGTCCGGGTCGGGGTTGAACAGCAGCGCGCCGATCTCGTACCCGGGATCGCCGACGATCCCGTGCGGGTCGATGGCCAGCCACGGCTCGCGCGTCGCGCGCAGGATGTTGTCGTGGTGCAGGCACCGTGCAGCACGACGCGTCCAGCAGCAGGGCACCGCGGCCGAGGTCGGCGCGCAACAGGCGTACCGCGCCGCGGCCGGCGGACGCGCTCAGCAGGCCGGACAGCCAGCGGGCACCGTCGTCGCCCCACACGCCCACGGCGTTGCGTGCCAATTCGGCAGGTATCACGCCGCCCACCGTAGCCGCGCAGAAGCTAGACCGGCGGGAACGGGTCGTACTGGATGTAGCGGCGGATCTCCTTGGCGCGGTCGATGCCGCCGAGCCGGGCGAGCACGTGCAGAGCCATGTCGATGCCGGCCGAGATGCCAGCCGAGGTGACCATGTCGCCGTCATCCACGAAGCGGTCGTCGCCACGCACCTCGATGGTGGGGTCGAGCTCGGCGAGCAGGTCGAGGCTGGCCCAGTGCGTGGTGGCGGGCCGGCCGCCCAGCAGGCCGGCGGCGGCAAACACCAGCGATCCGGTGCAGACACTGGTGAGCAATGGCACCTGGAGTCGCTGGGCTCGCATCCAGGCCAGATGCTCAGGGTCCTTCAGCAGCGCTCGGGTCCCCATGCCACCAGGGTGCAGCAGCACGTCGAGACGCCCCACCTCGGCGAATCCGAGGTCGGCCTGCAACCTCAGGCCCTTGGCGGCCCGCACCGTGCCGGGGTCGGTGGCGAACGCGACGACCTCGGCTTCTTCCGGATGGGCCTGAGCCCAGGCGCCGAACACCTCCCACGGACCTACCGCGTCCAGTTCCTCCACATCGTCGAAGAGCAGGATGCCGATACGCTGCATGCCGGTCTCTCTCTCAGGGTCGGGGCCACGATGGAAGCGCCACCAGGGAATGATGCCATCGCCATGTGCCACGACGGCGAGTCCCTCGAACGGGATCGTACGCTTGCCGGTCATGCGGCTGTGGCGAGGCCATGAAGTGGCCGAGCGGAAGGCGGAGTGATGAAGGCAGTTGTCGTCGACCATTTCGGCGGCCCCGAGGTCCTGCGGATGGTCGAGTTGCCCGACCCCCAGGCCGGCCCTGGCCAGGTGCGCGTCGCGGTCCATGCCGCGGGCGTCAACCCGGTCGACGGCGGCAACCGCGCCGATGGCAGCTGGGCGGGGCTGCGCGCGCCGTGCGTTCTCGGCTACGACATCGCGGGCGTCGTCGACCGGGTCGGCGCCGGCGTCGAAGGCGTCCAGCTTGGCGACCGGGTGATGGCGATGACACCGTTCCCCGCCGGGGCCGGCGGCTACGCGGAGCTGGCCGTGCTGGACGCCGACCTGGTCGCGCCGGTGCCGGCGGACTGCTCCCTGGTCGAGGCGGCTGCCGTGCCGCTCGCCGCCGGGACCGCCTGTGAGGTGCTGCGCCGGCTGTGCCCGGAGCCTAGCCCCGGTGCATGGCTGCTCGTGCACGGCGCCAGCGGTGGCGTCGGCACCTTCCTGGTCCAGCGCGCCGCGGCCACCGGCGCCAAGGTCATCGCCGTCGGCAGTGCCCGCTCGCACCGCCTGCTGCGCGAGCTCGGCGCCACAGCCTGCATCGACTACCACGACGGCCCGGTCACCCCACAAGCACTGGAGGCGGCCGGCGGCCCGGTCGACGCGATCGTTGACCTGGTGGGCGGGGCCGTCCTGGAGGCCAGCCTCGGCGCGGTCCGTTCGCACGGCCAGCTCGCCGCGATCGCCACCCCGCGGCTCGACCCTGACCAGCTCCTGGACGCCAACCTGACCTTCCACGGCATCCTCATCGACGACGATGGCGACCGGATCCGCATGCTTGCCGACCAGCTGCGCCAGCATCTGCTCCGGCCGATCATCGCCGAGGTCTTCCCGGCGGAGCGCGCCGCCGACGCCCATCGCCGCCTCGACACCGGCCACAGCGGCGGCAAGCTCGTCCTCCAGTTCCACCAGGAGGCTTGAGCACTGGCGAATCCGGGTCAGCGCGTGACCACGAGACGCGACACCACCTGCGGGGCTTGCGCCCCGGTCGGGTCGAGCTCCCAGAACAGCCCGTTGTCCGCGGCGGGCGCGTTGGCTGGGACCTGGATGCGCATCTCGAATCGCAACGATCCAGCCGGCTGGATCGGGCTGGCGGCCCGGCAGTTGAGCTGGTGGACTTCCGGCCTGCCGGCTGGAGCGAGCATCTCGATCAGGAGTGGGCAGCGGTCGAATCGCACGGCAGCGGCGGATGCGTTGTGGAGCTGGACGGCGAAGCGCACCACCTCACCGGGCCTGCCCTTCAGCGGCGCCCTACCGCCCGACAGCGGCTGAATCGTCGCCTGCACAATGCCCGCCGTCCACGGCGTCGTGGCGCGCACCGGCGCCGGTTGGAACGGCCGGACCCCGATCGTCGCGGGCTGGCCGGGCGCCTCGCAGGAGGGGACGGCGTTGTAGCCGGCGTCGATGCTGCCACCTCCGCCCGGCAGCGTGATCCGCACGGCCCGCGGCGGCACGGGTGCCTTGCGTACGCGGGGCACGCACCAGTTGCGCCAGTCGACACCGAGCGTCGCCGTGCCGCCGGCCGGCAGGGCGAGCAGCGTCGCGTCGGGCGGGACCACCGCGGGGAAGGCTGGCGGCTCGGCGGGCAGCACGACCTGCCGCTGTTGCGGGGCAGGGACCGCGCCGACGAGCCGCACGTCCGGACGCCCGGTCAGCCGGCAGGCACGGGGTCCGGCATTGCGCAGGGTCACGCTGCCGGTGCCACCGGCGATGGCGGGCTGGAACATGAAGCCGGCGCCGACGACGCGCAGCCGCGAGGCGCGGCACGGACTGGCCGGCACGACCTGCCCCGCCCGCAGCTGTGGTGGTACCGCGCCATCCCAAGGGACGAGCGGCACCTTGGTGGCCGGATCGGGGTGTGTCGCGGAGCAGCCGGCCAGCAGGACGACGGCCGCGCAGATCAGCCGCCGCGGACCGCCGATGCCGCGGTCCGCGGCGGCGTTGGTGAAGGCACGCACAGTGCTCAGGGCTTCGTGGCGACCACCTCGGTCGTCGTGCCGCCGAGACGGTTCATCAGGCTCTCCGCCTGCGGGGTGATGGCGGACTGCTCGGCGGCCGTGAGCGTCCCGCACGGGTCGGTCGCCGGTGGCGCCGGCTCGTTCGGAAGCGAAGCGTCCGGGAAGTGCGCCGGGACGAAGCGGACCGCCAGTGCCTGCCGGTAGTAGTCCCACATGCCGTCGGCGTTGATGGCGAGCTTGACGTCGTACCACCTCGGCGTGGCGCTGAACTCATGCGTCACCTGCGGGCTGGTCGTCGCCATCGTCGTACCGTCGCCGAAGTCCCAGTAGTACTTGAGCCCGTGCGCCTGGCCTCCCTCGCTCCGGGAGAACGAGGCGTCGAACGTGACAGTCGAGGTCAGGAATGGCTTCGCCGGTGAGGTCTCGAAGTAGGCGACCGGCCTGTCGCTCTTCGGCTCCGACCCGCCGTAGGTGTCCTTCGCGATCACGTACGACGTCCACGTCGCCGGCAGCTCGAGGGCCCGCCTGAGCCCCTCGGACGGCGAGGTCGGGCCACCGGGGCCGTGCGTCGTGCCCGAGGCGTAGTAGTTCAGGTGCTCCGGCGTGTCGTCGTTGGTGTCGTAGAGCGCGTACTGGCCCAGCGTCGGCTTGCTCGCATAGGACGCCGGGTACGGGTTCTCGTTGCCGCCGACCTGCTGGTTGGTGCTGGTGTCGTAGGCTCCGATGATGCCGTAGCCGGGGATGCCCCAGTCCCGGATGAACGACACCTGGTCGGTACGGCCGGTGTTGTCGTCGACGACCGGCGAGAACTTCGGGATGTCGCCCGGCAGGTAGGCCGGCACCGACTGCGGGCTCGGGTCGACCGGGGTCGAGCCGACCTGGTCGAAGCGGAGCGGGTTCTCCAGCGGCATGCTGAAGTTGTACTTCTGCCCGAGCACCTGGAACGCCTCGCCGACGGCGTCGGCCGTCGCGTCGCGGAACGCCTGCGCCGCCGCCAGGTTGTGCTGGATGCGCTGGATGGCGGTGGCGTCGTAGAGGTTGTTGGGCGTCGTGTACAGCGGGATGGCGTTGATGTTCGTGTACCACGGGCCGACGCCGCCGCCGACGATGTCGTTCAGGTAGTGCTCGGTGCCAAAGTGCCGGGCCGGGTACTCGATGCCGTTCTGGTCCATGTTCGCGACCATCACGTACTGGCCCTGCGGACCGTCGGGGATCAGCCCGCCGACGTTGGCGACGCCGGCGGACAGCGGCGCGCCGATCACGTGCGCCGAAGCGAGCGCCGGCGTGATGGTGATGCCGGTACCGCTGGCACCCGCGCTGCCGACGGCGGTGATGGTGGCCGTCTCCCGACTGCCGAACGGGTCGATCAGGATCGTCTCGCCGACGGCGAACCCGACGCCGGTCCGGCTGACGATCTTGAGGTTCGTATCGCCGGCCGCCGCGGGAGCCGCGAGCGTCGAGACGTTCGTCTGCGAGTAGAACCCGGAGCCGACCAGTCCGCCCTCCTCGTTGTCGAACAGACCGATCTTGATCGTCCGCTCGGGATAGGTGCCGTTCGCCTGGTACCACCGCAGCAGGGACTGGAACTCGGCCATGCCCATCGCCTCGCCGGACCCGGCGTCGTACATGGAGCCGTTGCCCCAGTTGCCGCCGCGCATGGCGCTCATCGGCGTGGCGCTGCCGTTGGCGGCACCGTTGGCGACGCCGGTCGAGGTGGGCGTGCTGTCGTTGTGCCCGGCGATCAACGCGGCCTGGCCGGGGCACGACTGGCCGGGGATCGTCACGCTCTCGTCGTTGAGCTGCCACAGCCGCGTCGGGTAGATATGGTCCTTGGCCGTCATGAACCGGCCCATCGGCCCCATGTGGCTGGCGTCCGAGTTCGTCATCTCCGCGCCGAACCACTTGTAGAACTCCTGCGCGCCGTTGTAGGTCGCCGGCAGGTTGTTCGGGTTGCTGGGATCGCTCAGCGGGCCGTCGGCGCCGGCGGTGCGGAAGATGAAGTTCGTCGCCAGGTAGTACAGCTCGTTGTACAGGAAGGCGGTGTCGACCACCGGACGGGGCTGGCCCGCCGGCGTGCTGCCGGCCGCCGACTGCCCAACCGCCCCGCCGCCGGTGAGCACCGCCAGCAACATGACGGTGGCGAGGACCGACCACCGCCGCAGGAACGTCCTCCGCTGCGGCCGCATTCTCTTGATGCCCCCTGTCATGGCTAGCCCGTCACTTTCTTCGCCGCCGAGATCAGGCTCGCCGACTCGTCCGCCGTCAACGTGCCGCACGCGCTGGTCGCCGGCGGACCGCCCGTCGGGCTGTCGACGGCGACCGCCTGCCGATACACGCCCCAGTCGCTGCCATTGCCGGCGGCGAGCTTGACGTCGGCGTAGACCGGCCCGCGGTAGGTGTGCGTAACGCGCTCGCCGACAGCGCTCGTGCCGTCGCCGAAATCCCAGTAGAACTTGAGCCCGTGCGTGCTGCCGCTCGCGTCCCGGGAGAAGCCGGCGTCGAAGGTGACGGTCAGCGTGGAGTCGGGCTTGACCGGGCTGGTCTCGAAGTACGCCACCGGCTTGGTCGGGCTGGCGGTCGTGCCGAGGTAGTGGTCGCCCGCGAGGAGCAGGCTCGTCCACTGCGCCGGCAGCTCCAGCGCCCGCTTGAGCTCCTCGGTCGGCTGTTGCGGCTGCATGCCGTGCGGCGCGCCACCGGTGAAGTAGTTGAGGTGCTCGATCGAGTCGGACAGGTATCCGACCGGCTGGTTCTCGTTCACGTTGAACGGCACGCCGCTTGCGTGCGCCTTGGTCAGCTGAGCCACAAGGGTGACGCCGGTGCCGGCCGCTCCCGCCGTCCCGACCGATTTGATCTGCCCGTACTCGATGTCTGCGCCAGTGCCGATGAAGATCGGCTGGCCGGAGGCGAGGTTGGTGACGTCGGCGACCTTGACGTTGACGTCGCCGGCGGCCGAGTCGGCCGCGGTCGTCGTCATGCCCGGCTGCGGGGTGCCATTGCCGAGCTGGAACGTCGTCTGGTTGCCCGCGTAGCCGATCACCGGCGTTGCCTTGCGCGTGTCGCTGACCGATGCCGCGTAGGGGTTCTCGTCACTGTTCGAGTTCTTCACGCCGGAGACGGTGAACCCGGGGATGCCCTGGTCGAAGAACGCCTGCTCGTCCTCGAGGGCGTCGGTGTCGTCGCGGACCGGCGAGAACCGCGCCTGGTCGGCGGCCGAGTAGGCCGGCTTCGTCGGCACCACACCGCTGTACGGGTTCGGGGCCTGGCCGGTCTGGTTGTAGCGGAGCGGGTTCTCCAGCGGGACGGAGAAGTTGTACTTCGTTCCCTGCTGGTCGAACCCGGCCGAGATCGCCGCCTGCAGGTCGGTACGGAACTGGCTGATCGCCGGCGAGTTGGCCAGGATGTTCGCGCCGGGGGAGCCGGCGCCGGCGTCAGGGTACGCCGAGTTCGGGGCGCTCGGCGCGGCCTTGATGAACGTGAACCAGGGGCCGACGCCGCCGCCTGTGACGTTGTTCCAGAAGAACTCCGTTCCCAGGTGGTGGGCCGGGTAGTCCAGCCCCAGCGAGTCCATGTTGGCGAACAGCACGTACTGGCCCTGCGGCCCGGACGGGATCAGGTTGTTCGCGTAGTAGGCGGAGCCCTCGCGCCCGAACAGGCCATCGGCGGTCTTGCCTCGCGACGCGTCCAGCAGCGTGACCTTCAGCGTGCGCGTCGGGTAGGTGCCGTTCGCGGCGTACCAGCCGAGCAGGGCGTGGTACTCGGCCATCGTCAGGGCGACGCCGGACAGTCCGTCGTAGGCGCCCTCGTTGCCGAGATTGCTGTCGGTGATGTGACGCCGGGCCGCGCCGAAGCCGGTGGTGCCGCTCGTCGTGCCGGAGTTGATCAGCCCGACGATGTCGGTGGGCACCGGGGTCTCGTCCGGATGCGCCGCCAGCAACACCCGCTGGCCCGCGCAAGTGGCGCCGGGGATCGTCACCTCGGCGTCATTGGAGTCGAACCGGTAGCCCCCGCTCCGGCGGAAGTAGTGGTCGGTCGCGCTCGCGAAACCGGCGAGCGGCGTGTTCGCCCGGTTGTCCGTCAGGACGCCCTTCCAGTACGCGAAGAGCTCCTGCCAGCCGTTGACGGTCGGCGGAAGGTTGAACGGATCGCCTGCGTTGCGCGGGTCACCGTCCGCACCCGAGATGCGGTAGCTGTAGGCCTTGGCCATGGTGTACAGCTGGCCGTAGAGGTAGTCGCCGTCGACCGACGGCGCGGCCAGCGGTGCGGTCTCCCCCCCGGCGGAGGCCATTCCGCTCCCGCTGACCGTCATCGGCACGGCGACCGCGATGCACACGATCAGGACTGGCCACCGTCGCCGCCGGAATCTACGAAGTGCTCTCATGTTCGATGAGACCTCCTTCGAGCGCCTGGTCACCGCTTCACGCTCACCGCCGGCTACACCGCCGAGCAGCTGATCGCGCCAGGCCGTGCGACCGCACGAGACGGGTGAGGCTTGGCACGTCCGTCGAGACCACGTCGGCGAGCTTCGGTAGGCCGCGCCGCGTGACTTCCTTCACGCGGCGCCGCCGTGGTTCGTGATCCGGGCCCGCCCGTCGTCGGCGCCGACCCAGATCACGTTCTCGTTGACCGTCCACCGGGCGATCGCGAAGACGTGAGGATCGTGCTGGATGCTGGGGTGGTCCCTGGTGATCGACCCGCCCGGGTCACCGGTGGTCGCCGGGTCGTCGCACCTGAGGTCGTGGCTGACCCGCTGCCAGCTCCGCCCGCTGCCCGTCGACTTCATGAGGTGCGGCGAGCCGGTGAGCAACTGGTCCGGCTCGGCCGGGTTGATGACGAGGTTGATGACGAGCGGGAAGGTCCGCTGGGAGCGGTACTCGAGCGCTCCCACCGACGATGTCTGACTCCGCGATCTGGATGCTCGCATGTCAGTCATATCATTTTTTACAGTAATTCTCGGCATCGTCAGTGTCAACGAGCCGGAAACCGCTCAGCATCCACGGCCGGTCGGGAATGGTGGGCAGGCCGGCGGTAGCCCGTGGCGGGCCCGCGCCCTGAAACCACAGGCGCCGCTTGCGTGAGGGCCCGGCCGTAACCGAGCCCTCAGGCAACTCGTTCTCAGGCGCCTACGGGTCGACGCTGACGATCGTGCCGCCGATCTCGCCGCTTCCGTCGCTGTAGCTGATCCGACCGAGGTACTTGGTGCCCGCGGTCAGTCCGCTCCAGGAGGCGGTGACGTTGGCCGTGCCGCCGACCGTCGCCGACGACGTGCTCGACGTCGCGGTCATGTTCCCCGCGGCCGTGCTCGGGACGAGCCAGTTGAAGAGGGTGTAGACCGCGCTCGTACCGTCCGTCTGCCAGCCGTGCACGTACAACCTGTACGTTCCCGCGGCCGGAGTGTGGACGTCGATCCGCTCGGCGCTCGTGCCGCCGGCGCTGACGCCGACGAGCGAGAGCTCGCCACCCGTGCCGACGCGGTACAGGTAGAGGTCGATGTCGTCGTTGCCGTCGGTGAACTCATCGAACAACTGGAAGCGCGCGAGCGTCGTCCCGGTCGGAACCGCGAACGAGTGCACCTGGATGCCCTGGTTCGAATCCGGCGCGCCCGTGTCGAAGTTGTTCGTCGGATCGTCGGCGACCGTTCTCGTCTCGGTCGTCGCGGGAACCAGTCCCTGCGCGGCGACCGCGAACGTCCCCTGGTAGCCGAGCTGAACCGTCCGGGTCGCCGACCCGGACGTCCCGGTGCCGGTGATCGAGGTGGGAGCGGCCAGCTTCACCGGACGGACGACGAGCGGGATGCGCACCTGGTGGCCGCCCTTGCCCTTCCCGTCACTCCAGGTCAGTGAGCCGAACGCGTATCGGTCGAACGACGCGAGCCGGTTCGCGGCGAACGACACCTGATAGGTGGCGGTCGCGCCCGCCGCAAGCGTCAGTTTGCTTGGCGTGACCTGGACGTCCACCCCCGCCGGAGCCGCGACGCTCACCTGGTACGTCGCGGCGGGACCGAGGTTCTTGACCCTCCGCGTCACCGTCCGGACGCCGGCGAGCGCGCGGATCGTGACCGACGGGACGTTGAGGTCGGTGGCGGCGACGACCGGCGCTGGACTCGTGCCGAAGCAGAACGTGCAGAGACCCTGGCTTCGCAGGAAGGCGCGGTAGTCGTCGAAGCCGGCCGGGTAGGCGAGACCCGGATCCGCCGCCCCATTCGGGACGACGTGCCCGGCCCCGAAGTCGAACGGGTCCGCCGGCGTGACACCGTCCTCCTTGCGGACGTCCTGGCGGGCGCTCGTCATGATCGCCGACTGCATCTCGGCGGGCGTCCAGTCAGGATGGAGATCCTTCAGGAGCGCCCCGATCCCGGCGATATGCGGGCTCGACATCGAGGTCCCGGCTATCGCCTGGAACAGCTGACCGGGTGCGCCGATGAACGCGGTCGGGCTGTTGCCGGCCAGGACCTGCACCCCCGGAGCCGTGATGTCCGGCTTCAGCAGATCGCCGGTGCTCCGGTCGCTTGGAAGCAGCGGCCCGCGTGACGAAAAGGCTGCCATGGTGTTGCCGCCGCCGAACTCCTTGGCGCCGCCGGAGAGGGACGCGCTGGCCGATGCGCCGGCCGCGGCGATGTAGGCCTTGATCGCCAGGCCATTCGTGTGCGTCACGTGCAGCGAGGGCACGTGGTGGTTGTCGCTGAGCAGCGCATCGGTGTCGGTCTCTGTATAGAGGATCATCCCGACGCCACCGGCCTCCTTGACGGCCAGACTCCTCGCCGCCCGGTTGAAGCTCCCCTGGCAAACGACGATCTTGCCGGTCACGAGCGACGGGTTCAGCCCGGTGAGGCAGCCCTCGCTCCCGGCCGCGGCGCCGTCCACCAGTGGGGTCGACGCCAGGCCGGGCGTCAGCGTCACGCCCTTGTACGACTGGCCGTTGCCGAGCGTGACCGTGCCGGTGAAGGAGCGGTTCTGGGTGCTCGCGCCCACCGTGGTCAGCCATGGACCGCCATGGTCGACCGTGCTGGCGTCGGGGCCGGCGTTGCCAGCCGAGGCGGCGACGAAGACGCCGGCCTGCCGCGCGAACAGGAACGCCACGTCGTCGGCGTCGAGGAAGTCGGGGTTCCCGTCACCGATCGAGTAATTGATGACGTCGACACCGTCGGCGACGGCCGCGTCGATCGCGGCCACAAGGTCGGTGGTCGCGCAGCCACCTGGCCAGCACGCCTTGTAGGCGGCGATGCGCGCCCGCGGAGCCATGCCGCTGATCTGCCCGAAGCTCTTTCCGAAGACCGACGCGGTGACGCCCGCGTTGCCACCGGCCGTGGACGCCGTGTGGGTACCGTGGCCGTCATGATCGCGCGCCGACTGGTAGTCGCCCGCGAGTGCGCCGCCGAAGTGGCCGAAGCCCTTCTCGAAATACCGGGCACCGATCAGCTTGTCGGTGCAGTCGCTCTGCGTCCACAGCTCCCCGGACTCGCACTCGCCGTGCCAGCCGGCGGGCGCGGGACCGTAGCCGTTGTCGGCGAAGCTCGGGTGCTCGGGCCAGATGCCCGTGTCCACGACCCCGATGATGACGTCCTCGCCCGCGCGGGCCTGTCCGCCGAGCTGGCTCCAGATGCCACCACCCGCGTTGAGACCGAGGAACGTCGGGGTGTTGTCGGTGGCCGGCTGGGACAGTGAGTCACGCTCCACCGAGACGACATCCGGCGAGGCCTGCAGCCGGGCCACCTGCCGCTTGTTCAGCGTGGCGGCGAAGCCGTTGAGCGAGTACAGATAGTCATAGATCCGCGTCGCCCCGACGCTGCTCGCGATCGCGTCGTGGCGAGAGCGCAGGTGCTCCGCGTACCCCACGACGTTGGGAGCCGTCCTGTCCAGCTTCCTGCCCGGCACCGGCTTCGTGGCGGGAAAGCCGGCGACCCCGCCCTCGTAGGCGGCAACCGGCGCTTCCTGGAGCACGACCAGATAGACGTCGCTGACGCCCTTGCCGTTGCCTGTCGCGTTGGCGTCGCTCTCCTGGCGGGCACCGGCCGTGCCGGTGAGGAAGACGGCTACCAAGAAGGTGGCGACGAGCGCCGCACCCACTCTGACAGCTTGTTTCATGCTCACACCCTCATGCACATGAACGACCCGACCGCCGAAGACAGTCGGAGGGCCCAGTGGCCCAGCCGTCGGAGTGTAACTACAAATATAGGGACATGCGAGAGTAGTCTTCCAAAACGTCTCTCATTGGGTCACCTACGCAACCCCCGGGAGCACCCTGCCATGAGCGATACTTCGCCGTCCGCCGGCCCTCCACCTTCCCCCGAGCTCGACACGAACAGGGCGCACATGGCCAGGGTCTGGAATTACTGGCTGGGCGGAAAGACGACTACCACGCCGACCAGGAGGCCGGCGTATCTGAATTCTGCGCTGTTGGGCGCAAGCCCTGAGTCGGGTTCGAGGGGAGCGATCTGATGGTGGTGCGGTCGCGGGTCTCGTTCCCGGATGCCTGAGGAAGGGCTGCTGCCGCCGCTTGCCTTCCAGGGTCGATGGCGGCGCTACCAGGAGCTCGCGCTGGAGGCGTTCGAGCGTGATCGGCAGGCTGGCAGGCGCTCCACGCACGTGCTTGCCCCGCCCGGCTCCGGCAAGACCGTGCTGGGGATGGAGATCGTCCGCCGGCTCGGCACGCGGGCGCTGGTGCTGTGCCCCAACTCGGCTGTGCAGGCGCAGTGGCTGAGAACGGCCGAGCTGTTCAGCGCATCCGAGGGCGTCGCGGGGCCAGAGCCGGACGCCCCCATCGCGTGCCTGACCTACCAGTCGCTCTGCCAGATCCAGGATCCGGAGATATTTCTGGGTAACGCCGCCGAGCGCCGGTGGATCGCCGACCGTGCCCACGCCTTGGGCGGCCTGCGCGCCGAGGTCGAGCGAGACGCGGCGACCTGGCGGGGCGCCGCGGCGAACCGGCGGTCCCGGGAGATAGCCCGGATCAAGGCCACGATCAAGCGCGAGATCGCCCGCGGCGCACACAAGGGTGTCGAGTTGGCCGACCTCCTGGAGCCGGCCGCGCACCGACGGGTGGAGACGCTGCGCCAGCTCGGGGTGGGAACCCTCGTGCTGGATGAGTGCCACCACCTCGCCTCGCTGTGGGGCTACGTCGTCCGGACAGTCGCCGCCCTACTCGGCGATGTCCATCTCGTGGGGCTCACGGCCACCCCGCCCGACGAGCTGACCGACCAGGAGGCCGAGCTGTACCAGGGCCTGCTCGGACCGGTCGACTTCACGATTCCGACCCCGGCCGTGGTACGCGAGGGATTTCTGGCGCCCTACCAGGAGCTGGCCTGGCTCACCGAGCCGCTCGAGAGTGAGGCCGATTGGCTGGCAGAGCATGATCTGCGCTTCCGCCAACTCGTCACCGACCTCCACCAGCAGGACGTCGGCACGCCGCTGAGCTTCCCGGAGTGGGTCATCACGCGCCTGCGCGCACGGCGGACAGGCGCAGAGGAGCCGGAGCTGCCGTGGGCGTCGTTCCAGCGGCGCCATCCCGCGCTTGCCCGGGCGGGACTCCGATTCCTCGCCTCCGCCGGCCTGCTGCTGCCCGAGCATGCCCCAAGGGGCGAAGGCTACCGTGAGCCACCGACCCTTGGTGACTGGCTGGTCCTGCTCGAAGACTACGCGCTGCGCTGCCTGGCCCCTGATCCGTCGCCGGCCGCGGCCGAACGCCACCGGGCGATCGCAGCGGCACTGCGGGACCTCGGGTACCGGCTGACCCGCCAGGGAATCCGCCGCGCCGCCTCCGACGTGGATCTGTTACTGGCCAATTCGGCGGCCAAGACCTTGGCGCTGGCCGAGGTGCTGGCCTGCGAGATCGGCGCCCGCGGCGAGCGGCTCCGCGCACTGGTGCTGTGCGACGCCGAGTTGGTCCACAAGCCCGCCGCGGCGCTGGTCGGCGCGCTGCGCCCGGAGGCGGGCACCGCGCCCGAGGCCGTCCGGGCCCTCGCCGCCGACGACCGCACCGCGATCGTCCGGCCGCTGCTGGTCTCCGGACGCGGGCTCCGCTGCGCTCCAGACGATGCCGACCATCTCCTCGCGGCCCTGGCGAACGCGGCCCTCGAGGCCGGCGAACCACTTGGGGGGTGGCGCGCCGAGGCCGACGGCGGCCATCTGGTGCGGCTGGTCGCCGCGACCCCTGAATGGCAGCCGCGCCGCTGGGTGCCCCTGGCCACCCGCATCTTCACCACCGGGGCGACATGGGCGCTGGTCGGCACCCGCGCGCTGCTCGGCGAGGGATGGGACGCTCCCTGCGTCAACTGCCTTGTCGATCTCACCACGGCCACCACGGGCGTGTCGGTCCGCCAGATGCGCGGCAGGTCGCTGCGCCTGGACCCTGGCGACCCGGAGAAGATCGCCTCCAATTGGGACCTGGTCTGCGTCGCGCCCGATCTTCCAGAGGGCACCGGCGACTACGACCGGTTCGTACGCAAGCACCTCAACCTGTACGCGCCATCAGAGGACGGACTGATCGAAGCTGGCCCGACCCATGTCCATCCGGCGCTCGGGCCGTTCGCGCCACCGCCGGTGGCGCAGTTCGCCGCGCTCAACCGTGCCGCCGCCGCCCGGGCGAAAGACTCCGAGCTGGCCCGGGTGCGCTGGCGCATCGGGACGCCCTACCGCGGTGAGGACCGCGACACGCTGGTGGTGCGCCACCATGGGCAGCGCCCCGCGGTCACGCTGGCGTCGGCCCTCGAACGACCACCGCGCTACCCGTACCAGCAGTGGGCTCCGCTGGCTCTCGGGGCCACCGGGGCGGCCACGGGAGGGATGCTCGCAGCCAGCTTCGGCGAGCCGATGGTCGTGACCGCGGTCAGCGCCGCCCTGCTGCCCGCGGGGCTTGCCTGGGCAGCGGCCCGCCTTGGCCGGGTCCGGCGCGAGCTCGCCGACGCGCTGCCGCTCGACCGCGCCGCCCGCGCTGTGCTCGACGCCTACCACGACCTCGGCGAGATGAGCGCCGAGGCGGCGTCCTCGCTGGCGATCGAGCCGCGCGCATCGGGCTACCTGCGCTGCCTGCTCAAGGACGGGACCGAGGAGGAGAGCACCCGCTTCACGCGCGCGCTCGACGACCTGCTCGCCCCGCCCGACGCTCCGCGCTATCTGGTGTCGCGGCTGCTGCCAGGGCGAGCCGGACGCGGGCGCCTTCTCCTCAGACTCCTGACCAAGCGGGCAGTCTTCCCGGTCCGGTGGGAGGCCGTTCCGGGCGACCTGGGGAGACGGAAGGACCGTGCCGAGGCCTTCGCGCGCGCCTGGCGACGCTGGCTCGGTCCCAGCGAGCTGATCTTCACGCACCGGACCGAGGCGGGCCATGTGGCGCTCGCCCAGGCCGCGGCGCAGTCGATCGACTACGAGACCAGCGCGCGCAAACGTCTGGGTCTGACCCCGCCACGCCGCGGGCGCCCGGCCGGCCTGCGATCCTCAGTCGAAGTTGAAATCGCCGCCTGCCCTCGCCGTGGCGGCAGGCTGGTTGAGGGTTGGCCGGCCGATGAGGCGTGAATGCGGTCGGCCCAGTGGACCAGGGGCTCGCCGTGCGGTTACTGGAGCCCGGTTGCCCGGGCCTCGCACGGAGGCCGGGCGCTCGGGTCGAGCGCCCGGCCTCCTGGTCGTGCCGGCTCGAGTTCACTTCACCACGTAGGCGTCCATGATGGTCTGCTTGACGGAGTTGCCGGCCGCGTCGTGGGCTTCGGCCTTGAGCGCGACGGTCCCGGTCGGGGAGGCGGCCAGCGTGGGGTTGGTGACCAATACCTGGTAGCCGCGGTCCGGCCCTGGCGTGACCTGGGCTTCGGTCCAGTGCTTGCCCTCGTCGGGCGAGATCCACACCCGCAGACTGGCCAGCGGCGCCGCAGTGCTGGGGTCGCCGTCCTGGGCGGTGACGGTGAAGGTGTGCGGGCGGCCCGCCGGTGCGGTGTCCTGGGCGGTCAGGCCCAGGTGGTAGTGCAGGTAGATCAGCGGCTGCCAGGCACACGGATCGTGGTCGCCGAACAAGACCTTGTCGGCGCAGGCGTACGGCGTGCTGACATTGTCGGCGGTCGGGCGTTGGGACTGGAACGTCCAGGTGGTGGCGACGGTGGTCGCGGCGTGACGGCCGGTGAAGCTGTCGGTGAACACATCGGTGAACCGGTAGCTGCCCGCGCCTGCCGGCAGCGCGTAGTAGGGCAACCCGAGGTCATCGGGCTGCGGCTGCAGCTCGGTGTCGCCTTGGAACAGGTGGGTCTCCTCCGAGCCAGGCTCGTTCAGGAAATAGTGGCTGGAGTCGCCGGCGTCGGTGTACGAGCCGAGCCCGAAAGCGCTGAGCGGCCGAAGGCGCAGCCTGTCGCCCTGCCGGCAGCCGTCGCACGGGAATCCGACGCCGAAATTCGTGGGCATGTCCGGGCCGGGTGTGGTCTGGGCCGGCAGGATCGCCTCGTTCCAGTCCTCTTGCTCGCTGGTTGCCCTGGTGAAGGCGCGGTCGGAGTAGCCGAGGCGTTCGCTGTTCCCGGCATAGTGGTTGAAGAAGTAGGAACGACCCCACAGGACGTCTGGTCCGGTGAGGTTGTAGTAGTCGACCCGGCTGGTGCCGCCGACGAAGGCGTGGGATGTCTGAATGACCAGGTACTGGCCGGGCGCGAAGGTGGCGTCGGCCTCGTTGACGTCCGGGGTCGGTCCCCATTGCAGGGGGGGATTCTGGTACTGGGCGTGGTAGGTGGCCTGGATCTGGGTGAGCTCGGGTGCCTTGGGGTTGAAGCTGAGCATCTCCGGGATGCGGTCATACAGGTAGTAGACCAGCTTGTACTCATACGGGGTTGCCAGCTGGGCGCGGATGTCGATCAGCGGCCGCACCGCGTCGGCCAGCGCCGCCCGCACCTGGGCGCCCTGGGTCTTGTCGACCCACAGCAGCGGGATCCGCATCTGGTCCCGATAGGCGTCCGCGTACATGATCCAGGCGTAGAGCGAGTCGGTGAGCACGCCTGCCGCGCCGCCGCGGATGGCCAGGTCCATGGTGGAGAGGAGCCTTGGCAGCGATTCAGGAGCGTACGGCGCCGGGTCGGTCACCACCAGCTTGCCGAGCACGTCCTGGCCGGCTCGCAGCTCGGCCTCACTGGCCAGCCGCAGATGCTGGTCGGAGGCGAATTTCGGCACGATATTCAGGTCGCTGACGTAGTGTGCGTCCAGGTCGATGCGGCGGCTGCCGGACAGCAGCGCTGCGATCACCTGCGCCGCGGGGCGGGTCGGGTTGAACCAGGCCTGGTAGGACCCGATGGTCGGCGTTTCGGTGGGCATCATCCAGAAGTCGGCTGGAGCCGCGGCTGGGTAGGAGTACAGCCCGAAGCCGTAGACGCCGACACCGGTGGCGGTGGTGCGTTCGTCGCCGATGTTCAGGATGGCCAGGTCCGAGGGTCGGTCGGTGTTGACGTCGATCCGGACCGTGTCCTTGAGGTCAAAGGTCACCGTGGTGTCCTGGTCGAGCCTCACCTGTGGCCGGACGAGCCACCAGTAGTGCCAGTGCCCATCGGTATTGTCCCGGAACGAGGCATCAGCCTCCACCGAATAGATCTCGCCTTGGGGCAGGCGCAGGACGTTCTCGAAGACGCCCGGCTCATCGGTCTGCTTCCACTGCAGGGAGTCGGCGACGGCGATCAGCGGCTCGCCGAGCAGTGCCGCGTCGTCGTCGTTCACCCGCACCGTGCCCACGCCGCCAGGGAAGAAGTTGACCGGGGTGGTGAGGTGCAGCGGCTGCGAGCGGGCGTCCACACGCACCCGCAGGGTGCGCTCGGGAGGGTGCACGCGAAAGGCGATCGGCACCGTCAACTGGTCGCCGGTGGCATCGGTGGCCAGCAGCCGGCCGGTGTACAGGCCAGAGGCGGCGACGGAGGGGTCGATGGTCAGGTCGGCGCTGGCCGTGCCGCCGGCCGGCATCGTCAGCGACCCGGGGCTCACCGCCGCGACGCCGATGGAGGGGACGCCGCTTCTGACCAGATCCGTTGTCAGGTTCAGGGTGACCGGGTCCGGCCCGCTGTTGCGGTAGGTGATCCGCCTGGTCAGGAGCTGACCGCTGGCCGGGAGGGTGAACCCGGCGGAGATCGACGCGGTGTCGTCGAAGACCTGCTGGGTGATCGCGCGGCCCAGGTCCAGCCGGCCGGCGCCCTGCTCATAAGAGGTGTAGCCGATGTCGTGGGCGGTGCCGACCAAGGCGGTCTTGAGCTGGTCGCCGGTCCAGTCCGGGTGGCGTTGCAGCAGCGCGGCGGCGGCGCCGGCCACGTGCGGGGTCGCCATCGAGGTGCCCGAGGCGGCGGTGTAGTAGTCGTTGATCGGGCCGCCGCCCGGGATGCTGCTGCCCTCACCAAGCGAGGTGCCCGCCGCCCTGGCCGCGACAATGTTCCAGCCCGGCGCGGTGATCTCCGGCTTGACCGCGAAGTCATCACCCAGCCGCGGGCCGCGGCTGGAGAAGAAGGCCAGCTTGTCGGCGCTGTCCACCGCCCCCACGGTCAACGCCGCCGTGGCCGCGCCAGGCGTCGCCACCGTGCTGGCGTCCGGGCCGGAGTTGCCGGCGGCGACCACAAAGAGTGTGCCGTACTGGGCGGTCAGGTCGTTCACCGCCTGGCTCAGCGGATCGGTGCCATCGGTCGGCCCACCGCCCAGGCTCATGCTCACGATCCTGGCGTGCCTGGTGGCGACCTCCCACTGCATCGCAGCGATGATCGCCGAATCCGACCCAGAGCCGGCGTCGCTCAAGGCTTTGGCGATGATCAGCCTGGCGTTTGGGGCGACCCCCTTGTACCTGCCGCCAGACGCGGCGCCGGTGCCCGCCACGATCGAGGCGACATGGGTGCCGTGCCCGAACCTGTCGGTCACGTCGGCCTGGTCGCCGCCGCCGGGCTCACCAGCCGGCACGAAGTTCTGCGCGGCGTCGACCTTACCGACCAGATCCGGGTGATTGGTGTCGACGCCGGTGTCGATGACGCCCACGTCGACCCCGGTGCCGTCGAAGCCGGCCGCCCAGGCGATCGGCGCGCCGATCTGGGCGTTGCTCACATCGTCGAAGGCATTGACCTTGGCGTCCAGCCATACCCTGCGCAGCCCGGCCCCGAGCTGAGCGGGAGAGGCCGGGCCGGGCGTCGCCGCTGCGCCGGCGCTGCCACGCACCGCGTTCCAGAACGACCCGGCGTGCTTCTTGTCCACCCGCACCGCAGCGCCGTTGATGCTGCCCAGCGTCACCCGGGCGGTGCTGGCCGGCAAGGTCTTGGCCTTCTGCGCCAGCACCGAGGGGGCCATGTCCTGCCGGTACTGCACGATCACCGGCAGCTGGCCCGTCTTGGCGTCGCCGTAGCCGCTGGCGGCCAGGTACTTGATGTCGAACAGCTTCTTGTCCAGCAGACCCGCGCGCACGTAACCCTCGACATCGCTGGGAATCACGAGGAAGCCGCCGTTCTGGCTGCTGCCACGGTAGTGCACCGCGGCCCGGCCAGGTCCCATGGCCACGGTGACCGCGACGTGACCGGCCCGGTCGATGGAGTAGGTGACCGTATCACCGGTGATCAGCGTGACCCGCACCGGCCGGGTGCCGGCGACCAACCGGTCCGCCTTGCCGGCTTGAGAGCCGGTGCCGGCGGGGCCAACCGCCGGCGCGGCGGCAACGGGTGCAGCCGCCAACGCCACGAGCAGCGCCGCCGTAGCCGCGGCGGTGCCGCGGAACCCGATCCGGCGAAGCCGGACAGCAAGTATCGTGCGCACTCCTGCTCCTCCCTTACGAGATACGGGCCGACCTTCCCCTTCGATGGCACCAGGGCCTACAGGGGCTCGAATTCGTCGTCACTTACGTCGTTTGAGGGGTCCTGAGCAGGAACTTCCTCGGAAGCCGATGAAGCCGGGCCGACACTGCCGCTGCCGACTGGCAACTCCGGTTGCGCGGACGCCGACGAACCCGCGGGGCGGTGGTCGCTTGGCTGATGTGGTATGGACCTGCCCATCACGATCTCCGAGACGGCGCCTCGCTTGTCCTGTCAAGCATCAGCTGCCGTCCAGGCGCTCGCGATCAGGCAGATACCCGAATGTTGCTGAGTGTCTGGCCGCTACCAGGCCGGAGATGACCTACTCAGCGCTCTACGGTGGTCTGATCGACGGGGAGGATTCCGGCCTCGATCACACTCACAGCCAGCGCCGTTCGAGAGGAGACCCCCAGCTTGCGCATCGCCGAGTTCAGCTGTGTGTCCACCGTCTTCGGTGACCGGAACAGCGCCTTGGCGATCTCCCGATTCGTCCGGCCGCTGACAACCAGGCGGACGACCTCCAGCTCCCGGGGGGAGAGCCGGTCGCCATAGCCACGCCGCCCGCCCCGCCACACGCGCCGTGTCTTCACCCCGTGCTCGCGTAGGCTGCGCGCCACACGGTCGGCATCGCTCAGGGCGCCCAGCGCCGACAGCCCGCGCAACACCTCGGTCAACACAGCCACGCCGGCGTCACGATCGTGCCTGAGCAAGCAGTAGCCCTGCCGCTCACCCGCGAGCAACGCGTCGTAGGGCCTCGGCAGCGCCTGCCAGGCCGCGGCTGCGCGGTCGAAGAATGCAGCGGCCCGCCCCCACTTTCCCTGCCCCTCCAGGAGAATCGCACCGCAGGTCGCCAACGCGGCCCTGGGGGCCGGCGCGCTGCGTCCGCCGAGCCCGTGCGCAAATGCGGCGACCAACCGAGCCGCTTCCTCGTGTCGATCGGCCATGACCAGTGCCTGAAGCCTCGCTGGCGCCATCTCAGTCGCCCAAAGCCAGATCCGCTTGCCGGCGATGACCCGCATCGGTTCATCGGTCAGCGCCAGCGCCTCATCGATATGGCCGTCCTTGAGGTAGAGCTGTGCGAGCGCTGCGGCGGGATGCATCGAAAGATCGAGCGGTCCGCCTCGTCCCAGCTTGTCGAGAACCAACCGGAACTTCTCCCCGGCCGCTCGGCTGTCACCCGCCACTGTGTCCAGAAGGCCGGTCACCAGGGTGGCCTCGAGCTGGTCGACGGGCTGGGCGTCGTCGGTGTCGACCAGGGATGCGGCCCGCTCAGCCAGACCGTCCCATTCCCCCGTGAGCCAATCGACGTGGGCTCGGCTGGCCAAGATGCTGCTCCGGATCCGTGGGTAACGCTCGATGTCAGCCAATTCCAGCGCCACGCTCAATCGCTGCTTGGCATCTCGGTACCGGCCCCACATTATCGCGAGGACCCCGGTATTCACAGCGCACCGCGTCGCCAGCAGGCTGTCATTCTCGGCCGCGACTTCGGTGGCGGTCTCGGAGGCAAGCGTCCATCCGGCCTCTTCGCCAAGCAGCAGCAATGCGGTCGCACGTTCAATGGCGAGTGCGAGCCGGTCGGCTGGGGGGAAGGAGCCGGTCGGCAGCTCAGCGGCGCGCCGCAGCCACTCGAGGTGCACATCAACCGGCCACGAGCCTGCCCGGGGCATACCGAGATAGATCATCGACCGAGCGGCCTCAACCGGGCTGTGCTCCAGGCCAGGAATTGCCAGCTCCAGTTCCGCCCGCGCCGCGTCGAAGTCGCCGAGCTGCAACAGCAGATGGCCCAGGGGACTACGAATCTCGGCCTTCTCCTGCAGCGTGAGATCGGGTGCGTCGAGTACCGCCCGAATTATATGCATTGTCTGCATGACCAGGCCACTTGATGCTGACCTTCGAGTGACAGCGGCAATCGCGAGTTTTTTCGCGAGGCGCGCGCGGGTGCGTGCGGACAGACCTGCGGTCACAAGGAGGTCGTTCAGCAATGCGATGCCGGTTGTGTCATCGCCGGCGGACGCCGCCATCTCGGCCGCCTTCTCGGCGTACTTACACCACTTCTTCGTCTCACCCGCCTCCCTGAAATGGCGGGCCAGTTGCGGCACGGGTAACGGATCCAGTCCTTCGATCACGTCGCCCGCATGCAGATGGATACGGCGTCGTTCTGGCGCAGGTATTGCGTCATAGACGACCCGACAGGCCAGTGCGTGCCGGTACGCCATCAGTCCCCGGTCGCTCTCGGCAATCAGTCCCGAGGCGAGCGCCTCGGCAAGGCCGAGGCCGACCTCGTCATCCCCAAGATCGATCACTGACAGCAGCATCGGCTCATCAAACGGATCTGTGAGTACAGCGGCCGCCCGTAGTACGCGCTGCGCTGAGACGCTGAGTCGTGCATATCGCTCCAGCACCGCGTCACGGAAGGTCGCCGGGACGGCGAGCTGGTCGAGCGCTCGACGTACCCATTCCCCGCCGCGTCGGCGCATGTCACGCCGATCCCGCAGCAGCCGCACCGTTTCCTCGATCGCCAGTGGCAGCCCATCGGTGTGCTCGTGCAGGTACCGGGCGAACTCCTCCGAGACATGTCCCCCGGCCAGCATCGAGGAGACAAACTGTGCGGTCTCGACCACGTCGAGCGGGTCCAGCGTGATCCGCAGCTGGGTGGTACCGACGGGTACCCGGGAGGACAGCCGCAGCAAGAGTGAGCCGCTCGGCACGTCCTCGGGCCGGTAGGTCACCACCACACTGAGGTGTTGGGACTGGCGGGATGCCAGAAACAGCAGGAACTCCATGGTGGCCTCATCCGCCCAGTGCACGTCCTCTACCACGAGCACGCGAAGGCCCAGGCGGTCGAGCAACTCACCCAGTGCCCGGAGGAGCCGATGGTGTGCCGCGGTGGCGTCCACCAGTGGCTCGGGCGGCGGAGGGAGCTCGTCCGCCCACTCGGGGAACAGCGGTCGCAGCGCGCCGGCCAGCGCGGTCAACCGAAGATCGACGATCCGGTCGGTGACCTGCCGCAGCGCGTCCACGATCGGGCCAAGGGTGAATGGCTCCCGAAAGGGCGGGCACGACGCAATCACCGCATGACGACCAGCGGTAGGGGACGCGAGGAACTCACGGACCAGGCGGCTCTTGCCGATGCCCGCCTCGCCCTCCACCAGCACAACGGCCGGTGGCCGAGCCAGCGCCGCGGTCAAGGCCGCCAGCTCCCGCTCACGGCCGACAAGACTGGGCGACCTCAGCACCGGCGCATCGTCGCTCTTCGTCGTCGGCCGAGCGGTCACGTCAGCCTCCTCGGTGATCCCCTGGCCTGGAGATCTACCGGCCCGTCCGGGAGCCGGCCTGGCGCCAGGCCGAACCCGGCAACAGCAATTGGAACCCGAAACCGGAAGGTAGGCAATATGGTGAGAGTTCGTAACAGAACCGGCCTGGATTCGGTGGAGACCATCTGGACGGTTGGGTCTCATCCATACTCTGCAACTCAGCTCGAATGAAGTAGGGGCCATCGATGAAGCGAAGAACAGCCTGGCCGGGTGTCAATAGCTGAACGTGGTCGCGCCCCTCACCAATCCACTGCCACATGGGAACGGTGCCGCCCAGCTCGGCGTGCCCGATGAGCTGGCCCTTATCGAGCCTTCTGGCGTCGAAGCAGATGGGGCAGACCAGATAGCGGCCTCCCGCCCTGGCGTACCGGCCGACCAGCTCGACCAGCGGCGGGCAACCCTCGCACGCCACTCCGGTGGCGACGCCGTCCAACGCCAGCCGCGCCGCCTCCTTGGTCAGAAACATCAGCGTCGGGCGGCCCTGCTCGGCCGCACCGACGGCGACCAGGAACGCCACGGTGACCCGTTCGGGGTCCTCCAGCCCAGTGGTCAGACTGATGACGGCCTTTCCGGCCATGGCTGCCTCCTAGAGTGGATCGGCCTCTCGTGGATCGGCCTCGACTCAGGCAGCGTATGGAGGGGCGCCGTCGCGAACATGCGGGAATCTACGGGGTTTCCAGGCAGCTCCGCTCGGGTCACGCGTGACGAATGGCAGGAGCCGCCTCCCGGCCGCGGCTACCGTCCCGCCTGCCAGTTAGCCTGGTGGCGCAGCTGCAGCGCCGTGAACCCGGCCCAGCCTTTGGCCGGGGAATTGTCAGTACCTGTGGATGGGTGACAGCACGCCCTGGTGGGGACGGCCACGGGTCGGTCACGAAGCGGTTCCGCTTCATGACCGGCGGAACCCGCTCGGCTCCACCGGTGTGTTGGCTGCGCGACAGTCGACGGGGAGGAAAGGGCGACGTGGCTGACCTGGACAGCTTCGATGCGTTCTACGCGGCGGCCTACCGCCGCGTGGTCGGCCAGGTGTTCGCGCTCCTCGGCGACCTGCAGGAAGCCGAGGACGTGACCCAGGACGCCTTCGCCAAGGCCTCGTTCCACTGGAAGCGGATCGCCGCCTACGACCATCCGGAGGCGTGGGTGCGGCGGGTCGCCTTCAACCAGGCCTACAACAGCATCCGCCGGGCCCGGCGGTGGCTGGCGGTGCTGGCTCGGCACGGCCCGCCGGCGCACGTGCCGGCCGCCTCCGCGGACCGCCTGGACCTGCACCGCGCCCTGCGGCGGCTTGCGCCGCGCCATCGTGAAGTGCTGGTCCTCCACTACGTCGCCGAGCTCCCGCTCGATGAAATGGCCAGGCAGCTGCGGCTGCCGCTCGGCACCGTCAAGAGCCGTCTCAGCCGTGCCCGCAGAGCGCTCGCCGAAGAGTTCGGCGACGAGTGCGAGGGGGTCCCCAATGCGTGAAGACCTGCTGAAGGAGCAGCTGATGAGCTACGCCCGCCACGGCGCCGAGGAGGCGTTCCAGCCAGGTGCCGCGGAGATCTACCGCCGCGCCCGCCGCCACTACCAGCGGGTCGCGGCGCTGTCGGTGACCGGTGTCCTACTGGCCGCCGGCCTGGGGATCGGCCTCGGCCTGCACGGCCGCGGTACCACCCCGACAGTGAACCAGCCACCGCCACCGGTGACGAACCCGGCGCCCACGGTCACCTCCACGACAGCGACGACTCGCCCGCGCGCCACCAGTACCACCAAGCCCACCAGCACCACAGGGGCCGCGGCTGCCGTTCGCGGCGACGTGCCGGGGACGTTCGCCGCAGACCTCGGCGGTCGCGTGGCTGTGGTCTCGACCGCGACCGGCAAAGTCGTCCGAACGCTCTGGGGGCCGCATCCCCTCGGGACCCACCAGTACGCGGTGGGACTCTCCCCGGATAGGACGACGGCATACTTCAGTTCGGAAGGAGCCAACGCCTGCGACGAGCCGGGAATCTTCCGTGTGCCGTTCAACGGCGGCCCAGCGATCAAGGTCGTCGCGGACGAGACCGCGGTGGGTCCCATCATGACGTCCGCCGACGGCTCCAGGCTGGCGTACATGGTCTCCGCGTGCCCGTCCACCTACCGGACCGATATCGTGCTCCGCGACGCGAGTGGAACGCTCCTGCACCGCTGGTCGGGAGGATCGGTTGGAGTCGTGGCCTTCAAGGTCTCGCTCAGCCCTGACGGCCGGCAGCTCGCCGTTCCGATCTTCAAGGACCTCGATCCCATCGGCGTGCGGGTGCTGGACGCCACCACCGGCAAGTCCATCACCGATGGCCGGCTCATCCAAGCTCCCGACCGCGGCTGCGGACTCGTGAACGCCGCATTCCAGCCGCGGACCGGACGGCTCGCTGTGTTCGAGCGATGCCCCCCGAAGGATCCCCAGAGCGGCACGCCGCCCCGCTTCCAAGTTGCCTACCTCGACCCGGTGAGCGGCCGGCTGCTCTCTCGCTCGCTCACGTTCGACGATCCCACCGGTGGGGACATGCACATCTCCACCATGGACTTCGACCAGACCGGTCGCTACCTGCTCTACCGGGTGGACAGCGCTGACCCGGTGGACTCGCAGCAGCCAAATCCCCCCACGGGCACCTGGTGGTACGGCGGCGGTCAACCGGTCCGCGTCCACGATGATCAACGGATCCAGAGCGGCAACGCCAGCTACCTCACCACCTCGGCCTATCCTTCCTGGTAGGGTGCTGAGTCGAGCACGTCGACGTCAGAAAGCTGGTCGAAGCCACCGGGCGTCCGAACTGACGACGGTACGCCCGTGTCTGGCCCGCGGGGGACGCAACACTGGGCATCGCAGAGGCGGGGACCGAGCAGATCGTCCGCAAGCTCCGCGCAGCCGACCGGCGGCTGACCGAAGGCCGTGACATCCCGAGGTCGCCAGCAGCTGAGGATCAGCGAGGCATCCTGAAACCGCTGGCAGCGCGGTACGGCGGCATGAAGGCCGACGTCCGCCGGGCTCAAGGAGTCGGAGCCTCGAGCAGCAACCGCTCCAACAGTCATCAGGGCTCGAGTCTCGACGAGGCAACGTTTCGGAATATCCTCGACCCGGACGGGCCCGAGGTCAGGAGAAGGGCCGTCGCGAGTCAGACGCGCAATAAAGGAACCGCATGACCGAGGCGTCGCGGAACGAGGCATCGTCGCCGCTGGTCGACTGGGGTGGGGTAAGCCGCACGGCTGACCTGGGCGGCCCGGTCCACTACGTGGACTTCGGCGGTGCGGCTGGCGCGCCGCGGGTCGTGCTGGTGCACGGCCTGAGCGGGTCGCACCTGAACTGGTGCCTGCTCGCTCCCAGGCTGGTCGCCAAGGTGCGGCTCCTCGCGGTCGACTTGGTCGGCTTCGGACTGACCCATCCCGAGGGGCGCACCGCCACGGTTCAGAGCGCCGCCATGATGCTCGACCGCTTCACGCTCGAGGTGGCCGGCGCGCCGGCGATCCTGGTCGGCAACTCCATGGGAGGGATGGTCGCGATCATGGAGGCGGTGGCCCACCCGGACGCGGTGGCCGGCCTGATCCTGATCGACCCGGTGCTGCCGCTCGTTCGTGGAGTGCGGCCGGAGCGGCTGGTGGCGACCATGCTCCTGCTGTCCGCCGTCCCTGGCATCGGCGAGCGGTATCTGGCCAGGCGCCGGGCCGCGGTGGCACCACGCGAGCTCGTCAGACAGGTGCTGGACCTCTGCTGCGTCGATGCGGCGCGCGTCCCGCAGAAGTTGGTCGCGGCGTCGGTGGCGCTGGCCGAGGAGCGCATGACGGTGGCCGGGCTGGACGCTGCCTTCTTGAGCGCGGCCAGGTCGCTTTTACGGGTGAGCGCGAGGCGAGGGAGGTACTGGGCGGCGATGCGGGCGGTCGGGTCGCCCGTGCTGCTGCTGCACGGGGAAAAGGATCGCCTGGTGTCAGTTCGTTCGGCGTACGAGGCGGCCGCTCGCAACCCGGATTGGCGCTTCGAGGTTCTCCCCGACGTCGGGCACGTGCCGCAGTTGGAGGTGCCGGACGTGGTCGCCGGTCTCGTCCTGGACTGGCTCGGCGCCGAGGGCGCCACCGCGGCCCGGCGGGCGGCCGAACCTGCCGCCAGCCGTACCGGGAACGGGCCGACGGGCGCGCCGCAGGGTCCAGGCGGGACGGCCTCCCGGTGAGCGGCCAGGGACCCGGTGAGTGGTCGGGAAAGATGGATGGGAAGCTGCGGCTCGGGCTGGTTCTGGGGGCTGGCGGGGCGGCGGGCGAGGCGTTCCACCGCGGGGTCGTGCGCGCGATGGGCGACCTCGGCGTGGACGCCCGAGCGGCCGATGTCATCGTCGGCACCTCCGCCGGCGCGCTGGTCGCCGCCGCGCTGCGACGGTACGCGCCGGCTCGTCCGCCGGCAGCGCCGCCACCGGCAGGGCGACGGGTGCCTTCCCAACGAGGCCTGCTGCTCGACCTTGCGCGGCGACCGCGACAAGCCCTGAACGGCCTGTTGCTCAGCCCCGAGTTCACCACCGGCCGACTGGATGTCACCTTCATCGCGGAGGGGCTACGGCGAGTGCACGGAACGACCTGGCCGGCCGCGGAGCTGTGGATCGTCGCGGTCCGCCGGCGGGACGGCCGCCGGGTCGTCTTCGGCAGCTTCGGCGCCCCCGCCGCCGACCTTGGCTCCGCCGTCGCCGCCTCCTGCGCGATCCCCGCCTACTTCACCCCGATCCAGATCGACGGCGTCGACTACATCGACGGTGGCGTGCACTCGCCGACCAACGCCGACCTGCTGGCAGGCTGCGACCTGGATCTGGTCGTGGTGAGCTCCCCCATGTCGGTCGACGTGCGCTCGGCCCGCCCCCGCGTCGACCTGCCGATCCGCCTGCGGTTCCAGCAGTTCCTCCGCGGAGAGACGTGGACGCTGCGTCGTCACGGCCTACGGATCGTGACGATCGAGCCGGACAGCGCCACCTTGCGGGCGATGGGGCTGAACATGATGAGCGGCCGCCGAATCGACGAGGTCGAAGACCACGCCTGCCAACACGCCCGCCGCCGCCTCCAGGCAGCCGCACCCACCGACAGGACAACCGAACCAACGGCATAGCCTAACCACACCGAGCCCCACCACCCGACCCACGGTTCCTCGCTCCGAGTACCGGAGCCCGCTGATGTCGACCGGATGCCTGGCGAGCTGAACGACACCCTGGCTCGCGATCAAGCCGCCAGACGCCGACCGGGATCGCTGGAGGCGCGCAAGAATCCCGGGCACGCGGCAGTGGTGGGCTATATGACGCCGGGAACCGGGTCGAGACGACCATGACCTCGGCCACGTGCAGGCCTCAAGGATAAGTTGGACTGCCGGTCTGACCGCGTTCATGATGGTTGCGGGAGCCGCGGTAGGTGCTCAGGTCGCGGACCAGGGGCGAACCTGGGCACCGGCGACCGCGGGCAACGGTCATCACCACGTCTCGGGACGCTGTCTGCCCAGCGCAGCGACTGCGGGGGAAGCTGAGCATGGCGCGCACCGTCGCCGTCACTGGACCGACCGGGGAGATCGGCACCTCGGTGGTCCGCGCGCTGGAACAGGAGGACCGGGTGGGCCGCGTTCTGGGCATGGCCCGGCGGCCGTTCCACCCGGCGTCCCGAGGCTGGCGTAAGACCGAGTACGCGGAGCGGGACCGGGCCGCACGGTGAGCGCGACACCAGGCTGCGTATCATGCCTGGCCGATGGCGCCGGGCGTGACGTCAGGGCGGCCTGACCTTGGAGGCGGCGATGGCGTCCGGAGATGGGGCAACCGCTCCTGTGCCGCGTCGCCCCCGGACCGGCCTGGTGCTCGGCGGCGGGGGCGTGCTCGGCGCCGCCTGGATGGCCGGAGCTCTACCTGCGCTGCAGCAGCGGCTGCCGTACCCGGTCGGCGCAGTGGACCTGATCGTGGGCACCAGCGCCGGCAGCGCGCTGGCCGCCGCGCTGCGCTGCGGGATCGCCGTCGAGGACATCGTGAAACATCAACGCGGGACGGCGCTAGCGCTCCTGCCCAACCTCAGGGAGATCGACCGCGACGCCGGCGGTCCGCTGCCGCCGCTGCCACGGATGCGGGTCGGATCGCCTCGACTGCTGCTCAGTACGGCGCTGGCCCCGCACCGGGTGCACCCCTGGGTGGTCGCCAGCGCATTGGTGCCGCAGGGGCGCGCCCGGCACACCTCGTTGGAGGGCCTGGTGCGCGGACTGCTCGCCCAGGCAGAGGCCCAGGCGCGGCCCGCCACAGAGCAGATCGCGGGAGACGGCTGGGCGCCGGGCGGATCGACCTGGATCATGGCCGTCGACTACGACTCCGGGCGGCGGGTCGCATTCGGCCGAACTGGAGCGCCGCCCGCGACGCTTCCTGAGGCGGTGGTCGCATCCTGTTCCATCCCCGGCTGGTACCGGCCCACGGTGATCGGGGGACGGCGGTACGTCGATGGCGGTGTCCACTCGAGCACGTCGCTGGACCTGCTGGCCGAGGTCGACCTCGACGAGATCTACGTGCTGGCGCCGATGGCAAGCCACGTCTTCGACACGCCACGCAACGCCTACGCCCGCCTGGAACGGCAGTTCCGTCGGCTGATCACCATCGGGCTCCAGCGCGAGGCGCGCAAAGTCCAGGCGCTGGGCACCCGGGTCACCGTGCTCACCCCCGGGCCGGAGGACCTCACCGCCATCGGGGCAAACCTCATGGACCCGAGGCGACGCATCCGGGTGCTTGACATGTCACTGCGCACCTCGCCTGCCGCGCTCGCGACGCTGGAGCGCGGCAGGCGAGGTGCTCAAGACGTAGCTCAAGTGTGTCGCGCTACCGGGAGGTGACCACGTGCGGCAGCTGACCGGACTGGATGCAGCGTTCTTGGCCATGGAGACCCGGACGGTCTTCGGTCATGTGGGAAGCGTCTGCATCGTCGACCCGTCGACGGCGCCTGAGCCCTTCACGCTCGAGCGGTTCACCCGGGTGGTCGAGTCCCGGCTGCCATTGGTCCCGCCCCTCCGCCGCCGCCTGGTCGACGTGCCACTGGGCCTGGACCAGCCATACTGGATCGAGGACCCCGAATTCGACATCGAGTTCCACGTCCGGGAACTTGCCCTGCCCTCCCCCGGCAGCGATCGGCAGCTCGCCGAGCAGGCCGCCCGCCTGCACGCCCGGCCGCTGGACCGCAGCCGGCCGCTTTGGGAGATCTACCTGATCTTCGGGCTACAGGGTGGACGGGCGGCCATCTACAGCAAGGTGCACCATGCAACCATCGACGGCGTATCCGGTAACGACGTCCTCGCCGCACTGCTCGACCTGTCGCCCGAGGGTCGCCAGCTGCCCGAACTCCCACCTCACGAGACGGAGCGGCAACCCAGTGCGGTCGAGCTGCTCGCGCGCAGCGGGGTGTCGCTCGGCCGTCATCCGCTTCGCGCGGCGCGGCTCTCCGTCGGCCTGCTCCGATCAGCGCCCGTGCTGCTGTCCAGCGCCGCACGGTCGAGGTTGCCGCTGATCGACCAGCTCCTCGGACGGGATGGGGAGGCGATCCTGTCGCAGCCCGGTCTGCGGGCGCCGCGGACGCCGTTCAACCGATCAATCACCCAGCACCGGCGATGGGGTTTCTGCGGCTTGCCGCTGTCAGAGGTCAAGCACGTGAAGAACGCGCTCGGGATCACGGTCAACGACGTTGTCATGGCGCTGTGCGCGGGGGCGCTGCGCCGGTGGCTGACGGACCATGACGCGCTGCCCGATGGCCCGCTGATAGCCGCGGTACCGATCTCGGTCCGGACCGAGGAACAGAAGGGCACCCACGGCAACCGCGTCTCCACTATGCTCGCCGTCCTGCCGACGCAGCTTGGAGATCCCCGCGACCGCCTGCGCGTCGTGCACGAGGCCATGCGCGCCGCCAAGGAGCAGCACGACGCGCTGCCCGCAAACCTGCTCGCGGATGTCACCCAGTTCGCCATGCCGGCGCTTGCCGGGCAGGCCGCCCGGATGGCCGCCCGTCTCCGGCTGGTCGAACGAGCCAGCCTGTTCAACCTGATCATCTCGAACGTCCCCGGCCCCAACGTGCCGCTCTACTACGCCGGCGCCGAACTACTCGCGTACTACCCGCTGTCCGCGATCACCGACGGCCAGGGCCTGAACATCACGGCAATGAGCTACCGCGACACCCTGTTCTTCGGGGTCATTGCCTGCCGCGAGCTGGTGCCCGACGTCGACAGGCTCACGGCCTACCTGGAAGAGGAACTGCGGGTGTTGACGGACAGCGTCGACCGGGCGGCCAGGCGGCGTGGCAGGCCTCATGCGCGTTACCCTTGAGTCAGCAGGCCTTCAAGGTATGCTCTGCCTCTCTCAGCGATTCGCTGGGCGGTTCTTCGACAAGGCTACTTCAGGCGGTAGGTGAAGACCCCGCCGCCCCCACCGTCCAGACCGTAGCTGGTCGTGCCGGCGTGCAGGGCCGAGGAGGTCGAGGTGATCGCCAGCGAGTGCGTCCAGGTCGTGGTCATCCCGGTGCTGAAACGGGTCCAGGTGGCGCCGCGGTCGATGCTGCGGTACACCCCGGACACGCCGTCGCCGCCGTCGTAGGTGCCCAGGTAGAGCCGCCGCGAGTCAGCCGGGTCGACGACGACCTCTGTGACGGTTCTGATCGCGGCCGGTGTGATCTTGCGCCAGGTCGCCCCGCTGTCGAGGCTGCGGTAGACGCCATAGCCCTCACACCCTGCGTAGACCACCCAGGGCTGCCGCACGTCGACGGTGAGATCCAAGGGGCCGTAATTCTCCGGACAGGCGGCGGCGAACCGCCACGTCCGCCCGCCGTCGGTGGTGCGCAGGACCGTGTTGCCGCTCAGGAGCCGGTCGCCCACCCACACGGTCCCCGATCTGGTGGGGTGCACCGCCACACTCCAGTAGCCGCCCTCGGCGGGAACGCTCAGCCGCTGCCAGGTCCGCCCGGCATCCACCGACTTGATCATCCCTCCCCAGTTGACCGCGTAGACCACCGCGGAGTTGGACGGGGCGACCGCGATCCCGTTCACGCCAGGGAAGCCGCTCGTGGTCAGCCGCCAGGTGAGGCCGCCGTCGGTGGTCTTGTAGACCCCGCGGTCGGTCGCCGCGTAGACGGTGAGCGGCAACGACCGGTGCACCGCCAGGTCGTTGACGACGCGGCCGGCCAGCCCGCGCCGCGACCAGGAACCGCCACCATTGGTGCTGCGGTGCACACCGTCGCCGTAGGTGCCGGCGTAGACGGTCGAAGGCGACGTCGGCACGCTGACCAATGCGCGGACGTCGCTGCCGACCAGGCCCCCGGTGCGCAGCCCCCAGGTCGCCCCGCGGTCGCCGCTGCGGAACACGCCGTGGTAGGCCATGCCGGCGTACACCACGCTGGCGGGGGCCGAGGCGATGTGCTTCACGACGCCGGTGGCGCCACCCACACGGTACGGCTGCCAGGTCGCGCCCGCGTCGACCGAGCGGTAGACGTAGCCGCCGCGCGCGGTGCCGGCGTAGACGGTGGTGGGCTGGGACCGGTCGATCTCCACGGTGTAGGCGAACACGTCGGGGAGTCCGGTTCCGGTCGTCCAGGTCACGCCCCCGTCCGTGCTCTTCTGCACCTTGTCGAAGAACGTGGCGGCGTAGACGGTCATGGGGTCGGTCGGGTGCACCGCGATGTCCTCGACGAAGGTCGTATTGGTGTTGGTGCTGTGCCAGGTCGCGCCGGCGTCGTCGCTGCGGAGCAGGTGAGGCTCGTCGGTGGCGTAGATGACGTCAGGGTCCGACGGCGCGATCTCCAGCACGCCGCTGGAGAAAAAAGTCTGGTTCGGGATGGTCAGCTGCGTCCAGGTCACACCGGCGTCGGTGCTCTTGTAGTTGGCCGTGCCCGTGGCGATGTAGACGATGTTGGGGTCGGTCGGGTCGACCGCCACGTCCGAGACGCCCGAGTCCCGATAGATTTGGTGCCAGGTGGCGCCGGCGTCGTCGCTGCGGAAGGCGCCGTGCGCATAGGTCGCCAGGTAGACCCGCGAGGCGCTGGACCGGGAGACGGCGATCCCCTGGACGATCACATCGGTGGGAAGCCCGCCGCCGCGGCGCTGCCAGCTCAGGCCACCGTCGCGGGAGGCGAACACGCCAGCACCCCCGGTGCCGGCCCACACCGTGCCGTCGGGGCCGACCTCCACCTCGCCGACAGTCCCACCCGAAGGTCCGTGCACATTCCACCGGCCCGCCACATCGGCCACCGCCACCGAACCACCCAGGCCCGGCGCGAGCCACAACCCCACCGCGAACCACAACCCGACCGTCAGCGCCACCGCAGCGAACAGCACGGACCGGAAGCGACCCATGACACCCTCCCGACAGAGTGGATACATACACGCACCAGGCCCTGCAGCCCCCTGCCGGCGCCGCCGTAACCTTATGATCCTCACGCAATCGGCACAAGCTTGCCTTCTCAGGTGATAGCGGCCGCAATCAAGCAGCCAGGCCAACTACGCTCGAGCTCTTCGCGGCTCGCCCTGGCCGGGAGGCGCGGCGTAGCCTTTGCTGTCCAATCGCGCATCTGGGGGTGATGACGCCATGGCCGGTCGGTTGCATGGTCGCAGCATCGTGGTGCTGCTGGCGGAAGGGTTTGAAGACCTCGAGTTCTGGGTCACCGTGATGCGCCTGCGCGAAGAGGGCGCCCAGGTGACCATCGCAGGCCTGGAGACGCAACCGGTGCAGGGCAAGAACGCCCTGGAGGCGACGGCGGACATCCAGGTCGAGGACGCCTCGGCCGACGCCTTCGACGCGGTCGTGGTCCCCGGCGGCTGGGCACCCGACAAGCTGCGCCGCTCCGACGCCGTGAAAGATCTGGTGCGCAAGACGTATCACCAGGGAAAGATCGTCGGCCTCATCTGTCACGCGGGGCTTGTGGGCATCTCCGCCGGCATCGTGGAGGGGCGGCGCGCGACCGGGAGTCTGGGGATCAAGGACGACCTGGTGAACGCTGGGGCGACCTGGGTGGACGAGCCCGCGTTCCGGGACGGCAACCTTGTGTGGGGCCGCGTGGTCGAGGATATCCCGGCATTCTGCGGCGAACTCGTGGCCGCGATCGAAGCCAATCGACCTTGAGGAATGCGCAGGCGTGGGATCTGAGGCCAACATGATCGCGCGTGTCGACTACGTGATCCTCTACGTGGACGACCTCGACCGCTCCATCACCTTCTACCGCGAGATGATCGGCCTGCAGGTCAAGCTCCAAGACCACGGCTACGCCGAACTCGTCACCGAGGGCACGAAGTTCGGGCTCTTTGCGCGCGCGAAGCTGCCGGAGCTCATCGGACGGCACGCGCGTGCCGGCGGACCCGGCGGAGAGATCGCCTTCCTTGTCGAGGACGTGGATGGCGAGGCGGCCAGGCTCCGGGCGGCCGGTGCCGAGATCCTCCTCGGGCCGACCGATCGACCCTGGGGTCACCGGACGCTGCACCTGCTCGACCCCGACGGGTTCGTGGTGGAACTCGCCCAGGAGATCGAGCGTCCCTGAGGTCCGCATCACGCGGGATTGGTCAGGCGACCCTCGAACCGCGTGGCCGGGGTGGCGCATTGTGGCAGTCGGGGGCAGCCAGCCCTGAGGATGCTTCTGTAGCCGTTTGGGGAGCCCGCGCGCGGACTGAGGAGGAACGACCTTGAGTCAGCGAATCACCGTCGATCTCGACGACCACCTGCTGCTGATCGGCGTCAACCGGCCCGACAAGCGCAACGCCTTCGACCTGGCCGCGCTCCAGCAGCTCTCCGCCGCCTACCAGCGCCTCGGCGAGGACGCCCAAGCCCGCGTCGGCGTGCTGTACGCCCACGGCGCCCATTTCTCCGCCGGGCTGGACCTCGCCGAGGTCGGGCCGGTGGTCGCCGAGCGAGGCCCCGAAGTGCTCAAGGGTTCCGGCCGCTACGACCCGTTCGGCCTGTGGACCGAGCAGGTACCCAAGCCGGTGGTCATGGCCGTGCAGGGCATCGCCTTCACCCTGTCGATCGAGCTGGCCCTGGCCAGCGATATCGTCGTGGCCGCCGACGACGTCCGCTTCCGCCAGCTGGAGGTCGGCCGGGGCATCCTGCCGTTTGGCGGCGCGAGCTTCCGCGCGGCCGCGCAGCTGGGCTGGGGCAATGCGATGCGGTTCCTGCTGACCGCCGAGGAGTTCGGCGCCGACCAGGCCCTTCGGATCGGGCTGGTGCAGGAGGTGGTCCCCGCCGGCGAGCAGCTCGACCGGGCAGTGGCGATCGCCCGCGCCGTCGCCGCCCAGGCGCCGCTGGGGGTCCAGGGAACCCTGGCCAGCGCCCGGGCGTGGCGCGCCGAGGCCGAGCGGGCAGCCGTCACGCATCTGCGGGAGCTGCTGCCGGCGGTGCTCGGAAGCCAGGACGCCGCCGAGGGGTTGCGCAGCTTCGTCGAGCGCCGCACCGGCCGCTTCACCGGCTGCTGACCTTGCTGACAGGCTCACACGACGCGCGTCTCATTGGGCCCCCCGCCACCAAATTGGCTGGTAGCCCTCCCCGTGCAACAGCCGGATGAGGTATCGACTGAGCGAACTCGACCGCTACGGGCGCCGGCCCCTGGGGCGCCGGCGCCCGTAGCGACAGTCTCCCCGTCTCACCCGACGGCGTCGGCGAGCGCCGTCGAGCCGCCGACCACCGGTATTGCAAGCGAGCTGCGCGCCAGGTCGAGCGTCAGGCGCGTACCGGCCGGCGGCCGGATCGTGAAGTCGCGGTCGCTGGAGAGGACCATCACCGCGAGCCGGTTCCCGGCTGGGATGACGGTGTCCTTCGGCTGCATGTCGAAATCGATCCGGTAGAAGGTGCCGGGCCGGATCGGGGCGTCGACCCAGCCGGAGTCGCGGTTGGCCGGATCGATCCAGCCGCGCGTGAGGATCCTGCCGGCGCCGTTCGGCGGGTAGCTCACGAGCGCGGCGGTGAGGTTCGCCTTCGACTTGGTGAACGCCATCTCCAGCGAGACTGTCGCCGTGCCGCTGATGCGGACCGGCTGCGTGAGCACCGGCGTCTGGTAGATCAGCCGCACGTTCGAGGAGGCGGTGTTCGCTGACGTGATGCCAGCGATCGACGCGTCGTCGGTCAGCGTCTCCGTTGGGGCGTCCGGATCCGCGGGTGCGAGTGTCAGGCCGCCGCGCGCGGGGGCGCCCGGCGTCAGGTGCAGCGCGACCGCGCGCGACGCGGGATCGGGCCACTCGGCGTACGGCGTCGGGTTGGCGGGCCCGCACACGAGGCTGACGACCGCGCCATCGGCCACCTTCTG